>JGI24147J20444_1001122_pt1 | contig 13737 bp, 15 predicted proteins | sample BarGraIncub1133A_FD_20444 | JGI IMG/M metagenome (IMG submission 20444) | reverse complement strand
GCATATTTTTGCGGTCTCCGGCGACTGCAGTGCTTTTATGATGATTTCAGGGCCGATCCCAGAGGGGTCTCCCATGGTGATGGCGATGATCGGTTTATTCTGCATGGTCAGTTCTCTTCATTCAGTTCCGCTACCGCCAGGGTGACGTTTGCGGCTTTGACCTTTCTTAATATCAGCCGACCACCACCGGAAGCCAGAATAGCTGCCGGTTCTGCGACACCGGCAACACCAACCGCCGCCAGGGCATGCTGCGATGGTGGTGAGGGAAAGGCGACCTGGCTCAGCTCATCGCTCTCGAAACAGCGGTAGGGGACCCCCAGCCGTTCGGCATATTCTGCCAGACCCGCTTCATCGCGCTTGGCCGCTACCGAGGCGATGCAGCGGACACTTTTCAGGGAGAGGTGCACCCGCTTGAGGTGGACCGTAACAAAGGCTTCGATCTCATCGGCCGGTGTGCTGCGGTTGCAACCGATTCCGAGTACCAGGTTGCGGGGGCGCAGGATCAGGGTATCCTTCGGGCTGGCCAGTTTTGGCAGAGTACGATTGGTGACAAACAAAAAACCGTCTGCTCCGCTGCCGGCAGCATCGGCTATAGTTTCGTAAAAAGTGATATTCCCACGGCCGAGCAGCCAGGGGCGGGTCTGTCCGGTCGGGTCAACAACGGCAATCTCTTTGTTGTCAAGCAGCAGGGTATTGAGGACCTTCACCGTGCTGATATCATCAATGACCCACCCCTGCTCCTTGGCCAGCATGTCGAAGGAGGGGAGATCGTTGGCATCGGTGGCGGTGGTGACCACTGCACGAGCCCCGGAGGCGACTGCGCAGCGCCCGGCCAACTCGTTGGCGCCGCCAAGATGCCCGGCAAGGAGCGAAATGGCAAATCGCCCGGTTTCATCCATCACCACCACCGCCGGATCGGTCTCTTTCGACTCCAGCAACGGTGCAATCATGCGCACCACGATGCCGGTTGCCATGATCAGTACGAAGCCCTCATACGTACTCCAGAGCGAGGCGATCAGAGCCTTCAGTTCGGTCGGTTCGAAACAACGGTCCGCACTGTCGCTCTGACCGGCATAACGGCGGGATACGTAGTATTCAAGCCCTGCCATGTTTTCCGCCAGACGGTGACCCAGCAGAGCTCCCCGCCTGGTTATGGCAATGACTGCGACCCGCATCTCAGGCAACGAATCCTTCCCGGAAGCCATGCGAAAATTCGCTGTCGTACAACAGTGACTTGGCTTTGAGCCCTTCACGGCGCGCGGCCAGCACATCGCCGACGATGATCAGTGCCTGGCGGTCGATGCCCGCCTGGTGCACGCGTTCGACAAGGTCGGCCAGCGTACATTGAATAATCTGTTCGTCGTCCCATGAGGCGCGGCAGACGACCGCCACAGGGGTGGCGGTCGTATAGGCGCCCTGCAGCAACTGGTCAACAACCTTCTCGACCATGCCGACCGAAAGATAGATCACCAACGTGGCGCCGAGCTGTGCGATTGCGTGTAGCTGTTCACGCTCCGGCACCGGGGTGCGCCCTTCGATACGGGTAAAAATGACCGTCTGGGAAACCTCCGGCAGGGTCAGTTCCTGCTTGAGCGCGGCCGCTGCGGCAAAGGCGCTGGTTACGCCCGGCACGACCTGATAATCGATCTCCAGCCGGTCGAGCGCCTCCATCTGCTCCTGGATGGCTCCGTAGATGGCCGGGTCGCCGGTGTGCAACCGGACGACGCTCCGTTCTGATGCCGTGGCATCCATCATGACGGTTATGACCTCAGTAAGCGTCATCCCGGCGGAATCATATATATCGGCCTTCGTTGCATAGAGTTGAACCAGCTTACGGTCCACGAGGCTGCCGGCAAATATAACGACATCGGCATGCCGCAGTAGTCGCGCACCACGGATCGTGATCAGGTCGGCTGCTCCCGGTCCGGCGCCGACAAAAGATATTTTGGCTGCCATCGAGCTCTCCATCGCTGCAAATTTTCGACTAAACTACCCTGTTTCTTGTAGCCGTAAAGTGATGCCATGTCAAGCTGGAGCGGCCTTTGTTGTGGCGGCAAATTCAGGAAGTCGCATATTCAGCAGTACCAAAATAGGGATTATATGGTATAAAGCCGAAAGCATACCTATTGAGGGAGGATACATAATGATCAAACGTTTGCTTGTTTATGTGGCCGGTGCCGTGTGTATGATGTCTGCCAGCGGCTGTCTGGTTGCTGAAAGTACGTACGTGAAAAAAGTTGAGGAAGCCGATGGGTTGTACAAATCGCTTGCCGAATTGCAGCAGACGCACAAAAAGCTTGTCCTGGAAAATGATGCGCTGAAAGACCAGTTTAACAGGCTTACAGAGAATGCGGCCGGCCTTGCTGGCGATAAAAAACAGCTTGAAGGAATCCTGAAGGCAAAATCAGATACATTATCGAAAAATATCAGCGAGCTACGTCAACAGGTAGCGGAGCTTAAGGTTGAAAACAGTAAATTGACCGAAGGTCTTTCTGAACTCCAGAGAGCAAAAGAGGAAAAGGTTAAAGAGGTCAGTGGTACGTACGAGCAGCTTCTTGCTAATATGAAGAATGAGATTGCCAAGGGGCAGGTTACCATATCCGAGCTGAAGGGTAAGTTGACGGTTAATATGGAGGCGGCTATCCTCTTTGATTCCGGCAGGGCTGATGTCAAGCCGGAAGGGCTTGATATCCTGAGCAAGATGGTTGAGACGCTGACAAACGTCAAAGATAAAGCTATCCGGATTGAGGGACATACGGATGTGGTTCAGATCACGGGAGCGCTGACGCGCACCTTTCCGACCAACTGGGAGCTGTCAGCTGCCCGCGCCATCAATGTCACCAAATTTTTGCAGCAGCGGGGGATTGATCCGAGCAACCTGTCGGCTGCAGCTTTTGCCGAATATAAGCCGGTTGCAGACAACAGTACAAAAGAAGGTCGGGCCAAGAATCGTCGCATTGAAATAACGCTGGTGGCGAAGGACTAAAACAGTGGCAAAAAAAAATCAACGGCATCAAAATCCGCCCAAAGCGAAAGAGTTTCATGTCTCCCCGTTCGGGGTCCTCAAGGGGATCGCCGTTCCGGAGGTTGAACCGGCAGAACCGAAGCCCTCTGCCGGCCAGGAAACGACAGAGTCGGCTGATAACGCTCTGGACCTCTTTCTTCATGCGGTGGCGGATGTGCGCCCGTTTCACGCTTCCGGCAAAAAGCCGCTTCGAGCAGGCTCGCACCCGCTGCAGAAATCAGCCGTGAAGGTGACAGAGGAGCACCTGGCTGTTGAGGAGGGGACTTTTCTTGAGGAGATTGGCAGGCTGAAGCTGGATACGAAATTTACGGATTTTATCCCTGATGAAGGTGAGTTGCAGCCGCTGGCCGGCAACCGGCTCCGGCAGGTGAAGCGGGGTGTCGTTTCAGTCGGTCATCAGCTTGATCTGCATGGCTTGACGCGAGAAGAGGCTCTGGATGCATTGCCCCGTTTTTTGCTCTCCGCTCAAAAGAAGGGGCAAAAAGCCGTGCTGGTGATCACCGGCAAAGGAAACCACTCCTCTGAAGAACCGGTGCTCCACCAGGCCGTTGCGTCATGGCTGCGCGATGCCGGGCGGAAGTGCGTCCTGGAATTCGCCCCGGCTCCGCGTGAAATGGGAGGCAGCGGAGCGTATGTCGTATTTTTGCGACAACTTCCGCCTCCGGTATAAACGCTTTTGTAAGTAGTATTCCAAGTACACTCACTACTCGCTGCATGAAAGGAACAGATCTATGATTACCCACATTGTGTTATTCAAACTGGCAGAGCCCACCGCTGAAAACCTGGCGGTTACCCGAAACAAGCTGCTCAGCATGGACGGGGAAATTGACCTGCTCCGTCACCTTGAGATCGGTGTCGATCTGATCAGGTCGGAGCGTTCATACGACATCGCGCTTACGACCCGTTTTGATTCGCTCGAAGACCTGCAGGCGTATCAGATTCATCCGTATCATGCCGGAGAGGTTATCCCGCACATGAAGGCGGTCTGCTCATCTATCGTGGCGGTTGATTACTAATACTAACGGGTTATTCTGTATACTTTTTAGCTTGACGAAACAGGAGTGTATGGGTAGAATCCGGTTCTACTCGGGCTCTTGACGGCTTTTTTAGGTGTAACATCTTGGTATGATTGCAGACGGCCTTTCGGGGCGGTCGGCGCCCAAATTGCTTATCAACACAGGTTCTGGCCTGTAAACACAAAAAACAAACAGGAGGTAGTAAATGTCGGATTACGGAACTCTTCAAGACCGCGTACAATGCAAGTCCCTTTTAAGCAAGGTAATGACCGCCGAGCAGACCGTTGATTTCTTCAAGAATGGCATGAACCTGGGTTGGTCCGGCTTTACCCCGGCCGGTTACCCTAAGGTCGTCCCAATTGCCCTTGCCGAGCATGTCGAGAAGAACAACCTGCAGGGTAAACTCAAATTCAACCTGTTCATCGGCGCCTCTGTTGGTGCCGAGACCGAGGACCGCTGGGCTGTCAACGACATGATCGACCGTCGCTGGCCCTATCAAACCGGCAAGAACATCGCCGCCGGCATCAATCAGGGGCGCATCCGGATGGGTGACAAGCACCTTTCCCTGTTCGCCCAGGATCTGGGGTATGGTTTCTACACCAAAGACTCCGAGAGCGGCAGACTTGATCTCGCCATCATCGAAGTTTCCGCCATCAAGGAAGACGGCAGCCTTGTTCCGACCTCCTCCTGCGGCGTTATTCCCGAAATCCTGATGATCTGCGACCGGATTATCATCGAGGTCAACACCGGACAGCCCTCTTTCGAAGGGATCCACGACTTGATAACTCCGTTGACCCCTCCTAACCGGCAGGTTTTCAACATCACCAAGGCCGGTTCTCGAATTGGTTCAACCTCTATCCCCTGTGATCCGAGCAAGATCATCGCCGTGGTCGAGTCCAAACTCCGCGACCAGGGTCGCGCCTTTGCCGAGCAGGACGATACCTCCGAGGCGATCGCCAACCATGTCATCGAATTCTTCACCCAGGAAGTAAAGGCAGGCCGTCTGCCTAAGAACCTGCTGCCGCTGCAGTCCGGTGTCGGTTCCATCGCCAACGCCGTTATCGGTGGTCTGGCCAAAGGACCCTTCACCAATCTGTCCGTCTACACCGAAGTGCTTCAGGACACCATGCTTGACCTGTTTGACTCCGGCAAGCTGGACCACGCCTCTTCCTGTTCGCTTTCGCTCTCGGCAGAGCCGGGCTTTCCGAAGTTTTTCGAGAACATGGACAAATATTTTGACAAGATCACGCTGCGCCCCCTCTCGATCTCCAACGCTCCGGAGCCGATCCGCCGTCTCGGCTGTATCGCCATGAACACCCCGGTCGAGATCGACATCTACGCTCACGCCAACTCCACCCTGGTCGGTGGTACCCGCATGATCAACGGTCTCGGCGGTTCCGGCGACTTCCTGCGCAACGGCTATCTGAAGATGATGCACACCCCGTCAAGCCGTCCCTCCAAGACCGACCCGAACGGTATCTCCTGCGTCGTGCCGCACTGCTCACATATCGACCACACCGAGCACGACCTCGACTGCGTCATCACCGAGCAGGGTTTGGCCGACTTGCGCGGAGTTGCTCCAAAGGAGCGTGCACGCTTGATCATTGAGAAGTGCGCACACCCTGATTACAAAGAGCAGCTGACTGAGTACCTGAAAATTGCTGAAGCAGACTGCCTCAAGCGCAAGGTTGGGCACGAGCCGCAGATGTGGGACCGCGCCTTCAAGATGCATCTCAATCTGGAGAAAAACGGCACCATGAAGCTCAAAAACTGGGACGTCAAGGTTGATCTCTGCGAAGACTAAAAACAGTTGCTGTTAAGGCATAAAAAAACCCCACCGGGCAACCGGTGGGGTTTTTTTTATGTGAGATTGCACATTTCATGCTTGAACTTGCACCGCGGTTATGGTTTAAGTAGACCCCGTTGCACGCAAACAGCATGGATGTTATCCCTCCGACAGGTTGGCCAAATGTCTCAAAACGTAAGCGGATTTAAAGGTGCTGTGGCCGGTCTTTCCCTAACCGATGTCATTCAGCTGAAAGGTCACAATAAATATACCGGTGCTATTTCTGTAGAATACGGAGATAGCCAGGGTGTTATTTACTTTGTTGACGGCGAGATAATTCACGCTGAACAGGGTGATGAATCTGGTGAACAGGCTATCTACGAAATTATAAAGTGGCCGGGTGGCACGTTTACTATTCACCCTGAAATGACTTCCAACGTCTGCACCATCCACTATCGCACCGATTTTCTACTGCTTGAGGCTCTCCGGCGCCTTGATGAAGAAAACGCTGGCGCGACTCCGAATAAATCTGCCGGACCCTCCGTGACGCCCCGTCGTACAATGAGTAAAATAGCCGCCCGTCTGCAGGAAATAACTAATATCACCTATGCTGTTTTACTCGATAAACAGGGCGCTCCTGTTCAGGATTCCAGTATTGAAGCGGTAGCGCTGGCTGCAAAGGGTGTCTTTCTCGCCAAAACCGGTAACAGTATCGGCGATTTGATGGGGTTAGGTGAAATCAAGGTTGCCGCGGTCCATACAACGAACTACAACCTGTTGCTCTATGACTCCAAGCAGCACTATTTGAGCATTGCGGTCAAATCCGACTGCAACCTGGACAGCGTTGAAGCTGAGATTAAGTCTGCATTCGTGCCGGCCAAGTAAGGGAACCGTATCATGAAGGACATCCTGCAGCACATAAATAGCGTTGATGGCGTGATTGGCAGCGCACTCTTTAGTCCCAAAGGAGAGGTGCTTGCTCACGCGTGTTCCGTGCTTATCGATGATGCATCAATAAAAAAGGCAGCCTCATTGATACTTGAATGTACCCATGGTCTGCAGGTTTCTCAAACGCTTGATCTCCTCGATTTACGCTACTCAGATGGCCACATCATCGTCAAGGCGTTTCCGGGAGCTCTGCTATTTCTATTATGCGCCAACAGTATAAATCTTCAGGTCCTCTCGATCACGCTTAATCTCGCAGTAAAAAAACTCGAAACAAAGCTTCCGAGTGATGCTACTGCGGCGCCTCAGCAATCCGTCGGCGCAGATTCAGGGGCTCATGACGGTACTCTGCGCATGAATATCAGTCATCTGGCCGACAAACAGGCCAGCGCCAGTTTTGATTCACTTGGCATGGTTGCCCTCAGTCTGTCCAGCTCTCAACATATCTCCGACTTTTACAGTACCCCCTTCAAAAAACTGATCCTGACAAATACCGTCGCAGGTACGAGCGGTACCTTTCCGGTCATCGTTATGAAAGACATGGAACAGCAGTACGACGGCACCGTCGTCGTAGGCCCTAGAATTGAGAGAAAGCTCAAGGTGAGTGAAGGGGATACGGTCGAAGTCAAGATCGGGTGATTAAAACGGGTCAGTAGCTGTCAGAGCGGGGAATGAGGCGACTTATTCCCCGCTTTTCGTATGCGCCTTCGGATGGGCTTTGTCGTAAACCTCCATCAGGCGGTCGATGCTGACATGAGTGTATTTCTGTGTGGTGGAGAGCGAGGCATGACCGAGCAGCTCCTGGATGGCGCGCAGGTCTGCGCCCCCTTCCAGCATATGGGTGGCGAAAGTATGCCTGAGGGTATGTGGTGAGATCTGCTTGAAAGCTGCTATCCGGGCGACATGGGCATCGACGATCCGTGCCACACTCCGGCGGTTGATGCGCCCGCCGCGGGTGTTAAGAAAAAGAGCGCCTCTGGCCATATCACCGTTCCGCTGGTCAAGGTATTTCAGAAGCGCTTCCAGAGCGCGGCTGCCAACCGGGACGATGCGCTCCTTCCCCCCCTTGCCGGTTACCCGGACCATGCCGGCAGCAAAGTCAAGCTCACCGATATTGAGGCCGGTCAACTCGGAGACACGGAGACCGCTTGAATACAGTAATTCCAGAATAGCACGGTCGCGCAGGGCGTATTTCTGCTGGTCGTCCGGTGTCTCCATCAGCGCGGTGGCTTGATCGATATCCAGATGAAACGGGAGCCGCTGCTCCTTTTTTGGTGTGGCAACCAGTTCGGCGGGATTCTTGCTGATTGCGCCGCGACGAACCAGGAAGCGGTAAAATGAGCGGATCGCGGCCAGCTTGCGGCCGATGGAGCTTTTCTTGGTGTTTATTGACAGTCCTGCCAGATAGCGTCTGAGAAGCAGATGGTCAATATCCTGAGCGGAGACAGTATCCCCCTTCTCACGTACAGCAAACGCCAGCATCTGTGCCAGGTCGCTGCGATAGGCAGCAAGAGTGTGCGGTGAAACATCACGCTCGGTTTGAAGATAGACCGAGAACTGTTGTATCTGCTGATGTAATGAAGTCATGTCCGTTTATTCAAACAGAGGTAATCCGCTTTTGTTTTTCCAACTTTTGCTGCTCTCCAGATAGACCCATTCCTGACGATTGGAAATTGTTTTGATCCTGTTAGATGGCATAATATAGTAATCAAATTCTGCGATCACATCACCGGTTTTTTTCTCCGGAAGGCATGTTGAAGAGAGTATGCGGAAATCGGTAACAGAGAGGCCCCGCTTTTTAAGCGCCTCCGCACGTTTCAGAGAATCTTCCCTCTGATCTGCATCCGCGTAGATCAGCACGGCATTTTCCATTTCATGCCACCGCAGCATCCGGTTATAGGCTTTTGCGCTCCGGTCAAACTCCTCTTTCACAACCGTCTGGGGTGCACAGGCGGTCAGCGTCAGACACACAATACTTAGTAATACTCTTACCGGTCCTGTCATGGTTGCTTCTCCCTTTCACACTGCTAAATATGTTCGATCAGTCGAATTGCCAGGTGATTTTGTTTTCCTTCTCACTCTCTTATCTGCTGTTGCCCGAATGGTCCAGTTGTTGTATAAAGATCAATCGTACTATTTTTAAAGGGGGTTTCGCGTGATACACACCATGATTCAGTGGCTGCTAGGCACGATTGGAGCCATGGGGTATCCCGGCATTTTTCTGCTGATGGCAATGGAAAGCTCTATTATTCCGATCCCGAGTGAACTGGTTATGCCGCCGGCCGGATATCTGGCCTATCAGGGTAAAATGAACATGGTGATCGCCATTCTGTGTGGGACCGCCGGTAGCTTGATCGGTGCATATATCAACTATTATGTTTCGCACTATCTGGGACGGCCGCTGATCCTCAAATATGGCAAGTACGTGCTGATTTCACCTGATAAATTCGAACGGGTAGAGCGGTTCTTTCTGCGGCATGGCGAAATATCGACCTTTATCGGTCGTCTCCTGCCGGTGATACGGCATCTGATTTCAATTCCTGCCGGAGTAGCCGGCATGAATCATCTCAAGTTTACCCTGTACACCCTGCTTGGTGCCGGCCTCTGGTGCACTATCTTGACATTCATCGGCTATGCCATCGGCGAGAACCAGCAGTTGATCATGCAGTATTCGCATAAAGCGCTGCTCTGGGTTGTCCTGTTCAGTGCCGCTCTGGTGGCGGTTTATATCTGGCGACAGCGCTACCNAGATAGTAAAGCCTAACACAGGATACGTGCGTTATCGAAGCCATTTTCTGCCAAAAAGGCGCAGAAAACAACTTCTAACTTACTCGACCTGATAAATCGGGATATATGCAATAACAAAGTTAACCTAATACAGATAAAACAGATACTATTGTGCTAACGGGCTAAAATCGCCTGGAAGGCAAAAGTATTTTCGGAGGAAGTTCTATGCAGATGAACCGTATCGACCGTATCCAGTATATTGACGTAGATTTTCCGGGTTCTTCATGCTCAACGCAAGGCTTCACCACGCGCCATGAAGGCGTTTCGCGCCCCCCCTACAACTCCCTCAATCTAGGAATGAACACGCAGGACCAGCAGGCAAATGTCGAGGGGAATCGCAGCCTGCTCACCCGCGCTTTTGGTGTCAATCAGAGTGCGCTGGTGACCCCAAGGCAGGTTCATGGCGGCGACATTCTGGTGATTAACGAACCAAATGAAGATTTCAGCCATTTTCTCTCCGTTGAGGGTGATGCCGTCATTACCAATCAGCCGAACGTCATGATCGGTGTCTGTGTCGCAGACTGCGCCCCGATTCTGCTCTGTGATCCTGAAAAAAAGATCATCGCTGTTGTTCACGCCGGCTGGAAGGGGACCGCTGCCAGGTTGGTTTCCAAGACCGTTGCTGGCATGCAATCGGAATTTGGCTCAGATCCCGGATGTCTTCAAGCCGCCGTCGGCCCCTGCATCCAAAAGTGCTGTTACGAAGTTGACGAACCGGTCAGGAAGGCTTTTCTGCAGGGTGGTATCGCCTGGGATTCGTGTGCAGAGCTGAAGGGCCCCGGAAAGTGGCAACTTGACCTTGGCGCTGCCAACCGCGAACTGCTGCTGCTCGCCGGGCTTTCGGCGGATGCGATCCAGATCTCTGAACAGTGTGTCTGTTGTCACAGTGAACAATTTTTCTCGTATCGCAGGGATAAGGACGAGTCGGGGCGCCAGATGGGTTTTATTATGTTAAAACCGTAACGCAGATTTGAATTTTGAATGCTGACTTAGTTCAATTTTAAATCCGTAATTCAAAATGCACCATCGGGGGATACTCATGCTCGCTAAAGTTTTCAGCAGTGCCCTGATCGGTATTGACGCCATTATGGTTGATGTCGAGATTGATATTGCCCCCGGTCTGCCGGCCTTTGCCACTGTTGGACTACCGGATGGTGCAGTCAAAGAGAGCAAGGATCGCGTCAAGGCGGCGCTTAAAAACTCCGGCTATGATTTCCCGCCCCGGCGTATCACCGCCAACCTGGCACCGGCCGATATCAAAAAAGAGGGGACCGCCTACGACCTGCCGATTTCGATCGGTATTCTGGCCGCCACCGGTGTCATTAAGGGTACGCGGCTTCACGACTATATACTGCTGGGGGAATTGTCTCTGGATGGCGGGCTCAAGCCGATTCGTGGTGCGCTGTCGATGGCGGTTGCCGCCAAGCGGGCCGGTCTGTCCGGCCTTATCCTGCCGGCTGAAAACGCTCCCGAAGCTGCTGTTGTTGAAGGGATTGACGTTATCGGTGCCACGTCTCTTTCCCAGGTGGTTGAGTTTCTGAGTGGGCGGGAGACCATCGAACCGTGCCGGGTTGACCTGCAGGCACTGTTTGCCAGCGGTTGTGAATACGGTGAAGATTTCAGCGAGGTTAAAGGGCAGGAACACGCCAAGCGAGCCCTGGAAATTGCCGCGAGTGGCAGCCATAATATCCTGATGATCGGACCGCCTGGCTCGGGAAAAACCATGATTGCCCGGCGTATTCCGACAATTCTGCCGCGCATGTCCTTTGATGAAGCTATCGAGACCACCAAGATCTTCAGTGTCAGCGGCATGCTGGAAAAGGAACGTGCCTTGTTGGCGGTCAGGCCCTTCAGATCCCCGCACCACACTATTTCTGACGTTGGACTGATCGGTGGCGGTTGTCAATTCCAACAATTATTGCGACATTCCACAAATAGCTGCGACGCTCCAAAGATCAAGTGCCAAATCTTGGCGTCAAAAGGTGGGGCTCAATGACCCCCCCAAGACGGCCTATTGCTGCTAAAACTGCCTACAAAGAACTCGAAAATGAGAACGGTGAACTTGTTACTTGGTGGTACTGTGGTATCTGTAGAAGGTCTAAAACAAACGGTGAGCCTAAAGTACTTGTATGTTTCCGACGCATTCTCCCTGACGGACAACTTGGAGATTTTAAACATATCAGGATACCGATAACTGCATTGGGGCAATTTACACTCGGTACAATTTGGAAGGATCAAAAGCGATTTGAAGAGATTGATTATGTGACTAAATTATTCCATGTTGATCTATCACCTGATGGATGGGAGTTCCGTTCTGCTGCAGATGACAAGTCCGCAGGCCGCCCAGATCTAATACCTCAATCAATCTACTCTCTCCCAGAGCCCCAATTACATGATTTACCTTGGATGATCAGATTTAATGCCGCCGACACAAAGGGCTCAGAAATTTCGCTGTTAGTCCCTTGCATGGAATTCTTTTCAAGATGTTATGGCCGATCTCAGTTTATTAAATTGATTCTTAGTTCGTATCCTTGGAATATTGCAAAAGACAAGTTTTTTAAGCCATTACCGCAAAAACCGAAAGACGACAAGTGGTACATTTATCTTCGTGACCGGGCTTTAAATGGGGATTCGGTATTTCTTGCACACGCATACTATGATGAATATGCCAATAAACAGGCGAGAGATATCTGGAATCAGATTGAATCCGCCTTCGGTGATAGCAAAGTTGATATTGCTTCTCCACGTATAGGCCCATGGTTTACAGGCCTTGGCGCAATTAAGGTTAACGGAATATGGATTGAAGAGGGGAAAAGTTTCCTGGCTCTTCAGATAATTGGTTCCACAGATCCCGGCGGCGTTACCATATGTCGTGGCCGCCAGAACAGCACTCGCAAGCCACCAACGACAAATGGATGTTCCAATGATGATCAGATCAACATTCCAAAGCCTAAAATTTTCAACCCACCTCCCATTATTACAGTAACTGGTGCAGAGGAGCCATCTGGGGATACGGGAGCTGTAATTGTTGACGATAACAATTATGAGGTGCTTGGAACCCCGCGAAGAGTGAAAAGAGTGAAGTTTGATTCCGAGCAAAATACTTATAGACAAGTTCCAGTGCGTGATGAAGATCTGCGGCTTTTTTCCGGTGGCGAATCATATGGGTCAGGGACAGGCGTAGGCTACGCAATGTATAAGTCTGAGCAGATAATGGAATCACAAGGAAAGCTCAGAGATATCTGGAACGCGCTGCTCTGGTTCCATGACAATTATCCAGATACTATCGGCCATCCAGAATCGTTCACATATGAAGGCAAATTCTCGGACAATCCAGAGCCAATGCTCTTGGCCTACCAGGCCTTCGATGGAGATACAACGGACATCACACGATCCGTCCGTAGCTGGCCTTTTTTTTCTGTCCAAGATGGAGTTATGCGTGGTGCGCTTCTCGCCAGAATTAAAGTAGGCGACGAAAATATCCATTTTATAGAAATTCAGCGCAGAATTAAAATAACCGAAGACGATTCGGGCAATGACGTTTTCAATGAAGAATCGTTCAGGGGTCTTGTGTTCAAGCTAAAGGACAATAACGGGTTAAATGATTGGATAGATGATTTCATGAACCTTTCTCGCAGCACAGAAGGTCTCTTGGCAGGGATTGCGCCTAAATGCCCAGGAACAGCAGAGCTTTATAAACATAATACCGCACAGGCAGAGAATATCACATGCGAGGCAGCTATACGTAATGCGTTTAGAAAAATGGGGATTAAGCTGCATGCCCTCTAAGGTACTGGAGGGCCATGTTTAAACGGGTAGGCACATATGTTTTAGTAGCGTCAAGTAATTTAGGTGAGATCGAGGCCCATAAAGCTGTGGATTATTTTGTACAAGCATTGAGTAATGTCTAAATGGAGAATAATTGGTTTCAACGAGGTTTAACCTTCGATCCTAAGACACATCCTAAAAAAACAGATCAAGGATTCGTGGAATAATTGGAAAATTAAGTTTTGAATATGGTAAATAGCGCACCAGCAATAGTCACGGGGAATACCTGAGCAGCTCATAAATTATGTGGGCCTCAGAATTTGGGTGTGGAAACTGAAAAGGTTATAGTTTTTTCCTAAATGAATAATAGTGTGGATATACGTCTTGGTTTGCCATATATAAAGTATCCG
>JGI24147J20444_1001102_pt1 | contig 13910 bp, 13 predicted proteins | sample BarGraIncub1133A_FD_20444 | JGI IMG/M metagenome (IMG submission 20444) | reverse complement strand
AAAAAACCCCATGCTGTGTATGCAAAAGAACCTTTTAAAATGTTATTAGTCGTTGTATTTCCTCAGAAATAAAAAATTTTTAATCACCGGTTATTTCTCGTAGCACTACGAGTTAAGGCATTTTTAAATGCTTAATAATATTTTTAGAAAGAGGTAACAAATTATGAAAGATATGTTTTGTTTTCAATGTGAACAAACAGCTAAGGGAACTGGCTGTGATGTTAAGGGTGTATGTGGTAAGACGGCTCCGGTAGCGGGACTCCAGGATAAGTTAGTCGGCGCGACCATTGGTTTAGCCCGTGCAGTAACAAATACAAAAGCAACTGAAGCAACAGATGCCTGTATCAAAAAAGCCTTATTCACAACAGTAACCAATGTTAATTTTGACAACGAGAGCCTTGAAGCCATGGTTGCCTGTGTTGAAAAAATGAAAACCGACCTTGATCCCTCAGCACAAAGCTATGACATGGAAAAATTATGGAATGACAATGAAGATATTCGTTCCTTAAAAACTTTGATTCTTTTAGGGGTAAAAGGGATTGCTTCCTACGCCCATCATGCCGATATCTTAGGTTACAAAGATCCTGTAGTTGATGCGTTTTTCTACAAAGCATTGGTTGCCGTAGGATCAGATATGGGAATGGGCGAATTGCTGCCCCTTGTTTTAGAAACAGGAACTGTCAATCTTGCCTGTATGGCACTTTTAGACAAAGCCAATACCGAAACCTACGGCACCCCGGTACCAACCGAAGTGTCCTTAACGATTGAAAAAGGACCATTTATTATCATCACCGGGCATGATTTACATGATTTAAAACTGCTTTTAGAACAAACAAAGGATAAAGGCATTAACATTTATACTCACGGCGAAATGCTGCCTACCCATGCCTATCCTGAACTTAAGAAATATCCACAGCTTAAAGGAAACTTTGGAACGGCATGGCAGAATCAACAAAAAGAATTTGCTGGAGTCCCAGCTCCAGTTCTTTACACCACAAACTGTATTATGCCGGTAAAAGAAAGTTATTCTGATCGCATTTTCACAACGGATGTGGTTCAATATCCAGGCATGATACATATCGGAAACGATAAGGATTTTACACCAGTTATTGAAAAAGCCTTAGAATTAGGCGGCTATGCTGAAGACAATGAAATGACTGGCATTAATGGCGGGAAAACATTACTCACAGGGTTTGGCCACGGCACTGTTCTGGGTGTTGCTGACAAAGTCATTGCCGCAGTAAAAGCCGGAGATATCAAACACTTCTTCCTGGTTGGCGGTTGTGATGGTGCAAAAACCGGTCGAAATTACTATACCGAATTTGTTGAAAAATCTCCAAAAGACTCCATTATTTTAACTCTTGCCTGTGGTAAATTCCGCTTCAACGATTTAGATCTTGGTACCATTGGCGGACTGCCGCGACTCATGGATATGGGACAATGTAATGATGCCTATTCAGCCATTCAGGTAGCTGTTGCTTTGGCCGGTGCCTTTGAATGTGATGTCAATGACTTACCACTGAGCATGGTGCTTTCATGGTATGAACAAAAAGCGGTTGTTATTTTACTGACACTGTTATCTTTGGGTATTAAAAATATTTTGCTCGGACCATCACTCCCTGCCTTTATTTCACCTAATGTACTTAATGTACTGGTTGAAAACTTCAATATCGGACCAATCTCCACACCAGAAGCTGACTTGGCAAAATTGTTAGCCTAATCATTTTACCGAATAAAACAAGATTTTAGTTCAGTTATTTATTCCAACTAAATTTTAAAGAAGTCTACAGACCCCTATCTCCAGGGTCTGTAGACTTCTTTTATATTAAAAAGCATAACTATTGGCGGTGGATTTCCAAATAAAACATAAAATTTACTCTAAACTCTTTGGTTGATGTGACAATTATCACGGTGACTATTCGAATTCGATGATATAATCAATGAAAATGAAACTTTAAGGAGATACTGGCATATGGGCTATCGAATCAATCAAGATAAAATGAATACTATACTCATGCACTTATCAAATAATTATAAGATTTATGGACCAATACGACACAAGGATGATGGCACTTTCGCCCACGTTGACACCATTCGATATGGTGAAATCGCAACCTTGGACGACATTGAATTTCTTGAAAAATCCAATTATTCATTTAAAGAGGTATTATTGCCGATCTCAGAAACCCTCTTCTATTTTACTGAGAATGAAATCAAAGAAGCGGATGCTCCAATTAAAGGCGTCATTGTCTTTCTAAGAAGCTGTGATCTTCACGGCCTAAAACGCATGGATACCATTTATCTTGAAAACGGTGCCGTTGACACCTATTACCAGCGCCTTCGGGAACACACCAGGTTTATCCTGATGGGTTGTGAAAACTCCTTTGAAAATTGCTTCTGCGTGTCCATGGGCACCAACCAAAGTGATGATTACGATGCCTACCTAAAGGTCAATGGTGATGAAGTTCTGGTGGACTGTCACTGGGGTTTACTGAATGCTGCTCTGGCTGGAATGCCTGAGATTCAAGTGATTCCCGATGCCGTTGGCCAAAATAAAAGCGTGGTAGAAATCCCAGCGAACATTCCCCCATCAGCATTTGATTCGCCATTTTGGGAAGACTACACGAACCGTTGCATTGCCTGCGGTCGCTGCAACTTCGTCTGCCCCACCTGCACCTGTTTTACCATGCAGGATATCTTTTATACGGATAATGGCAAGGCCGGTGAACGCCGTCGGGTTTGGGCTTCCTGCCAGGTGGACGGATACACCGATATGGCCGGGGGACATGCTTTTCGGGAAAATAAAGGACAGCGAATGCGTTTTAAAGTGATGCATAAAATCAATGATTATCATAAACGTTTTGGAACTCAGATGTGCATCGGCTGTGGTCGCTGCGACGATGTGTGCCCCGAATATATTTCCTTTTCAAACTGCATCAATAAGCTCAACACCCTTGTAAAGGAGGAAAACTAAATGACAGCACTCAATCCATATATTCCTTTTCTATCCGAAATTAAAGAGGTCATTAAACATACCGAAATTGAATACACCTTTCGAATGGCCTATTCAGGCGATGTAAAACCCGGACAATTTTTCGAGGTTTCCCTCCCGAAATTTGGGGAAGCCCCTATTTCTGTGAGTGGCATCAGCAAAGATACCGTTGATCTGACCATCCGCCGGGTGGGAAAGGTCACTGATGAGATCTTTAAAAATTATGTTGGCGATACCCTTTTTCTACGGGGACCCTACGGCAACGGTTTTGACATTCAAAATTACCTGGGCAAGGAAATTCTCCTGGTCGCAGGTGGAACCGGCCTTTCCCCTGTTAAGGGCATTGTGGATTATTTCTCTTCCAATCCCGAGGATGCCAAAGGATTCACCCTCCTGGTTGGTTTTAAATCCCCCAAGGATGTTTTGTTTAAAAAAGACTTTGATGAATGGGAAGAAAGCCTCAACGTCATTATGACTGTTGACACTCCAGATGACGGGTATTGTGGCAAATGCGGTATGGTTACCCAATATATTCCCGACATCCCCATAAAAAATGTTGAGACCGCCGTTGGTATTGTGGTGGGTCCTCCGATGATGATGAAGTGTACCATTGCCGAACTCATTAAAAAAGGATTTAAAGAAGAAAATCTTTGGATTTCCCAGGAACGAAAAATGTGCTGTGGTATTGGAAAATGTGGGCATTGTAAAATTGATGATACCTATATTTGTTTGGATGGACCGGTTTTCAATTACACCAAAGGAAAATTTTTAAGGGATTAGGAGAAAATATATGTTAGATCTGAATACAAAGAAAATAAAAAAGAACGCCTACCGAGTGACCAAAGTTCGAGGAGAAACAGCCTCACGAATTCGGGTTCCCGGTGGCTTGTTAACCGCTGATCTTCTACCAATCATTCAATCTATTGCACAAACCTATGGCAATGGGCACATTCATTTAACCACCCGTCAGGGTTTTGAAATCCCCGGGATTCGTTTTGAAGATATGGATGCAGTCAATGCTCTGCTTCAGCCTATTATTGATAAGCTTGAAATAAACCAGGAAATTCAGGGCAAAGGCTATACTGCTGCCGGCACCCGAAATGTCTCTGCCTGTATTGGCAGCAATGTCTGTCCCTTTGGCAATTACAACACCACTGCCTTTGCAAAAAAAACGGAGAAAGAAATTTTTCCAAATGATCTTCATTTTAAGGTCGCTTTCACCGGATGCGCCAACGATTGTATCAAAGCGCGCATGCAGGATTTTGGAATCATCGGAATGACTGAGCCTCAATATGAAAAGGAACGCTGTGTGAACTGCCAGGCCTGTGTCAAAGCCTGTAAGAAAAAATCCGTAGATGCCTTAACCGTTGAAAATTATCGAATTGTCCGAAATACAGAGAAATGCGTTGGTTGTGGAGAATGTGTCATCAATTGTCCTACCCGGGCATGGACACGGAGTCCGGAAAAATACTATCGTCTGGTTATTATGGGTCGCACAGGAAAGCGAAATCCCCGTCTTGCCGAGGATTTTCTGGTTTGGACCACTGAAGATGTAATTATTAAAATAATAAAAAACACTTACCGATTTGTTGAAAACTACATCGATCGCACTGCCCCCGGTGGGAAAGAGCATATCGGTTATATCATTGACCGTACCGGATTCAAAGAATTTGAAAAGTGGGCACTGGATGATGTAATTCTTGGTGATAAAGCCATTGTTAAAGGCCCCATTTACTGGAGCGGATTACATTACGACTAAGTTTTTTTGATGAAAAATGTCTCTGGAAGGGTATCCTTCTGGAGACATTTTTATAAATATTTAGACACCAAAATTATTTTGGAATGCAAACCCACAACTTAGTATTTCAACAGTTTCCTGTATTTTCGTTGACAATGATCGGTGAGGTAATGGTACCAAAGCAATAATATCTGATGGTAGAGTTTTGACCATGGTAATGGAAGTTCCTACTCCTTTTTTACTCACTATTTCAACCGAGTCCATTAATGTTTTAATAACAAAAAGACCAAATCCACTTGCCCCTCCATCGTCATTCTCACCAGGTAAATTTACCAAATCGGGTTCAAAACCCACCCCGGTATCACTAACCGTAAACGTCAACTCTTTTTGTCCGACGATATAGGTTAAATCGAAAGTTGCTTCTGGGCATGTGCTATGATTAACAGCATTTGTGCAGGCTTCAGATATTGCCACTTTCAGATCTTCTACGTCTCCAATGGAAAAACCCATGTTAGTTGCTACCGATGCAATAGTTAGCCTTGCCAGACTCACATATTCTTGATCTGCCGGCAGCAGCATTTTAATTTTTTTCACTCTCATCCTCTTCTCTCTGATAATTTAACTAATTCAAAAATTAAACCTATTCGGATTCATTAAATATTCTTCCAATCATATTTAAGAATACCGAAAGCACCAGTTTCTATAGGCATTTCAGAGCATTTTTAACTATGACAAGCACCCATAAACATTCATGTTTATAGCTGCTTATTTAATTCAATTCTTATTCTATAATATTTTTTAATAGTAATCCTTAAAAATAAAAAAAAAACCCAATATTTTTAATAACAAAGAATCATTCATCTTTAAAGGTCTTCTTTGAGTTTTTCTATAACCTTCTTCTCTATTCGCGAAACGGTCATTTGGGATTTTTTAATGAGAATCCCAACTTCTTTTTGGCTTTTCTCATTAAAAAAGCGTTCCTGAATAACGATTCTTTCTAAAAGATTAAGTTCCTTAATCTTTGTCCTTAAAACATGAATATTTTCAACGTTCTCTATGTTATCATCAATAGTTCCCAAAAAATCCATAAGACTGACTACCTTGCCATCTCTATTATTTTCATATTCTACTGATAAAGACTTTGGATAATAAACGTTATAACTTTCCATGGCTCTAATAATGCTCTCCTCAGTATTTTCAAGATAAACCGCAATCTCAGAAATGGTTGGAGAGCGCATAAGTTGATTTTCAAGGAATCCACGCGCCTGATTAATTTGGTGATTTAAATCCTGAATTTTTCTTGGAATACGAATTAACCGCTCTTTATCACGATGATATCTTTTTATCTCTCCAATAATGGTGGGAGTGGCAAAAGTAACAAACTCAAAACCCTGACTAGGATCGAAGCGATCAACTGCAATCAGCAGACCTAAACAAGCGACCTGGAAAATATCATCATTTTCTGCGCTTTTATGTCCATATTTTCTGGATAGAAGTTTAGGAATGTAAAGGTAATTTTTAATCAATCGATCCCTTAGCTCTCGATTTCGAGTTTTTTCATACTCGAAAAACAGCTCCTTTGAGTCTTCTTTACTAATTTTTCTTTCATCGTTCATACGCAATTAATTGGTTTTTCAATACAAAGATACGGATCCCAATGCCCAGATTTCTCACAAATTTAACTATTATCAATCCCATGGTTCGTCTTTTAAGATTCAAATATTCTTTTTTTATTGTCCATTTAATATTGTCCATTTCCATTTCCATCCTCATCTTACATAATATTCAGATTTGGTAGCTTTTCATCACTTTATTTTTTTCAAATAGTACTTTTAAGCTTAAATACTTTGACTGTTTCCATAAAAATCCCTACAAATTAATGTACTCATGATATATTTTACTGCATTTTTTGCAAATAATCAACAGCATATTTATTAAAACATTCATAATCCAATCACAAAGCAGTCACATTAAGGGGATATGATAGTGACAAACCAAAGCGAAGCCCTTCAATATGCGCTCATATTTTGTAGTCAAATGCTTTTAAGTTGGTTTTTCGTTTCTTATTTACGCTTTAAAATTATAAACTGATTTTAGTGTATCGATAATTTCAACTGTTTGTTCAACATATTCTAATAGTCCGTTGATATTCTTATAAGCCATGGGGGATTCATCTAAAGTGCTTTTCGACACACAGGTGGAATATATGCCTTCCATTTCTTTTTTAAATTCTACTAAATCCAAGGTTTTCTTTGCCTTCGAACGGCTCAGTATTCTTCCTGCCCCGTGTGGTGCAGAGAAATTCCAATCAGGGTTACCTTTACCTAAAGCCAATAGTGTTCCGTCCCGCATGTTCATCGGAATCACTAACTTTTCTCCGGCATTGGCACTTACTGCACCTTTTCTTAATATAAAACATTTTCTAAGTTGGTCTTTTTCGATGTAGTTATGCACCGTATGAAAGGATTCAACCTCTTGTATCCCAATTTCTTTGCGTATGGCACTTGCAATTTCATCTCTGTTAACCCTGGCAAACTCCTGACAAATAAGCATATCCTGTAAATAGTCTTGCGTGTTTTCAACACTGAGAAAACCATCACTGTTTGAAATGCCGCCATAAAAATTTGCGACTTGAAGCCCTAAATTTCTTGACCCGGAATGTACTAATAAATAATTTTTACCACAACTGTCTCTGTCGATCTCAATGAAATGGTTTCCTCCGCCGAGAGTCCCTAAGCTCGAAGCAAGCCGATCAATGTTCAGCAACTCTTTTTTACAGTTTAAAGCATTGATAAAATTCATTGCATTGCTGTTCATCTTATTATGTACTGCAAATCCTGCAGGAATTCTATTTCTAATAACAGCATCGAGCCGTTTAAATTTCACATCAAAATCTGTTAGTTTCGACACTTTTACGCCGCAACCAATATCAACCCCTACATGATAGGGGTTGATCACAGTATGATGGCCAAATAAAATGGTTGTCCCAATGGTACTCCCTGCTCCGGCATGGCAATCCGGCATAATTTTAAGAATCGCATCCTTTAAATATTTTGAGTTGCACATATCCAATATTTGCTTATAAGTCAGGGGTTCTATTTCATTGACAAATACATCTGCTTTATTGTATTTTCCGATAATTTCAATCATTGGATCTCCTTAAATTTTTTATCCTTGCTTTATTTTTCTGTACTTATCATTCTACCCTTTCCAGCAAAATACTATCAATAGTTCATGGTTATTATTTTTTTTTCTTACCTGAAATACAAATGCAATTTAAGTGAAAAAGCAGTATTTTTTATACCATACATTTAATGGGCGAACGTAAAAAGAGAGCCTAAACGGCTCTCTCATGTTATTCTTATTGGAGTTAACGGGGGGAATCGAACCACCTTGGCTTTTGAATAGGTCTTGTCTAAATAAGTGTTTACTACACTTGCTATTATCTCATTACCTAAAACATTTAGATGCAATCCGTCAATATAAATATTTAATTTATTTCCTGCTTTGATGTATTTTCTCATTTCCGTATAAAAATCAATGATTTTTATATGGTATGTTTTTGATAATTCTAAAAGCAATTTTCTCAGCTCTGATAATTTTTTATTTAAATTGATAAAATCATCTACATCTGGCCAATACTCTGCAGCTAATAATGGTTCGGTAAGAAATTGAATACCTATTATTGGAATGATATTATTCACATAAGCTTGAAGAACTAAGGCGAATACGTTTTCACAAATAACATTAGTTGGTACTCCACTAATCAAGTCATTGATTCCACCCATAATAATGACATGAGAAGGATTATTTCCGATAACATCCTCATAAAATCTTGTTACCATATTAGCTGTGCTATCTCCAATAATTCCTTTATTTAAAACTTGAACTTCATTGATTTTTTGAATTAAGCTTGTCCAGATTTGTGAAGTTCTAATTTTGTACCCATGCGTTATACTGTCACCGATACAGACTATTTTCATATTTTCAACCTCCTCTACCGGACCCATATTCATTTGCATTGACTTATAAGGTTACCTATTTAACGGAAAATCAGGTGCTAATGAAACCTCCGGAAATCATTTATTTTAAGACAAATGACATAGACGCAAATAAGCACAATGTGTTGTTCAATATTTATGATCATACCTGCACATCGTATCACTAGTTTTGAATGTAGCGTTCTTCGGAGGCTTCCTAATCAGATCATTGTTAAACTGGTTTTACAATGATTTTTACATTTTCGTTTTTTCTATTGATCAGTTCTTCAAAGCCTTTTTCGATAATATCATTAATGTGTATCTTTCCAGTTATCAGTGGCGATACATCAATACGTCCATCAGATACTAAATCAATTGCAGTTTTGAAATCTCCTGCATAGGCTAATGAACCAATAATGATTTTATCCGTAAATACGACCGAGTTCATCTGAAGACTAGTTTCTTTTTCATAAACTCCCATAAGGATAACTTTACCCCCGGATCTAGCAACTTCGATGGCTGTAGGCGTTACCTTATCATTGCCGATGCATTCGAATACGACATCCGGTCCTATGCCGTTTGTAAGTTCCCTAATTTTTGTATTAATATCAATTTCACTGGGATCCAAAACTTCGTGTGCTCCCAATTTTTTCGCCAATTCTTTTCTTGCTTTTGCTAATTCTATTACGTATATTTTTCCAGCGCCAGCCGCTCTAACAGCGAGAAGCGTGCACAATCCAATGGTTCCTGCTCCAAAAATCACAACACTATCACCTTCAACAAGGGGTCCCTGGCGTACAGCATGAACCGCTACTGCAAGTGGCTCAATCAAAGCCGCTTCTTCAAAGGACATGTTATCTGGAATCTTATACAGGGTATAGTCCGGAACATTAACGTATTCCGCAAAAGCACCATCTGCCATTAAGCCAGTAAATGCCAGTTTTTCACAAACATTGGTCTTTCCAATTTTGCATGGATTACATTCATGGCATACTTGACAGGCATCTGGGGCAACTCTGTCACCTACTTTATACCCCTTAACCTCTGACCCCACTTCAACAATCGTCCCGGAAAATTCATGTCCAAGAATAAGTGGTGCTATTTTGCCTGTTAACGGATGAGGTGTCGTTGTTGGTATAAAAATCGGACCGGCAATATACTCATGTAAATCGGATCCGCAAATTCCACACCATTCGACCTTGATTTTCACTTCCCCTTTACAAGGTGCCGGTGGCTCAGGTACATCCATCACTCTAACATCTTTATTTCCATACCATAATGCTGCTTTCATTTTATCTCCTTTATTTTGTTATTTCCCAATTTCCCGTAAATAGATAAACTTATAACTTAATGCAATTTTATGAAAGGTTCGAGGATAGATTAATAAAACTTTTAATTTTCCGTATCAATTTCAAAAATACGACCTAGCATCCAGGATATACAAATCTCAGTTTAAACTGTTTAAACCATCTTCTGCATGATAAGAACTTCTGACAAATGGTCCTGAGGCGACAAATTTAAATCCCATATTCTTGGCTATTATTTCGTAAATTTTAAATTTGTTAGGATTCACATATTCCTTAACTTCATAGTGCTCTTTTGTAGGCTGTAGGTACTGCCCTATTGTAATAATATCGCAGTTCACTTTTTTTAAATCCTTTAGAAGTTCTATAACCTGCTCTGCATTTTCACCAAGACCAACCATAAATCCTGACTTAGTAAATATGCTGTCGTCTATTTCTTTAACCCTTTTCAAGAGTTCTAAAGAACGTTTATATACTGCCATTGGCCTTACTGAGGAATAAAGATTCGATATTGTCTCAACATTATGATTAAGGACATCCGGCTTAGCTTCAACAACTTTTTTCAAAGAATCATATTCCCCTTTAAAATCAGGAATGAGCACTTCTATCGTAACATTCGGGCAAAGGTTTTTAATTTCTGAAATCGTACTGGCAAAATGACCTGCTCCCCCGTCCGAAAGATCATCTCTTGTCACAGAGGTGATAACGGTATGCTTTAAATCCATTTCCTTGATAGCTTTCGCGATATTCTTTGGCTCTATTGGGTTCACTTCTTCTGGCTCAGCTTTAATAACCTTACAAAATTTACAATTTCTCGTGCAATTTTTACCTAAAATCATAAATGTTGCAGTACCTCTGCTAAAGCACTCATATACATTGGGACAGTCTGCTTCAGCACAAACAGTATTCAAAGTATACTTTTTTAATATACTACTAACATTCCCCGTATTAGCTCCAGATTTTATTTTTATTTTTAACCACTCTGGTTTTTTTATTAGATATCATTTACTCTTCTCTCATTAAATTAATACATCCAAAATGTTCTCATTGGATATGTTCATAAAATATTCTTGCATATCAAAATCCTTCAGAGCCTCATATATTGACTTTTGATCATAAGATACTCCAATTAAAGCATCTTCAATAACCGATATATCCTTTTGACTGAAAAAATCTCCATGAATTTTCATGTTTTGAATTCTATTCTTATTGAAATCCATAGAAACATGAACGATGCCACCTACAAATTTCTTTTCTCTTTCCATATTGAACTGAGGGTTTTTTCCATAGTTCCACTCCCAGGTTGCATACTTTTTTGCTGCTATTTGATTAATTTCCTTCCAATCGGCTTCTGTAATTTCATAAATTTCTGCATTTCAGTGGTACTGTAGACTTCGTTAAAAAGATACTCTTTAAATTCCTCGGATGTCATGGAAACTTTAAGATAGTCACAAATGTTAGTGACACGACTTTTAACGGATTTTATTCCCTTGCTTTCAATCTTTATCGGATTAACTTTTAATGCATTAGCTAAATCAGATATATTTGAAGAAAACAGCAGGGTACCATGGTGCAGCACCTTATTTTTACTTTTGTACTGAGCATTTCCAGAAAACTTTTTACCCTCTATGGTCAAATCGTTTCTTCCGGATAGTTCGGCCTTAATACCAAGTTTGTTGAGAGCCAGGACAATTGGAGTCGTGAACTTTTTAAAATCAAAACAATCCTCACCAACATTGCAACTAATAAATGAAAAATTGAAATTCCCTTCATCGTTAAATACCGTTCCTCCTCCTGTAATTCTTCTTACAACAGGAATATTATATTGCTTTACATAGTCCGTATTTATTTCACTATAAGCATTCTGATAGTTACCAATTAGAATACACTTTTCATTTTTCCACAACATAAAACAATCTTCATCAAACTTATTCATCAAGAATTCTTCTATGGCATGGCTTTTATAGGGATCTGTATTGCTGTGCTTAACAAATAGCATCTCTTAGTTACCCATTGATCGTATGGATCGCTTTTTTGTTGGCTGCAAGAACAGCTTCCTTCATTGCTTCTCCCACGGTTGGATGTGCATGTATTGTCGTTATGATTTCTTCCAGTGTGCATTCCATCCTTAAAGCCAGTGCTCCTTCTGTAATGATGTCCGTCGCTCTTGGCCCTAATATATGTATTCCTAAAATTTCATCATATTTCTCATCTGCAATAATCTTTATGAAACCACCTGTTTCATTCATGATAAGTGCCTTTCCATTGGCTGCCAAAGGGAACTTTCCAACCTTGTAAGGGATACCCTTTTCCTTTACTTCTTCTTCCGTTAAACCTACTGCAGCAATTTCCGGTTTGGTGTATACGCATGCCGGAATGGCTTTGTAATCCATTTCAGTGTTAATTCCCATTATGTTTTCAACAGCTACCACGCCCTGTTCAGAAGCTACATGGGCAAGCATATTAATCCCTGTTACATCACCTATCGCATATATTCCTTCAACATTTGTTTTCATACTCTTGTCAACTACAATATTTCCTCTGTCAAGATTAACGCCAGCATTTTCTATATTTAATCCTTTTACTACCGCTCGTCTCCCAACTGCTACCAGAGCTTTGTTTCCCTCAATTTTAATTTCCTTATCACCAAGCAAAACTGAAACAATAATGCCATTTTCGCCTTGTTCAATGCCCGTTACCATGGCTCCGGTATATATTTTTATTCCATCTTTACTCAATGTTTTTTCCGTCATTTTTCCGATTTCTCTGTCTATTGGAGGAAGGATATATGGCAGCATTTCAACGATTGTGACTTTAGAACCTAAGCTGTTAAATACTGTTGCAAACTCAGTTCCAATAACACCTCCCCCTATAATAACAATACTTTCAGGAATTTTTTCTAATGATAAAGCATCCATACTATCTATGACATCTTCTAAATCCGATCCTTTAATTGGTGGTATAAAAGGTTCTGATCCCGTTGCCACGATGATTTCGCTTGCAGTCATTTCCATAGATGACCCATCCTCTTTATCTATTTTGATGGTATTTTTATCAATAAAGGATGCTTTGCCTTCAATCAATTCAACATTATTAGCTTTAAGCAGATATTTGACTCCGTCTACAAGCTTCTTGACAACGGCTTTTTTCCTATTTTGCAAAGATGCCCAATCAACATCAAACTTTCCTTCTACGCTTATTCCTATTAAATCCGCTTGTTTCATTTCAGTTAATATTTCTGCAGTATGTAAAAGCACTTTCGTTGGTATACATCCAACATTTAGGCAAGTTCCGCCAAGCCATTGTTTTTCGATGACCGTAACTTTTGCTCCTAGCTGAGCTGCTCTGATTGCCGCTACGTAACCACCAGGTCCTCCACCTATAATAAGAACTTTTTTTTCAACGTTATTTTCTTTTTTATCAATATTAGCCATTATTTCCAAATCCTCCTTTAAACATTATTAAAATTTGATTGAATATTTTTTAAACTGTTCCTTACTGGTTTTGACGATTCCCTACATTAACAATAACAAAGGGTTTTCAGAGATATCCCTGAACCTCTTCATGAATTCTGCTGCCATACCGCCATCTATAACGCGATGATCTACCGTTAAACTTAAATTCATCATAGGCCTGATTACTATTTCACCATTAACAGCAACCACTCTGTCAACAATTGCATTGACTCCAAGAATTGCTAATTCAGGCTGATTTATTATGGGTGAGAATGTATCAACACCAAACATTCCTATATTGCTTATGGTAAAAGTTCCTCTAACCGCATCATCAGGAAGAAGCTTATTCTCTTTTGTTTTTATAATCATTTCTTCAGTTTCTAATGCTATGTCTAAAAGAGATTTATCCTGAACATTCTTTATATTGGGAACCATCAGTCC
>JGI24147J20444_1001100_pt1 | contig 13938 bp, 13 predicted proteins | sample BarGraIncub1133A_FD_20444 | JGI IMG/M metagenome (IMG submission 20444) | reverse complement strand
TTTTACTCAAAGTCAAGTTAAAAATACGGTATCACGCTGATTTTACAACTTTTTTACATTCTCAAAGAACTATGCAAAGACCAAACCGGACAACGCTGGGTGTGAACGGAATGACTATGAAGTTGTCGGGGAATATGTCGAACCGGGCGCCAGCGCCATGGACGACAAACGCCCGGAGTTCCAGAAGATGATAGGCGAGGCATGCGATTCACATAAACCCTGTGATGCCATTGTCGTCCATAGTCTTTCCCGGTTCTTCCGCGATCAGATCAGTCTGTGCAACTACGAACGCAAGTTGCGGAAGAATGGGGTCGCACTGATATCAATCTCCCAACTGACGGCGGACGACCAGTCCGGCGAGATGACCCGCAGGGTCATCGCCATGTTCGACGAGTTCTCAAGTCTTGAGAACGCGAAGCATAACCTTGCGGGCTATGAACGAAAATGCCCGTCAGGGCTACCACAATGGCTCACAGCCACCATTCGGCTATGGGTTGGAAGAGATGGTCGCAAGAAGAACAAGAAACGGCTGATATTGGATTCGGAAGAGGCAGAGGTGGTGCGCCAGATCTTCTCCTTGTATTTGGAGGGCAGCGGCGGTCTCAAGGGGGTTGCATCAGACCTGAATGGTAAAGAGTTGCTTCGCCGGGGATGTGCCTGGAGTACGACCGCGATCCATCATGTCCTGAACAATGTCATCTACCGAGGTGAACGTATTTTTAACCAGCACCATTTTAAAAGCGGTGAGGAAAAGCCGGAAGAAGAGTGGGTTCGGGCTGAGATTGAAGCTATTATTGCACCAGAAATATTTGACCTGGTAGCCAAGAAGCTGAAATCACGCAGCCCTGCCATGTCAAACCCAAGGCTGACTTCTTCCCGGCGACTCCTGACAATGGTACTAAAATGCGGCATCTGTGGCGCAAATATGATTCTTGCCACCGGTAAGCAAAACCGTTATCGCTATTACAAATGCTCAACCAGGATCAAGAAGCATCTGGGATTGTGTTCTTCCAAGGCGGCACCTATGGAAAAGCTGGATCAGGCGGTACTTGAGGCGCTGGCCGACAAGGTGTTTACACCGGTACGAGTTGCCGCAATGCTGGCGGAACTGAAACAGCAGATGGCGGGAGACAAGCCGGTGAGCATACAAGACCTCTTGAAACAACTGGAGGCGGTACGCTACCGGTTGGCAAATATCTATAAGTCGATTGAGATGGGAGTTGAGTTGGATGAGCAGTTTCGGGAGAATCTGAACGGCCTCAAGAAACTGGAGGCGGATGTTGCGTCAAGGATTGCCGGTTATGAACACTCACCCCAGGCAATGGTTGATTCGATTGACAAGGAAGAAGTAGCCTCTTTTTGCATACTGTTACGGGAACGCCTGTTGGATACGTCAAAACCGTTCAGCAAAGAATATTTGCAATTGCTGGTGAAGGAGATCGTTCTGAATGGCGACAGCGTGAGGATCAAAGGCGGCTATGCTTCGCTGGCAGGGGCGATAAAGTTTACAGCCCAAAAAAAGAAATTGAGTACCCCTGGTGAGGTACTCAATTCCAATAGTGATTGGCGTCCCCTAGTCGATTCGAACCGAATTTAAGATTTGCTATATTTCAACATTGAATTAGCTTGTGAAGGTGTCTGGTATGTGCTAATCAAACTGCTGATAATAGAATGCGGAATCAAAAAACTTGAGAGAGCTAAGTTACTGATATTTAAGTACTGTTTTACGCACTAAAGGCGGCCAATTGGCCGCCTTTAGAATTAAGTATGGTGCCAAGTATTTCCCATGACCATCAAGCGCTTGAAAGCAAAAAAGCAACAACGTCCCACTAGCCCCCTCAAAGTCAGGTCAAGTACGGTGACCCAGCCATTTCCACATGGGTCAGGAACAGCCGTGTATCAAATTCCAGCTGGTGATAGGCGGGTTCCATATATTTGCAGAGTTGGTAGAAAGCCTTGTTGTGCTCCTTCTCCTTCAAGTGCGCCAACTCGTGCACGACAATCATTTTCAGAAATTCTCCGGGAGCATCTCGAAAGATGGATGCTATGCGGATTTCGTGCTTTGCCTTCAGCTTGCCCCCTTGTACACGTGATACAAATGTATGGGTCCCCAGGGCGTTGTTGATCACATGAATCTTCCCATCGTATATAACCCTGCTCAGCGGCTGGGCGGTGCGCATGAACTCGTTCTTGATAGTGACGGTAAAGTCATAGAGCGCCTTATCGGTTCTGACATCGTGCGCTTTCGGATATTTCTGTACAATGACGCTACCCAATCGGTTTTCCGCTACCAGTTCCGCCACCTGTGCCGTTATCTGCGGTGAATAGCCAGCTAAATATTTCAAATGGTGCATCTGCAGTTTGTTCCCTTCTTTTCGTTTCCGTATCATACCTAAAGTTCCTGCACAGGTCAAATGTATGGCCGGGAATGTGGCAGACTACGAATGAATTACGAGAAGGTTTTGGGCGTTACTGCTTGTCATATGCATATCCTGGGTCTCGGCGATGTCGCACTAGCAGCGGAATAAGCTTTGGCGGTGAACATGGATGTATTCTCCTATTTGGTTTCGTTTTGGCGCTGATTCAGCCTTGGTGATGAAAGACGTGACCTGGTCGGAAACTCAGCGACCGGTCAGTTGTTCCAGTTTTTCGGGGTACCGTGCCCCTTGCACCGTAATCTGTGCGGCAGCACTGTCGATCTCACGGAGATCCTCGGAGGTGAGTTCGAGTGAAACTGCTCCGATATTCTCGTCCAGGCGATGCAACTTCGTGGTCCCCGGAATGGGCACAATCCACGGCTTCTGGGCCAGCAGCCAGGCCAGCGCGACCTGAGCAGGTGTCGCCTTCTTCTGTGTTGCGAGCCTGCCAAGCAGATCAACCAAGGCCTGATTCGCTTTCCGGGCCTCGGTTGTAAAGCGCGGGAGAGTGGTGCGGAAGTCAGTACTGTCGAACGTCGTGTTTTCATCGATCTTTCCCGTGAGGAATCCCTTGCCCAGTGGGCTGTAGGGAACGAAGCCGATCCCGAGTTCTTCGAGGGTCGGCAGCACGTCCTCTTCAGGGCGTCGCCACCACAGCGAGTATTCGCTCTGGAGTGCCGTCACGGGCTGGACGGCGTGAGCGCGACGAATCGTCTTCACCCCGGCTTCAGAGAGGCCGAAGTGCTTGACCTTCCCTTCCTGAATCAGCTCTTTCACCGCACCGGCTACGTCTTCGATCGGCACGTCCGGGTCAACACGATGTTGATAGAACAGATCGATGACATCTACTTTTAGTCGCTTGAGCGAGGCCTCAGCCACCTGTTTGATGTGCTCCGGTCGGCTGTTCAAGGCTGGAGCGCCCCCTTTCATCGCCCTCGGATCGACACTAGTATTGAAACCGAACTTGGTGGCAATCACCACCTGATCGCGCAGCGGAGAGAGCGCTTCACCGACCAGTTCCTCGTTCGTGAACGGGCCATAGACCTCTGCCGTATCAAAAAAGGTGACGCCGCGTTCCACGGCTGTCCGGAGGAGCGAAATCATCTCCTGTTTGTCTTTAGGCGGACCGTACGAAAAGCTCATGCCCATGCAGCCAAGCCCGAGTGCCGAAACTTCCAGACCACTTTTCCCCAATATTCGTTTTTTCATTGTTTTCTCCTTTTCACTGTTTAACAGACTGACCGTACTGATAATTATACCGTACTCCAGGAAAAGCGCAGGCAGGTAGACTAATCCTGTTCGTTTTTTGCCCAATCGTCCGAACCATTGGATAATAGTTGTAACGCAAAGTGGGGATGGGTACTATTTGAAGGGGAGCAATCAATGATGAAAGAGTCAGCTATGCTGGGAATTGACAATAACAACCTGGAAGTTGCAATCGAAGCCTTGGAAAAAACAAAAACTTGCTTACAAATAATCTTTTTCAAACAAAGCTATTACCACGCAAGCGGAACAGGCGAAGACGGTTCTCCGTCTGGTGATGGAGGCGGATTGAGCAATTTTTCCTTTGGGAGCCGGTTATAGGGGACAAACCTCAGCACTTTCTTCTTTACAGTACCTTTATCATTTGTAGTGGCATTAACGAGTTCATATACTGCGGTAGATATTGCTGCTTCCATGTCTTTGTCCAGCGGCTGAGGTTCTTTGCCACTTTTAAGACGCTCTAACTGGTTAAATACCTTTTTTGCATAAATCTCGCTCTTTTCGGGCGTCTGGCTGTTGTAGCAGCCAATAGCTTTCCAGTTGTAGCCATACTTGTTAATGCAAGTAGCTAATATCCAGGCACCTGTCTTGGTATTGTAGCAAGCATCCCCCAAATGACGCCAGCGTTCTTGCCCCAGTGTCTTTTTCCATATGGTGTTGATCTGCATCAGTCCAACATCGTACGTGCCATTACTGTTTTTATTTACGATATCTGGCTTTGTGTTTGACTCTACTTTAGCAATTGAGCGCAACACCATTGGGTTTATACCATACAACTGTCCGGCTTCCTGAAAACAGAATGAATAGCCATTGCTGCTAAGGACTATCAGTAGAAGAGTAATCATGCAGACAATCTTAAAGTTAGATATCATACAAACTTTATAGCTGACCGGTAGTGTCAGTGTCAACACACAGGCCGTTTTTAGCTGCCTGGTCAAAGCATTGGGGTAATGAGACCAAGCTTGCTGGTAAGATGTGATTCAGATTTCAAAACTGGATTCTAAAACAGGCTGAAACTCAGGGTAAGTTCAATCGTAGCGTCAGACCAAGTCTTAACAACGACAACACAACTACGTCTCATCATGTCTTCCTGGCTTTATCTCAACGATCGTGCCATTTGGCGCTAACTTGGCAATTTCCTCTATTTCTTCGTCTGTAACGGCAATACACCCTTTCGTCCAGTCAGCCTCTGTGTGGCGATCACCAACCCACGAGAAACCATTCTTAATGCCGTGGATCATGATGTCGCCGCCCGGAGAAACACCGAGTTGTTTCGCTCGCTTTTTGTCTTTCTCGTTTGGATAGGAAATATGAAGAGACAGGTGATAACGGCTGCCCCTATTTCTTGAATCGATAACGTAGGTTCCCTCCGGGGTTTTGTTATCGCCTTGCCTTTCTTTTGAACCATTCGGGTTTCCCCCCAAGGCTATTTTGTAGGTCTTGAGCACCTTGCCCTTTGAGATCAACGTCAATTGTCGTTCTTTCTTTTCTATCAGAATCTTGTCCGCCGTTCCCTTCTGGGTTACAAAAATCTCTTTTTGCAGCTTACTATTCTCATTTTCTTTATTCCTAACCTCTTGTCCAAGCGCTTCAACCTTTTTTTGCAGTGTAACAAGCTCATTCCCATTGTTTTTAATCTCTTGCTGGAGAGTCCCAATATGTGTGTGCTGCGTAGCTATCGTCTTGTCTTTGATAATGACATTATTGATATTAAATACCATCAATGTACTATCCTTCCTGTACTCACTCCCCGGGTAATCCTTTATGAGTTTCTGAAAACATTCCAGAGATCTCTGATAATCTTTTTGCTCATTCCCAGGATAGGCATAAACAATACCCATCTCAAAAAGAACCCTGTCTCCCGCCGTGGGATATTTTTCAATAATCTGCTGATATTTGCCCAGAGAGGCCGTGTAGTTTCCCTGGCTGAAAAAATCATTCGCTTCTATAAAGGTTGACTTGGCCTGAGATCCCCCATCAAAGTGACTGCATCCGCATAGTAACAGTGGTGCCATTATGATGCAGACAAAGAATACGTTTAGATGCTTACCCATCCTACGTTGCTTTTTACCCATATTCGACTTCGTGTCTGTTAGTAATAGGTTTAATGATCGCAGAACCATTCCTCTCCCTCTTCCTGATATATCCAAAACATTTACCGAACGGTGGAAGCATACGGAAGTGGCAGAGAATCAAAACCCTGCCACTTCCTCTCCGGAGCACTAACAGCAACGTCAGCAGCTCCACATAAATCGACTTACTTCCTCATTGATTTTCGGAAAGTGTCGTCAGCCTTCTGTATCTTTTCATCTGCGATCCTGGCCTTTTCATCTGCCATCTTCGTTCTTTCATCTGCCATCTTTAGAGCATTTTCTGCCCGGGTTGCGGCAGCCTCTGCCTTTAACGTGGCCGCATCTGCGGCCGCCTTGGCAGCCTGCGCATCCTGCGCTGCCTGATCAGCTTTTGCACTAGTCGCCATCTGCTGCGACTGAACTTTTGCAAGGTCACCTGAAGTTGCACAACCTCCCAAAGTAATAGCAAAAACAAGCATCACTGAGATCACTAAAAGATTTTTCTTCATCGTTTTTCACCTCCTCTCTCTCGCTTGATAGGTTCAATCAATTTACCATCTATTTCCAAATCGATTTTCAAGCGCTTGATTGCATCGTTGGCCTCTCTGATATTATTGAAAGGGCCAGCGATAACACGGTAACTGTCGTTCTCCGCTATCACCCTTGCCGGGATTTGTGGCCCCTGGTGGTTGATAATGGCGGAAAGCCTCACAGCATCAATCTCGTCACGTTCGTTAGCAGCCAATACAGACCACGCATCTGTTTTCAGTTCTGGTATTTCCGGTCTGCCATATAATTTGCTTGGGTGCCTGACTTCCATGGGTTCCGCAACCCCTTTTCCACGTCCTTGCCTGAAATCTAATATGGGGACAGGAATCCCGCGAGCCTCGGCCAATACTTTTTTAACGTTACTCCAGTCTAGCGTGCGCCCTGATTCCTTTTCAATTGTTCTCAATTTTGTATAGATCTTATCAAACTCAGCAGCGTCCAAGTCTTCCGTGGACGCATGAACTTCCAAGTAAACGACTCCATCGCTAAGACCTAAGAGATATGGCTGGTTAACGATGCTTACCGGTGTTTTAACCGGAGTGTTCCCATAGAGCTTTTTCACGCTTTCCGGATAGAGTCTTATGCAGCCATTGGATGCCCTAAGACCAATGCTGGCCGGTTTATTAGTGCCATGGATCAAATAACTTGGCGCACTTAAATAGAGTGCGTATTCCCCCAAGGGATTTAGAGGTCCCGGCAGAACTGCAGTGGGCAGAGGATCTCCTTTTGCCAGATGAGCCTTAGCAATTGAGGCCGGCACATGCCAGGTCGGCCGGCTTACCTTGCGATCCACACGCATGAGGCCTCTGGGCGTGGGCTTCTCTTCGGTACCGACACCGACCGGGTAGGTCAACACTGCCAGTGGCCCACTATTTCCTTTAAATTCAAAAAGTCTCATTGCGGCCAAGTTGATCACGATGCCTTTTCTTGGAGCGTCCGGCAGGATAAAACTCAGGGGCAACAGGATACGTTTTCCAGCCTCAGGCGCCCATATATCAACCCCTGGATTAGTTGCACTGACTCCATTTAGTCCCAGGCTGAAGTGCCGTGCAATATCTGGTAGCGTATCCCCCTTTTCAAGAGTGATGTATCTCAACCGCCCAATGACATCATCTCCTTTTGCAACAGGAAACTCATTTCGTTCGAAATTTTCTTCCACATATCTTGGAATAAGCGGGTCTTCCTCATGAGCTCTTTCCATTGTAATACATCCCTGGAGAGATACTATAACGACAAAAAGAGCGATAAGACGAAGCGTATTGGATAAAGGTAACAGCTTAATGATTCGGCACATGGGTAAATAAGGTCCTTTCAATAGTGTATATCTCCCTGTGTCGTAAGTTCGACCCGGATCGTGACGCCGGGTTTCACCGCAGCTTCTGTATGCTCTGCTCTTTCCTGACAATTATCGTGCGTCCGGCACCCTTACCCTGGTCCAATATGATGGCACAAAAAAAGCCGGGGGCCGAATATCTACTGGATATTTCGGCGACCCGGCTATCTCTCTGTGAGACCCAGTAGGCTTTCCGTCCCATTCTCGCGAATGGTTTAGTATTATCGTTTATCCATGTATTGCATCATGCTTTATCTGCGATCATGTGCCCCCTGCCGAAGGGGAACTCATCATTGCCGCAGGTACAAATGTGATGGCACAAAAAAAAGCCGGGTCGCCGAATATCTTCTGGATATTTCGGCGACCCGGCTGTCTCGTTGAGACCCTTAGGCTTTCCGTCCCATTCTCGCGAATGGTTTAGTATTATCGTTTAACCAATGTACCGGCTGTACTTTGTCTGCGGGTATCTTACCTCATCGAGGAGGCTTGTCAAGAAATATTTAATAATTTCGGGTTCAGGCTTCCAAGCAGATCAAGCTGACAAGGCATGTCACCAGTGCCAGCGGACGACAGGCTGCATTTCCCAAAAGCAGCCTGACCCCAGACATGTCCCTAAGGCCGGCACGCCGCCGGAGCGCCACCACCGCGGCGCCCACCTTGTGGCGCAGCATGCCGTCATTGACGCCGGTCACAATTAGGGGCACTTCCCTTATTAAGAAAAAATGGGAAGTTTCCCTAATTATCCTTCGCTGACTTTTGCCTGAAAATTTTATGCTTGCTTTAGTTTCGCGTGGGTGTAGGGTTGGCATCACTGCAAAAGCTAATAACTGATACACGACAATACTAAACTATCCGTGAGGATAGGACGGAAAACCTAAGGGTCTCAACGAGACAGCCGGGTCGCCGAAATATCGCACAAACGATACAAGGCCCCGGCTTTTTTGTGTTCAAAATACGACACAGGAGTGACCCATCACAACTCAGTTGTAGCGTCTGGAAAGGCGCGAACATTTATACCGACCGGCTTCATGTTGTGGATCACTAACTCAAAAAGGAGATTTACATGAAAAGATTTAAGTCACAGAAAGCCCATCTTGCAAGTATGGCAGTTCTGGGTGTTTTAACCTTTGCCACAGGTGCAACTGCAGCGGGTCCCACGCCAGTAGACCTTAGAACAGCCGGAAGTTTTGCGATTCTGACAGAAACAGGAATCACAACCACTGGAACCACCACAGTTGTTGGAGATATGGGAGTTAGTCCTATCACCGCGACTGCCATGACGGGGTTTGGACTGATCGCTGATTCCACGAATACATTTTCTACATCGTCTTTAGTGACCGAAAAAATATACGCAGCCGACTATGCTCCGCCTACTCCTACTAAAATGACCACGGCTATAAGCGACATGGAAACCGCGTTCACTGACGCCGCCGGGAGAAAATCACCTAATTTCACTGAACTGGGCGGCGGAGACATTAGTGGGCGGACACTTCTTCCCGGCCTCTACAAATGGGGGACAGGAGTTTTGATCACAAATGCCGGAATCACTCTCGCGGGTGGCCCTAATGACGTCTGGATCTTTCAGATAGCTGGAGATCTGATTGTGAACAATGCCGCCAAGTTTAACCTGGTCGGCGGTGCGCAGGCCAAGAACATATTCTGGCAGGTCTCCGGCAAAGCGACCCTTGGAACAACGGCTGACGTCAAAGGAATCATCTTGAGTCAAACGCTGATTTCGATGAACACCGGCGCAACGCTGAGCGGTAGAGCGTTGGCACAGACCGCGGTTACTTTAATCGCAAATACCATTACTGCCCCGTAAGGCAGGCGTTATTCGGTTTGAAGATAGAGCATGTTGGATCTTCCCGTATTTGATAATACGGGAAGATCCCCCTCATAGTGTAGATAACCTGTAAGTATGCTTGCCTGATGAGGCTGTACGTTGCCCGCATCTGATAAGCTACGGGCATAAAAACAGTGCCTACTATAGCGGCCATGAATAAAAAGATGGGGCCACAATTAGGGGCAGGTTACATTTCTAAAAAACAGCCTAACCCCTTTTAATCTTATTACGATACCTTCTAAATCCTCATTTCTTCCATACTCACTCCATATTTTGATGTTAACGATTAATTGCAAGAGGAAAGAACACTATCCCGATGGAGGATAAAATGAAAATTGAAGTCATTGAGAATATTGGTAAAATCCGCAATTCCATATTTGGCAATGTGTTGGAAGCCTTAAAAGAATGCGGCGTGAACGGGAAAGTTGTGATGGTAAATGATATCAAGACCATTATGTTATATGGGGTAAAATCGGCACCTGCACTGATAATAAACGGGATTGTGATGTTTGCCGGAACATCGCTTCCAACCAAAGAAATTATTAAGTTACTGCAGCAGAATTTCTCAACTTTCACATAAATTTGCCTTCCTCATATCCCATACAAAGTGTCCGTTGTTGACTACCTCAATCCGATTCACAGCATGGAGATCTTAATGCACTATAAAAAGCGAAGTGATGAAAGATTCACATTTATATCAGAGGGCCAGATGGATATTAATGGCACAACATATAATTGTCAGGTTGGTAATATCTCTACTATTGGAGCATTGATTGAAGTGACCACTTCAGAACAAAAGCACATTCTGGTTGGCGAAACGGGCATTTTAAATATTATATTATTATCCCCAGTTAAATTTTTATGCAAAGTTGTCAGAATTAATCTTAATCAAATCGGGCTGCAATTTGTTGGTAATTGATTTCTGTACAGGCGATGCTACTTCTCCATCGCCGCCTGATTCAGTCCGATAGCCTTGAAACGGGCCACCACTCCTCCACTGTTACATTTGCCTTCATTGTCGATCTCCTTTTCATGTCGTTTGTATTTGTATCATTGCCATGACAAGGACAACGCTAAACTGTGAAGTGGTAGACGGGTCAAGAAGTTTTTCTAGAAATGTTACAGAAACAACACAGGCGACCGATTGGCCGCCTGTTGAATTAAGTATGCTGTCCCCTGAAACTTGCTGCTCAGCACAGCCCGTGCAGAGCAGCTTCGAACGCCCGCACGGTTTTGGCCCGCCGCATCTCCTTGAGCGGTTTTGCCAGTTCCGGGTCATCCAGGTACGCGATGATCTCCTTGACCTTGTTCAGCACCTGCGTATCGCCGCAGAACAGCTGGCCGTAGCGGATCAGCATCTCCCGCAGATAGCGGTCAAGTTCCTCTCTCCGCACTTCCCGGCCCGGCTCGCGGTTCACCACTCCCCGTAGGCGCTGGAACAGCACCGGATCGGCAATCGCTCCCCGCCCCAGCATCAGCCCGGCAGCGCCGGTCTCGCCCAGCACCCGTCCGCCATCGGCAGTGTTCCGGATATCCCCGTTGGCAATCACCGGCAGCCGGGTCTCCCGCACCACTTGGGCGGTCACCCCATGGTCGGCAACTCCGTCGTACTTCTGAACCACGGTACGGGGATGCAGCACCAGGAAATCCACCCCGCTCGACTCGAAGAGCGGAAGCAGCGACAGGATCTGGTCCGGATCGTCGTACCCGGTCCGGATCTTGACGGAGAAGGAGCCGTCGATGGCATCCCGCAGGGCGGGGATGACCTCCGCAAGATTGTCCGGACAGCGGAGCATTCCCCCACCGGTCTGGCCGCCCCCCATCCGGCCATAGCGGCACCCCATGTTGAGGTTGATATGTGTAGCACCGGCCTCCTGCGCGACCCGGGCCGCCAGGACCAGCGCCTCCCGCTCATGCCCCACCAACTGCACCACCAGCGGCACACCCTCCTGCTCAGTGGCGACATCCCGCAGGTCGGCAGCGGTGAGCCCCGCTCCCGCCGGCGCAGTATTGACGCGCATGAACTCGGTAAAGATGACATCGGGCCGGACATGCTCGATGAAATAGGCGCGCAAGGCCCGGTTGGTCAGCCCCTGCATCGGCGCCAGCATCAGCGGTGTGGTTCCGGGTTGCCACGGGAGCACCGTCATGCTGTGCCCACCGTTTCCGGCGTTTTTTGAATGGCGCAGCGGAATATCCCCAACCTCTTATTATCGGCCGGATCGTCAAATGCAGCGCATGCCTCCATCTGCTGTCGTGCTATTGCATGATCATCAAATGAGATACTGGAAACAAACTTCTGGGCATATGTCATCACCGCAATAAATGACTCAGGCTGTTTGTGGTTTGTTATTCTTTTTAACGAGGCAACATATTCGTTCCTGAACACCGAGGGTATAATGATTCTGGTCTCTCCTGCAGATACAAGCTCAGAATTCATCATGATACGTGCAGTTCTACCATTACCGTCATCAAACGGGTGTACCTCTGCAACAAGAAACATGATCAACAAAGCCCGCGCAAAGGGATGCTCAAGCGATTGATACAATCCAAAACCTTGAGTAAGAGTCCCTTTCACTAAATCCGGATCGACAAACCTGGTGGCGCCGGCATAGTTCACCTCTTCCTTAAACTTGCCAGGTCTTTTGTCAGGCCGTCCAACCATGATATCAGTATGCCTGGAGCATAACAGTTCAAAAAGCTCATCAGGGTTACTTGGAGTTTTTTTCATATTATCGAGACTACTTACTACCCGATACGTACCAAGAATATCATGACCGTCTGCTGTTCGCGATGCCGGCGGCACCCCTATATCCACAATGTTTTTTGCTTCATCAACACCAAAGCGGGTTCCTTCTATGTAATTCGAGAAATAGGCATCATAGAATGCAACATTATAGAATGGAGCACCGCTGGCGGCAGAAGCCGGCCGATATTCATGAGGTATAGACAGCAATGCTGCCCAAAGTTTCTCCACTCGTTCCAATGCAGCCGGGTCGTACGGCATTCCCAATTGGTGAGCTTTGGCAATCGGATCTGCAAGCGTTGCGTTACGAGTTCTGAGCAGAGCCCCAATACTATCGTCCAGCTCTGCAAATTCCTTCTCAAGCCCAAGTTGAGGAGCGATGGCCCGAGCCTGATCCCGAAGCCTGTTAAGCCCTTCTTCCTTTTGAGCATTCAAAATCTCAGCAAGGCGGCGTTCAATCTCTACACGAGAAAGGTTTTTCAATTCTCCACTATTTCTCTCTCTCGACGGAGTAAGGTTCACAAGAAAAGTTCGGGCACGGGAAGGCATGTAGAGACCAACCATAAAAGTATCACCGTCAACATGAGACGGCCCTTTAGTCTGTATAAATTTAATCCCGTGGAGTTCAATTTGGCGAGAGTATGCCCCGGTCACATAAACACGGCCAGTTGAAGAGACACAGCCTTCAAAAGCCGTACGGTTGCTAAGTACACACCCCGACAGAAGCAAAGATAGCACCTGCATCCAATTTTGACGGATTATATATGCCGGCTCGTCACTAACGTTAGTTGTATAGAGACGTGGGCCGATCTTTCTAACATTCCCAGCTTTGATTTCTCGACCAATAGCAGCTGACATACCGGTATCGGAAAGAAATATAATCGGCAAATTCTTGATATTAAGAGCCATACTGTTTACCTCGATCAGCTAATTTTATGCAAATTACTGCAACAAAAGATAAATTTTTTGCATATAGTATGCATAATATAAAAATAACAGAGATAAATTAAAAATAGAAGAAAAATTCTTCTTGAGATCATTTTCGTATTTTGGGGAGTTCCGAGTGAACTTTGGGGTCGCGGTTGGTCAGCCCCTGCATCGGCGCCAGCATCAGCGGTGTAGTTCCGACTTGCCACGAGAGCACCGTCATGCTGTGCCCACCGTTTCCGGCGTTTTCCAAACGGTGCAGCGGACGGGCGTGTCGTTATGGGAGTAAAGGATGTGCATGTGCGTATTGTTGCTCAGTTGGTAGGGAAATTACAAGCGTGTAAATAGCATAAGCGGCCGAAGAGCCGCCTATTGAGTTAAATATACTGTCCCCGGATCGTCACAGAATTCCGGGAAATCTATGGGAAGAGGAACATAGCTATAAGGCAAAGCAGTATTGATAATTTAATCATGTAATCCCCTGTCTGTTTTCAATAGATGAATTGCATTAAGCTGTTGTGCCTCACTGCCTAGATGAGAACCATTTAGGAAATCTTGAAGCGGGCTGCTCTTAGCAATGGTGAATCGCGCCGCTAATATGTTTTCGATTGCCCCAATAAGTGGTGCATCAATTCCGTCGAACTGGTCGCTTGTTAAGTCATACACATACCCGTCAACAAGCACCCAGGAAATGAGGGACACTCCCCATATTTTGTTACGTTGGTTGAGCAGAAGGACAGCACAGACAAAAAAAGTTAAGCTTACGGCCACTCTTTGCCATCACGCTT
>JGI24147J20444_1001078_pt1 | contig 14172 bp, 9 predicted proteins | sample BarGraIncub1133A_FD_20444 | JGI IMG/M metagenome (IMG submission 20444) | reverse complement strand
CAGACGAGCTGGGTCATTCTTACCTCCGATACCGAGTGGATGAACNTCNANACGNGGTTTATTCTCAGCNATNAACGGACATACTTCAAGCATATGNGCCTGTAAAATNGANCTGGTNGCTCCNTCAAANTTNAANGTGTAATCTTCAAGGAAAGAGCTACCACCTTCCAGGCCCTGACCCATATACCACATNGTNCGNCACAAAGCAGCTGTTTTCCAGTCTCCCTCTGCTCCNAAGCCATAGCCTTCAGCCATCAAGCGTTGGGAAGCAAGTCCCGGCAACTGGTCCATACCACTTAGTTCATCAAAACTGGTGGTAAATGCTTTTGCACCTTTTGATTCCAAAAATCTTCTCATTGCAATCTCTTCACGGGCAGCCTGAATTACTTGTTTGTGGTCTTTTCCACCTTCTTTTGCATTATCAGCAAGTACATATTCTTTTTCATACGTCTTGAGCATAGCAGCAACTTCTGCTGCAGTCACCTGATCCATTACTGCCACAAGATCAGCAATCGGATACTCATCCACATGATAACCGAGACGCATTTCTGCCTCCACTTTATCGCCATCTGTTACAGCAACATTGTTCATATTATCACCAAAACGGATGATTCTCATGCATTGAGCATCAGCCCAAGCAGCAGAAACACGCATCCATACAGCAATCTTAGCCAGTGTCTGTGCATCTTGCCAAAAACCGACTACTACTTTGCGAGGTCTACGCATACGAGCATTGATAAAGCCGAACTCACGATCACCGTGAGCACTTTGATTCAGGTTCATGAAGTCCATGTCCATTGTCTCCCAAGGAATCTCCTTGTTAAACTGAGTATGGAAATGAAGCAACGGTTTCTTTAGTTCCTGCAAACCATGAATCCACATCTTAGCCGGTGAGAATGTATGCATCCAAGTGATTATACCCACGCACTTTTCATCATTGTTTGCTGCTTTAAATGTAGCACTCACCTCAGAGGATGAGTTTGCCGTTCCTTTATATACGACCTTAAAAGGGAGTTTCCCTGAGTCATTAAGTCCTTTTACCATTTCATTGGAGTGAGCATCAACTGCGATGACTGCATCTCCTCCGTACAAGAGCTGAGCTCCCGTAACAAACCATACTTCTAAATTTTCAAATGCCATAGTACTTTCTGTTTTAAATATTTATAAGTTTACTAATTCTATTTTTGTCCGTAATAAGCACCGGGACCATGTTTGCGATTAAAATGCTTCTCTACCAGTAAAGGATTCATCGTCAGTGACGGATTCACAGAGTAAGCAATGAACGCCATCTTCGCAACCTGTTCCATAACAACAGCATTATGAACAGCATCTTCCGCAGTCTTCCCCCAAGAAAAAGGTCCGTGGTTTTTTACCAAAACACCGGGAGTATGAACCGGATTGATACCTTCAAAACGTTTTACAATCACATTACCGGTTTCCATTTCATAAGCACCATTTATCTCATCAGCAGTCATATCCAATGTACAAGGAATCGCATCGTGGAAATAATCGGCATGTGTCGTTCCTATATTCGGAAGGTCGACTCCGGCTTGAGACCAGGCAGTTGCATAGGTTGAGTGAGTATGAACAACTCCACCGATATTAGGAAATGCTTTGTAAAGAACCAAATGTGTCGGAGTATCAGAAGAAGGTCTCAGATTTCCATCCACTACTTTTCCTTCCAAATCGACAACGACCATATCGTCCGCCTTCATGGTTTCATACGAAACACCACTCGGCTTGATGACCACCAGTCTGCTGGCACGGTCTATTGCAGAAACATTTCCCCAAGTGAAGATGACCAGTCCATGATTAACCAGATCAAGATTGCTTTGAAACACTTTTTTCTTTAATTCTTCGAGCATTTTTTCTTCTCCTTAAATAGTAAAGTCGTATCCTTTGCTTAAAAATTCTTTGTACTTTCCTTCATTAAAACGATACAGAAAAGCACCCCTTTTTGAAGAGAGTTTATCTTTCTCATTCAATTTCTCAAGCACATTCATATTCAATACCTTCTTGCGGAAATTACGTTTATCCAACACTTCTCCATAAATGGCTTCATACAAAGTCTGGAACTGTGGTAGAGTAAACTTCTCTGGCAGTAGGTTGAAACCAACCGGTTCTACTGCTGTTCTTTTCCGAAGAGCCTGACGAGCACTTTTAACCATCGTTGAATGATCAAAAACGAGTTTTGGAACCTCAGTTGCTTTCACCCATATTGCATTGTACTTATCAAGAAGAGATGTGTCATAATCATTGATATTGATCAATGCATAATAAGCCACGGAAACAACTCGCTCACCGGAATCGCGGTTTACATCACCAAAAGCATGAACTTGCTCCATATAAAGGTTCTCCAAACCTGTCAGTTCGTTAAGAACACGGATAGCGGCATCGTTCAAACTCTCGCTATCTTTGAGAAAGCCGCCGGGTAAGGATAACGTTCCTTTTTCCGGCTCAAAGTTTCTATGCAGCAGCAACAAATTCAGTTCGCTCTCATGAAATCCAAAAATTATACAGTCTACTGCTAAAAAGAACTTATGCTTCTCACTATAAAATGAAGTCATATTTTTTATATCTATTTTATTTAATAACTATTTACCAGAAGTAAATATAGAATGCTGCCGTAATGGCAAGAACATTTACTAACTTGAATATATCCCAAGCATTTAAACTTTTGCATGTTATTGCTTTTTGTTCAGGAGTTGCTGTACCGAACACCAATCCATGAATCATCTCTGCAGACGGAGCTTTAGTGAAAAGGCTTACAACAATTACAGCCAACAAATTATAAAAGTTCATCTGCAGAAAACTAACCAGTTCAAATTGCAGAGTAACCATTTGACGTATAAATGGAAGCACTCTTGCTATCCATATTGCATCGCATCACGTTCTTCTAAAAAAAGCGTCAAGCCGTTTTATTTTTCAACTGAGAACTTGTAGATTGTATGACTTGTATATTCTTTGCCAGGCTCCAAAATAGCAGAAGGCCATTGCGGTTTATTAGGGGAATCAGGAAACTTCTGCGTCTCTAAACACACGGCTGAACGATAATTATATACAATTCCCTTTTTTCCTGTAACGGTTCCATCCAAGAAGTTTCCTGTGTACATCTGAATTCCAGGTTCATCAGTGTATACTTCCAATGTTATCCCGGACACAGGTGATGTAAGACGAGCAGCAACTTCTTTATCGCTTCCATTCGTATTCAACACCCAGTTGTGATCATATCCACGACCATATTTCAACTGAATAAAATCAGTCTTATCAATATCTTGCGAAATTACTTTAGGCGTGGTAAAATCCATTGGAGTACCTGCCACCGGTACAATCTCTCCCGTTGTCATAAAAGTACTATCGACCGGAGTATAGTCTTTAGCATTGAGATACAAAATATTATCTATAGCAGTAAGCGAAGGATCTCCACTCAAATTGAAATATGAATGGTTTGTCATATTAATAACAGTCTTCTTATCTGTTGTAGCACTATATTTAATGTCAATGGCATTATCATCTGTTAATGAGAATGCAACTTGTGCATTTACTGTACCTGGGAAGTTTGCATCGCCATCAGGGGAAACTATCGATAATACGACTGTGTTATCTACATAGCTAACTGAATCAAACACGTACTCAGACCATCCGGTCGGGCCTCCATGCAAACAATGACCAAAGTTATTTTTAGGTAATTGATAAGTAACACTGTCCAGGGTAATCAGACCATTCGCAATACGATTGGCATAACGACCAATTGTCGCACCAAAATTATTTGGTATAGTGGCATAATCTGCAACGCTATCAAATCCAAGAACCACATCCTTCATTGCTCCTGTTTTATCAGGAACTACAATCGAAACAATTCGAGCACCCATATTTGAGATGCATACCTCCATGCCATTTTTATTCTTCAAAACAAAAAATTTACCGTCTTTCCCTTTTACACTCTGTGTAAAATTACTTACCGACAAACCAGAAAGAGTTGTTGAACCCTTCTCAGAAACTCCTTTACACGAAGTAAAGCCAACCAGCATCAAAGCTGAAGCGATAAACAAAAATGTTCTTTTCATGTGATAGATATTAATAAATTATATGTTGAAAGTTCTAGCGTGTAAAAGTAACACTTAAGTTCTTATTCAAAGACAAAAGTGTATATGTTTGATAACATAAAATCAGCAAATAACTGAATCAATCCTGTATTGATTCATCAAAGAGTCCCTAAATAAAGAGAGACACTTCTTTTGAAGCATCTCTCTTTAATGAAAATACGACCTTAAGCAATACGGCGTGAACCATCACTGATTACAACATCATAAACCTTTGGTTGTTTTCCGAATTTAGCAGTAAATGAGGAAACTGCATCAGCGACAAAAGATCCATACAATTCTTCTTTAACCAAATTAATTGTACATCCTCCGAAGCCACCACCCATTACGCGTGAACCTGTTACACCGTTTTTCTTCGCTATATCATTCAAGAAGTCCAGTTCTTCACAGCTTACTTCATACAATTTGCTCATACCGTAGTGAGTCTCATACATCTTTTGTCCAACAGTGGAATAATCACCAACCTTTAAAGCCTCACAAACATCCAGTACTCGCTGAATCTCTTCAATCACATATTCAGCACGCATAAAGTCTTCCTCAGAGATCAGATCTTTTACTTCTCTCAACATAGGCATCGTTGCATCACGAAGAAATTTTACTTCGGGATGAGTCTTGGCAATTGCCGCAACAGCAGTTTCACAACTTTGACGACGCTTGTTATAAGCAGAAGAAGCCAGCTCATGTTTCACAACTGAATCAATCAATACCAGCTTATAGCCAATAGGGTTAAATGGGAAATATTCATATTCCAGCGAACGGCAATCTAAACGAATTAAAGAACCTGCACGACCAAATATTGAAGCAAACTGATCCATGATACCACAGTTTACGCCCACATAATTATGCTCTGTTGATTGTCCAATCTTAGCAAGCTCAAACTTGTCAATACCTAAGTTAAAAAGGTCATTCAATGCAAAAGCGAAAGTACTCTCTAATGCAGCAGAAGACGACATTCCAGCCCCGAGAGGAACATCTCCAGCAAAAGCGGCATCAAAACACTTAGGTGTTTTACCGCGTTTGATAATTTCGCGACAAACTCCAAAGATATATCTAGCCCAATTTGGTGCAGGAATATCCTGTTCTTCCAGGCCAAACTCTGCATATTCGTTCAAGTCAATTGAATATACACGTACTTTATCCAATCCATTTGGTTTGATTTCTGCTACTATACCTTTATCTACGGCCCCGGGAAATACAAACCCACCATTGTAATCAGTGTGCTCACCTATCAGGTTAACACGACCAGGAGAAGCATATACAAAGCCTTCTTCGCTGAAGTGTTCCTGGAATTTTAATCTTACATTCTGTTCCATACTCTTATTTAAAAAATTTCAAATTATTTCAATCTAATCTGTGATCCTTTTACGGTAAACCACATTATATATGCGTAGTAAACAAACAGGCAGCAAAATACAATCGTAAGACCTGCTGTTTTCTCAATTTGTCCCATTATCGGCATAAGTAAAGCTGCTCCAATAACTCCTGTATTGATAATTCCAGAAGCGGCTTTAGTGTGAGGACCTAGTTCTTCGAGACCTAAGTTAAAGATACACGGCCACATAATAGAATGGAACAAACCTGTAAGAATAAGCAACCAAATTACTATAGCACCAGTCGTAAGCAATGAAAGAGCAACGCAGAGAGCACTGAGTGCCAAAGCGACTAAGAGCACCTTCTTTGAATCAAACTTACCAAGCACTAACGAACCGGAAGCACGTCCTACAAGCATTCCAAACCAATAAAGCACAAGTATGGAAGTAGCCTCATTCATATTCATTCCTAACATTGTAAAGAAATCTGAAATAAATCCAGGGATTAATATAGCAGATGTAAGTCCAAGTCCCTCCATTCGTTGAGGTAGAAAGCTTGGAATCCCAATTTCAACGCCCATATAACAGAAGATAGCAAAAGCTCCTAAGAATATATGAGGATATTTAAAGATACTTTTGTGAAACTTTTGAGCCTTACCGTCAATGGATACTTGCTCTTCTTCTTTAATCGAAGGTAATTTTAGCATTAAAAGAATACCACCCAATACGAGAGTAAATATGCCTAAAAAGATAAAAGGATTTTGGATACCTAAAGCATCATTTACTGTTGGAGGCAAACCAGCGCTTTTATTATTAGAAACAATAAGAATAGAAACAAACATAGGAGCTAAAGTAGTAGCCAATGAGTTTAAAGACTGGTTTAATGTCATACGGCTTGCTGATGTTTCAACAGTGCCCAAAGCTTTCACATAGGGGTTCATTACTAACTGCAGAAAAACAATACCAATAGCAACCACAAACATACATGAAAGAAAAGCCCAATAAATCTTGTCTGTTCCGGCAAAAATACCAATTGCGAAATAATTAAGAATAAAACCAAATGCAATCACAAAAAGTCCCAANACTAAAGTACGTTTGTAACCTAGCTTATTCATAAGAATAGCTAATGGAATAGACAAAACATAAGCTCCGTAAAAGGCTGTATTTACTAATTGACCTTGCATTTGGTCAAGTTCAAATGCCCATTTACAGAAGTTAATCATGGAATTGTTCATGGTAGTAATGAATCCCAAAAGGAAGCTTACGATGAACATTACCGAAAGAGCGAATGAATAATTTTGCTGTTTTTGTGTCATGGCAATAAAAATTAAATTGTATGAAAACTATTTGTAAATCAATTAAAACAAACCTTCTTGTGGAACTCCATTCAACATAAGAACTCCCTAAAAAGCGCCCAAAGTAAAGAAAAATAGTTTAGTCTTACAAGTAACTGTCCAAATTAATTCAATATCTCAACAAAAATGCATGAATAACAACTTAAGTATGAAGTATACCATGACTAAGCTGTTATTTATTTGCAAAAACAGAAAAGATTTTGTGTTCAATCGAAAGAGGCTTCGTATCTTTATGCCCGACTTCAAATATTTATTTATGCAGGATTTCATTCATATCCATGTCCATTCACAATATTCACTACTTGACGGGCAAGCCAGCATTCAGGCCCTGGTAGATAAAGCTATAAATAATAACATGAAAGGTATTGCTCTTACCGACCATGGCAGCATGTTTGGCATTAAAGAGTTCTACAATTATGTGACAAAGAAGAACGGCGACAAAAATATTGAGATACAAAAACTAAAAAAACAGATTGATTCAATTGAATCACAAGAGAGAGGTAATGAGGAAAATGAGCTCGAATTAAAGGATTGCTTTGATGCAGTAAAGAAAATAGAAGAAAACCTTTTCAAGCCAATTCTAGGTTGTGAAATGTATGTAGCAAGAAACCGGTTGTTTGACAAAAAAGGGAAGGATGATAAAAGCGGCCACCACTTGATCGTGCTTGCTAAGAACGAAAAAGGATATCATAATCTGATTAAGCTCGTGTCAAAGTCCTGGACAGAAGGATTCTATTACAGACCACGAACTGACAGGGCCGAACTTGAAAAATATCATGAGGGACTGATAATCACCACCGCTTGCCTTGCCGGAGAAGTTCCAAGAAAAATATTTGCAGATCAAATAGAAGATGCCGGAGAAGTCATATTATGGTACAAAAAGCTCTTTGGCGAAGACTTCTATCTGGAGTTGCAACGACATAAAGCCACGGTTGCGCGAGCAAACTATGAAGCTTATCCTATGCAACAAAAAGTAAATGCAGAATTAATAAAGCTCTCGCAAAAGTACGGGGTCAAATTGATTTGCACAAATGATGTACACTTTGTTGATGAAGAAAATGCAGAAGCTCACGACCATTTGATCTGTCTGAGTACAGGAAAAGATCTGGACGATCCTGACCGTATGGTTTATTCAAAACAGGAATGGATGAAAACCAAAGAAGAGATGAATGCAATCTTCTCTGATGTTTCAGAAGCACTTTCTAACACATTGGAAATACTTGATAAGGTGGAATTCTACTCCATTGACCACGAGCCTATCCTTCCAAACTTTCCTAAACCGGAAGGTTTTCTGGATGACAATGATTATCTCAGACATCTTACTTATAAAGGAGCGGAAAAACGATGGGGAGAAATGAGCGAAGAGCAAAAAGAACGAATAGAATTCGAGCTTGCAACCATCAAGCACATGGGATTTCCAGGTTATTTTCTTATTGTTCAAGACTTTATTGCTGCTGCACGCGAAATGAGTGTTTCCGTTGGTCCCGGACGAGGGTCTGCTGCCGGTTCGGCAGTTGCCTACTGCCTTGGAATCACACAAATCGACCCAATTAAGTTTGATCTGCTGTTTGAGCGGTTCTTAAATCCTGATCGTATTTCTCTGCCTGATATAGATATTGACTTTGATGATGATGGGCGTGGCGATGTATTGCACTGGGTAACAGAAAAGTATGGTGCCGAGAAAGTAGCACATATCATTACTTATGGCACCATGGCAACCAAAATGGCAATCAAAGATGTAGCAAGGGTCGAAAAGTTATCCTTATCCGAATCAGACCGACTTACAAAGTTGATTCCTGAACGTTTACCTGAGATTAATGGGAAGGCGCAAAAAATAAATCTTAAGAATTGCATCAGGAATGTGCCAGAACTTCAGGATGCGTGCAACAATTCGGATGATAAGATTCGAAACACAATGAAATACGCACAGATGCTGGAAGGTAATGTGCGAAATACAGGAGTACATGCCTGTGGTACGATTATCTGCCGCGATGACATCACAGATTGGGTACCGGTGAGCACTGCTGATGATAAGATTACCGGAGAAAAAATGCTTATCACACAGTACGAGGGATCCGTCATTGAAGAGACCGGACTGATCAAGATGGATTTCTTGGGATTGAAAACATTGTCAATCATCAAAGAAGCTATTGAAAATATCCGGTTACGCCATTCTATCACACTGGATATAGAAAACATTGATTTTAACGACACTGCCACATATCAGTTATACTGTCAAGGACGTACCGTCGGTACCTTCCAGTTTGAGTCTGCCGGGATGCAAAAATACTTGAAAGAACTTCAGCCAACCACTTTTGAGGATCTTATAGCGATGAATGCGCTGTATCGTCCGGGGCCAATGTCATATATACCTCAGTTTATTAACCGTAAACATGGAGTGGAAAAAATAGAATACGACATCCCAATCATGGAAAAGTACCTGAAGGATACCTATGGCATCACAGTTTACCAGGAACAGGTAATGCTTTTGTCCCGTTTGTTGGCAAACTTCTCCCGCGGAGAATCGGATACGCTCAGAAAAGCGATGGGTAAAAAGCTGAGAGACAAGCTAGATCACATGAAGCCACAGTTTATTGAAGGAGGAAAGGAAAACGGTTACGACCCAAAAGTATTGGAAAAGATTTGGGGAGATTGGGAAAAATTTGCTTCTTATGCCTTCAATAAGTCTCACGCCACATGTTATTCCTGGGTAGCTTTCCAAACTGCATATCTGAAAGCTAACTACCCTTCAGAGTACATGGCAGCTGTATTGAGCCGCAATATATCCGATATTGCCGACATCTCCCGCTTTATGGATGAATGCAAATCGATGGGAATTCAGGTATTAGGTCCTGATGTAAATGAGAGTAATAAAAAATTTACTGTGAATAAAGCAGGAAACATTCGGTTTGGACTTTGTGCTATCAAAGGTGTTGGCGAGAATGCAGTTCAAAATATTTTGGAAGAGCGTGAAGCAAAGGGACCTTTCACCGGGATATTCAATTTCATCCAACGGGTTAATCTTTCCGCTTGTAACAAAAAGAATGTTGAATGCCTTGCTCTTGCAGGTGGTTTTGATAATTTCACAGAACTCACGCGTGAACAATACTTTGCAATAAATAGCAAAGGAGAACCTTTTCTGGACAGTTTGATCCGGTATGGGAACAAATTTCAACAGGATCATTCATTTTCACACAACTCTTTGTTCGGCGAAGATAGCGGAATTGAAATTGCAACCCCAGAGATCCCATCGACTGAACGTTGGCCAGACATAGAACGACTAAACAAAGAGAAAGAGTTGGTCGGTATTTATCTCTCTGCTCACCCTTTGGACCAGTATTACATGATCCTCAACTACTACTGCAACACCACACTCAAGACATTTGCAGAAGATAAAGATAGTCTGAAAGATATGGATATACGGATGGGGGGGCTTGTGGAAAACTTCAGAGAAGGTTCTTCCAAAAATGGAAAACCGTATGGTATAGTAAAGATTGAAGATTATTCCGGAAGCTCGGAGGTGGCACTATTTGGGAAAAACTACATAGACTTCGGTAAATATATGAAAAAGGGATTTTTCCTACTCATCCAAGGAAGAATGTTACCTCATCGCTTCAAGGAAAACGAGTTAGACTTTACCATATCTTCTGTTCAGGAGTTGGACAGCGTAAAAGATTGCATCATTGAGCGCCTGACTATCTCTATGCCATCTGAGGCTATTGATGATGTATTTATTAATGAACTGGATGTTCTTACAGATAATCAGAAGGGAGAGACTATGGTCTACTTCAATCTAGTAGATGAAGAAACAGGATACAGGGTACAACTAAGATCAGATGCATTAAAAATCAATGTTACCAGAGATCTGATTGATTACCTGAGCAGGAATGAAAATCTTGCTTTTCAAATCAATTAGACTGTCAATAAAAAAAAACATTGTATCTTTGAAAGCTGAATCATTTACTAATACTAAATAAAGGAATTAAAAGATGGCTTTACAAATTACAGATGACAGTTTCAAGGAACTACTTGCCTCAGGGAAACCCTTTGCAGTTGACTTTTGGGCAGAATGGTGCGGTCCTTGCCGTACATTAGGACCGATTGTTGAAGAACTTGCTATAAAATATGATGGCAAGATTACAGTCGGAAAGATGGATGTTGACGCCAATCCGGATACATGTTCGGATTTTGGCATCATGAGCATTCCAACAGTTCTTTTCTTTAAAGACGGGCAACTCGTTGATAAGAATGTAGGACTAACATCAAAAAATGTTTTGGAAGGAAAACTAGAGAAGCTTTTAGATTAAAAGCAACGGAAACGGGTCGGTTTGCATAAGGCCGCCCCTTTTTTTTAAAATGATATTTACTGAATTATTCTGACAGCGTGGACAATCAAAATTATGAATTAGTAGCTAAAACATTCCAAGGTCTGGAACAAGTATTAGCAAAAGAGTTAACCTCTTTAGGAGCAGAGGTAACTGAGATTGGCCGGAGAATGGTCTCATTCAACGGTAATTTGGAAATGATGTACAAAGCCAATCTCCACTGTCGAACCGCACTTCGCATCTTAAAACCAATCTACAAATTCAAAGCAGAAAGCGCTGATGAAGTGTATGAAGCGGTAAAAAAGATTAAATGGGAGCGTTACATGGATGTAAAGAAAACCTTTGCGGTGGATCCTGTTATTTACTCTGAAAAGTTTAAACATTCAAAGTTTGTTGCCTACAAAACCAAAGATGCGATCGCGGACTATTTTAATGATAAATATGGCGAACGTCCTTCTGTGCGGGTCATAAGGCCCGATTTATACATCAACATCCATATATCTCACAACCAATGTACTGTTTCATTGGACAGCTCAGGAGAATCGCTTCACAAAAGAGGTTACCGTATTGAACAGACAGAAGCTCCTTTGAACGAGGTCTTGGCTGCTGGCATGTTACTTATTGCCGGGTGGGATGGACAGTGTAATCTGATTGATCCGATGTGTGGGTCGGGTACTTTACTGATTGAGGCCGCGATGATTGCCCTAAAAATACCACCGGGAATATACCGCAAAGATTTTGCCTTTGAGAAGTGGCCTGATTTTGACGAAGCACTGTTTGATAAGGTATTCAATGATGAAAGCGACGAAAGGAAATTTGAATATAAGATCTACGGATCGGATATATCTCCACTTGCCTGCGAAATAGCGATGAAGAATATCTCAAGTGCCGGAGTTAAGAAACACATCGAACTGACGACAAAGCCTTTCCAGCAATATACGGAAGCCCCGAAGAATGGGATGTTAATTACCAATCCCCCCTATGGTGAAAGAATCACAACCCGTGATCTGCTCGGATTATATGAGATGATTGGTGAAAGGTTGAAACATGTATTTAATGGCTACGACGCCTGGATAATAAGCTACCAGGAAGAATGCTTTGAAAAGATTGGTCTCAAACCCGCCAGAAAAATCCCTCTGATGAATGGATCATTGGAATGCGAGTTCCGTAAATACCAGATCTTTGGAGGTAAATATAACTCCTATAAGAAAGACCTGGTGGAAAAGAAAAATGTAGACGAGCAATAACTGTTTCATTTATTATATGACACGATCCTACTATATCTTTATTGTAATTCTTCAATTGTGTAGTATGAGTTTATCGGCTCAAAAAAGAGCGTTCACCTTAGATGACGTCATGTTTGCCGGAAAGAATGCTGAAAGCCTTCGTATGGAAAGCCTTCTCCAGTTGGGTTGGTGGGGCGATTGCTGTGTGCAGGAGATTGGAAAATCCTTTGTGATTACGGATGTACGCAACGGGAAAAACAAACATCTTTTCTCTTTGGAAGATATAAACAACATTTTGGTATCTGCTAAGGAGGATAGTCTGAAAGGATTCCCGCAAGTAACCTTTCCCAACGGAGCAGAAACAATCATTCAATTTCAGACAAATAAGAATTACTTTCAAATAGATTGGAAAGAAAAGAAGATCTTGTGCCATATCCCGATGAACGATTCTTATAAGAATCGTTCTCTTTCACCCACTGCTCAGAAATTTGCTTTCACAGAAGGGAAGAACGTCTTTATTATGGATGAAAAAGGAACTGTTACACAAGTATCTCAGGAGAGTAATCCGGAGGTCAGCTGTGGCACAGCTGTTCATCGAAATGAGTTTGGTATCAACAAAGGGATTTTCTGGTCACCCAAAGGAAACTATCTTGCTTTTTACCGAATGGATGAAACCATGGTCGGCAATTATCCAATCGTGGACATCTCCGCCCGAGAGGCCGAAGTAAAACCCGTGAAATATCCTATGGCCGGAATGGCTAGTCATCAAGTGACTATCGGCATCTACGATATCCTCAACAACAAACTGTCGTATCTGCAAACGGGCGAGCCGCTGGATCGTTACTTTACCAATCTCTCCTGGACTCCTGATGAACAACAGTTGTTCGTTGCAGAGCTGAACAGGGACCAAACTGATTGCTGCCTCAAAAGCTATGATATTCATACCGGAAGAGTTACAAAGGAACTAATCTCTGAACATAGCGAGAAGTATGTTGAACCCGAACATCCGGCTTTATTCTTAAAGAAGTGTCCGAAATTCATCTGGCAAAGTGTATGCGATGGTTTCAACCATCTTTACCTTTATACTATGGATGGCACTTTGGATAAACAACTTACCTCAGGAGAATGGACAGTTGTTGATATACTTGGAATAGATGAGAAAGAAAATACCATCTATATTGTATCAACGGAAAATAGCCCTGTGGATAAGACTATCTGGAAGGTGGATATAAAAAGCGGAAAGAGAACCCTGCTAAGCACTCCTGAAGGTGTTCATAATGCAAAACTTAGCGTATCCGGCAAATATATAGCAGATACATATACAGCCATTCATACCACACGGACTACGGAAGTGATTCAGACAAACACACTGCAGAAGACAAAACTTCTGACTTCCTCTGACCCCTTCGCTGATTTTGACACACCAGACATTACTTTAGGCACACTCAAGTCTGCTGATGGACAATATGATTTGTATTATCGCATGGTGAAACCTGTCAACTTCGATCCAAAGAAGAAATACCCCGCTGTGGTATATGTATATGGTGGCCCAAAATCGCAGATGGTAAACAACAGCTGGTTGGCAAACTATCGTGGTTGGGAGCTTTACATGGCACAAAAGGGATATATCATCTTTTGCATGGACGGAAGAGGGACAAGTTATCACGGAATAAAATTTGAGCAGGAAACATACAAACATTTGGGTGTTTGCGAAGCGGAAGACCAGGTAGTGGGAGCCAGATATCTGCAAAGCCTGCCTTTTGTTGATGGCGAACGACTTGGCGTTCACGGGTGGAGCTTTGGCGGATTCATGACAATCAATTTACTGTTACGCTACCCTGACATATTCAAGG
>JGI24147J20444_1001074_pt1 | contig 14254 bp, 26 predicted proteins | sample BarGraIncub1133A_FD_20444 | JGI IMG/M metagenome (IMG submission 20444) | reverse complement strand
GAAGGGCACCGGCCGCGCGCGCGCCGGTTCCACCCGCTCGCCGCAGTGGACGGGCGGTGGCGTCGTATTCGGCCCGCACCCCCGCAGCTACGGATTCCGCGTCCCGAACAAGGTAGTGAAGCTCGCGATGCGCAGCGTTCTGTCTGCGAAGGCGGCGGAGGGCGTGCTGCACGTCATCGACGCTCTCGACTTCACCGAGCCTTCGACGAAGCTCGCGGCCTCGACGATCGCGGCGCTGGGCATCAAGGGCCGCGTCACGGTCATCGTTCCGAACGGCGACGTCACGGTCATCAAGTCGTTCCGCAACCTTCCCAAGGTGCGGGTCATCACGGCTAACGAGTCGAACACCTATGACCTGGTGGACAACACAGCGCTCGTCCTCACGAAGTCGGCGCTCGAGTACCTCGAGGGGGTGCTGTCGTAAGATGGATGCCCGCAGTGTGATCATTCGCCCGATCATCTCGGAGAAGAGCTACGCCGGGATCGAGAACAACCGCTATACGTTCGAAGTCGACAAGCGTGCCAGCAAGCCGCAGATCGCCGATGCGATTGCTGAGGTCTTCAATGTCACCGTCACGCGCGTCAACACGATGCGTGTACCGGGCAAGAAGCGGCGTCTCCGCGCTTCGATCGGTATGACCCCGGCATGGAAGAAGGCCATTGTCACCCTGAAGAAGGGTGACTCGATCGAGTTCTTTGAGGGCGGCAGGTAGGCGAGTCGCACCACAAAGACGGCCGACGGTACGGGCGTTTGTTCGTTTTGAAATGGAGTCGCCCGGCACCGTGTGAGGTCCGGCGTCGAGGTCCTGCAAGCCACGGAGGCGTGGCGAGAGTGCCGGCAGGGCCCGGCCATCGGACACCTGAGAGGAGAAGGAATGGCACTTAAGAAGTACAAGCCGACATCACCTGGTCGACGACACATGTCGGTCTCCGATTTCGCGGAGATCACAAGGTCGACCCCGGAGAAGTCCCTGGTCACCCCCCTTCATAGGACGGGTGGACGCAACAACAACGGCCGCATCACCACGCGGCACCAGGGTGGCGGCCACAAGCGCGCCTACCGTGTCATCGACTTCAAGCGCAGGAAGGACGGCGTACCTGCGAAGGTCTTCAGCATCGAGTACGACCCCAACCGTTCCGCCCGCATCGCACTGCTGCACTACGCGGACGGCGAGAAGCGCTACATCCTCGCCCCCGGCAAGCTCAACGTGGGCGACATCGTCTCGTCGGGTCCGGGCTCCGACATCAAGCCGGGCAACTCGCTCGACCTGGGCGAGATCCCGACCGGTACCGTGGTGCACGCGGTCGAGATGCAGCCGGGCAAGGGCGCGGCGTTGGCCCGATCCGCCGGAACCTCGATCCAGCTGATGGCAAAGGAAGGCGCCTACGCGATCCTGCGCATGCCGTCCTCCGAGATGCGCATGGTTCCGTTGACCTGCCGCGCCACCGTCGGCGTCGTCGGTAACGCCGAGCATGAGGGCATCGTGATCGGCAAGGCCGGTCGTAACCGCTGGTTGGGCAAGCGCCCGACCGTCCGCGGTACGGCAATGAACCCGGTCGACCACCCGCATGGTGGTGGTGAGGGCAAGAACAAGTCCGCCGGCCGTCATCCCGTTACCCCGTGGGGTGTCCCGACCAAGGGCCACCGCACGCGCAATAAGAAGAAGGCCTCGAGCGCGTTGATCATTCGGCGCCGCAAGAAGTAGTGGCCGGTACGAAGTCTTTCGAGCAGGAACTGGAGTAGTACATGAGCAGAAGCCTGAAGAAAGGGCCCTTCGTCCAGCCCCGGCTGCTGGCGAGGATCCGGAAGATGAACGAGGCAGGCGAGAAGAAGGTCATCAAGACCTGGTCCCGCGCCTCCACGATCTTCCCCGAGATGGTGGGACACACCATCGCAGTGCACGACGGTCGCAAGCATGTTCCGGTGTACGTCACCGAGTCCATGGTCGGCCACAAGCTTGGAGAGTTCTCGCCGACCCGTACGTTCAGGGGTCATGCGGACACGAAGAAGGCCCGGCGCTAGCCGACACCGATGATCGCACCGGTGCGACCGCGAAGATGCGGTCGGCCGCGTAAGAGCTGAAAGGTCTTGTGAACTAAATGGAAGCAAGAGCAGTCGCGAGATATGTGCGGGTCAGCCCGCGCAAAGCGCGCCTCGTCGTGGATCTGGTTCGCGGCAAGTCCGCGAGCGAGGCCTCGACCATCCTTCGCTTCACTGAGAAGGGTGCTGCTGAGGCGGTCGGCAAGGTGCTCGCTAGCGCGGTCGCCAATGCCGAGCACAATTTGAAGATCAACCCGGAGACGCTCTATGTCTCGGAGGCCTTCGTGAACGAGGGCCCGACGCTCAAGCGCATCCAGCCGCGCGCCATGGGCCGTGCGTTCAAGATCCGCAAGCGTTCGAGCCACATCACCATCATCGTCAAGCAGCGAGAGGGGGCTTAAGTCTCATGGGTCAGAAAGTCTATCCCGTTGGTCCCCGTCTCGGCATCACCGAGGAATGGCGTTCCCGCTGGTTTATGGGCAAGGGCTACGACAAGACCTTGTTCGAGGATATCCAGCTTCGCCGGTATCTCACCAAGCGTCTGAAGCGGGCGGCTCTTTCCCGGATCGATATCGAGCGCACCGGTGACAAGGTCACGTTGACCCTGCACACCGCTCGTCCCGGCATCGTGATCGGCAAGAAGGGCGCTGAGGTCGATGTCCTGCGCAAGGACCTCGAGAAGATCAGCAGCGGCCACATCTCGGTGAACATCCACGAGATCAAGCGCTCGGAACTCGATGCCGTCCTGGTCGCACAGGGTATCGCCGAGCAGCTGGAAGCGCGCGTCGGCTTCCGTCGCGCGATGAAGAAGGCCGTCACCTCGGCCATGAAGGGCGGCGCACTCGGCGTCCGCATCCAGTGCTCGGGCCGTTTGGGCGGCGCCGAGATGGGCCGTCGCGAGTGGTATCGCGAGGGTCGGGTGCCGCTGCACACGCTGCGCGCCAAGATCGACTACGGCACCGCCTCTGCGCGTACGACGTTCGGCGCGTGTGGCGTGAAGGTCTGGGTCTACCGTGGCGACCTGATGCCCGGCCAGACCATCGCCTCGCTCTACGAGGCCGCCGATGCCCGTCCGTCTCGTCCGCACGGGGACCGCGACCGTCGTCCTCGCCGTGATGGGGGAGGTCGAGGCTAGAGATGTTGTTGCCGAGAAGAGTCAAGCACCGCAAGGTCCAGCGCGGGAGCAACTGGCACGGTAACGCCAAGGGCGGCACCGAGCTCAACTTCGGCGATTACGGCCTGAAGGCACTTGAGGCCGAGTGGATCACCAACCGGCAGATCGAAGCCGCGCGAGTTGCAATGACCCGTCACATGAAGCGTGGCGGCAAGGTGTGGATCACGATCTTCCCCGACAAGCCCGTGACACAGAAACCCGCCGAGACCCGCATGGGTTCCGGCAAGGGTAACCCCGAGAAGTGGGTGGCAGTGGTCAAGCCGGGTCGCATCATGTTCGAGATCGCAGGCGTTTCCGAAGAGGTCGCCCGCGAGGCGATGCGACTGGCTGCTCAGAAGCTGCCGATCAAGTGCAAGGTTGTCACCCGAGCCGACAGCGGCGGTGAGTCATAGATGAAGGCAAGTGAGATCAGGGATATGGCCGAGTCGGACCTCGAGCAGAAGCTCAAGGACGCTCGTGTAGAGTTGTTCAACCTGCGCTTCCAGCTGGCGACCGGTCAGCTCGATAACCCGGGCCGGATCAAGGATGTGAAGCGCGACATCGCGCGGTTGCACACGGAGATCCGCTCCCGCGAGATCGATGCGGCTCGCAAGGCTGCGGCGTCTTAAGTGAGTGAGGAAGGGATTGTCCAGATGAACGAGGATCGCAACCGTCGCAAGGTGCGGCAGGGCATCGTGGTTTCGACCGCGGGCGACAAGACCTGCGTCGTCAAGGTCGAGGATCGCAAGCCTCATCCGCTCTACGGCAAGATGATGACCCATAGCTCCAAGTACCATGCGCATGACGAGAGCAACGAGTGCGGGGTCGGTGACGTGGTCACGATCATGGAAACGCGCCCGCTGTCGAAGCTGAAGCGCTGGCGGCTCGTCGAGATCGTAGAGAAGGCCAAGTAGTTCCACCCTGGGCCCGCTCACGCATAACGTGCGTGTATGGCCCGGCTCGTCCCGGAGGAAGACATGATCCAGGCAGAGACCCGACTCAAAGTCGCGGACAACTCAGGTGCACGGCAGGTGCTGTGCATCAAGGTGCTCGGCGGCTCGAAGCGCCGCTACGCCCGCGTCGGCGACGTGATCGTCGTCACGGTGAAGGAAGCCGTCCCGAACGGGACGGTCAAGAAGGGCGAAGTGGTCAGGGCTGTTGTCGTTCGCTGCAAGAAGGAGGTCCGTCGTTCTGACGGTTCCTACATCAAGTTCGACGACAACGCCGCTGTAATAATCGACAACCAGGGCAACCCGCGCGGGACGCGCATCTTCGGGCCTGTCGCGCGCGAGTTGCGCGACAAGCGCTACATGAAGATCGTCTCGCTCGCGCCCGAAGTCATTTAAGGAGGCTGCGTACAAATGGCGAGCTCCATGCACGTTCGGCGCGGCGACAAGGTTCGCATCATCGCCGGCAAGGACAAGGGCAAGGACGGTAAGGTCCTGCACTCCTTCCCGGACAAGCAGCGCGTGACGGTCGAGGGTGCCGCGATGGTCAAGCGCGCGACTCGTCCGAGCCAGAAGAACCCGCAGGGCGGGATCATGCAGCACGAGGGCACGATGCACGTGTCCAACGTGATGCTGATCTGCCCCAACTGCTCGCAGCCTTCCCGTGTGTCGCGTCGGCGTGAGGCCGGCGTGCGCATCAGGGTCTGCAAGAAGTGCGGCAAGGACATCGATAAGTAGTTCCGCAGCCGCCGCGCTACAAAGAAAGGCGCGGCAGGTGAGCCAAGTGACGTCGGGTCAGAAATCTGACGCCCACTCCAGACAAGAAGGACCGGAGGACAAGAAGTGGCCCCGAGACTCAAAGACAAGTACCGCAGCGAGGTCGTACCGAAGCTCATGACCGAGCTCGGATACGGCAACATCAATCAGCCGCCCCGCTTCAGCAAGATCGTTGTCAACATGGGTGTTGGCGGTGCATCGCAGGACGCGAAGCTGCTCGACGCCGCGATCGCCGACCTGCGCATCATCACCGGCCAGCAGCCGATGACCACGCGGGCCAAGAAGTCGATCGCAGCCTTCAAGCTTCGCAAGGGCATGCCGATCGGCGCGAAGGTCACCCTGCGCGGCGATCGTATGTGGGAGTTCCTCGATCGCCTGCTGGCGACCGCGCTCCCGCGCATCCGCGACTTCCGCGGTATCAACCCTGACTCGTTCGACGGCCGTGGGAACTACTCCATGGGCGTTGACGAGCAGCTCATCTTCCCCGAGATCGACTACGACAAGGTCGACCGGACCCGCGGGATGGACATCACGTTCGTAACGACTGCAAACACCGACGAGGAATGCCGGGCACTGCTCAACGGCTTCGGATTCCCCTTCAAGAAATAGAGACCGGTACCGTCGATCCGCGCCACAGTGGCGCGGACGGCATTACGTTCCAGGAGGTAGAAGTGGCCAAGAAGTCGATGATCGCGAAGGCACAGCGCACGCCGAAGTTCGGCGTTCGCGGCGTCAATCGCTGCAATCGCTGCGGTCGCCCGAGGGCGGTCTACCGCAAGTTCGGTCTGTGTCGCGTGTGCCTGCGCGAGATGGCCAACAAGGGCGAGGTTCCGGGCGTTCGCAAGGCAAGCTGGTAAGGGTCGCAGACAGAGGCGGCCCGGCGAACGGGAAGGCGTGCGCGCCATGGGTGCGCGCGAACCACTCAGTCGTCAGATGTTCGACAGGACCATAGGAGGTATCCAAAGATGAGCATGACCGACCCGATCGCCGACATGCTGACCCGGATCAGGAACGCGAACAACGCATTCCAGAGTTCGGTGTCCATGCCGTCGTCGAAGAAGCTGGTCGAGATAGCCCGCATCCTCAAGGAGGAAGGCTACGTGTCCGAATACGTGGTCGTCCCCGGCGACGTGCAGGCCACACTCACGTTGAATCTCAAGTACGGACCCAAGCGCGAGCGCGTGATCACCGGCATCCGGCGCATCAGTAAGCCCGGGCTCCGCGTCTACGCGAAGAAGGACGAGCTGCCGCGTGTTCTTGGCGGGCTCGGTATCGCGGTCATTTCGACGTCCTCGGGCGTCATGACCGACAAGCAGGCAAAGAAGGCCGCCGTCGGCGGCGAAGTCATCGCCTACGTCTGGTAGACGGACAGGACAAGGAAAGGAGCCACCGCCGTGTCTCGAATCGGCAAGCAGCCCATCCCGGTCCCGTCCGGGGTCGAGGTGCAGATAGTTGGATCGACGGTCACCGTCAAGGGGCCGAAGGGGTCGCTGACCCAGACGTTCAATGAAGACATGATCCTTGCGTTGGAAGATGGCGTTCTGTCGGTCTCACGTCCGACCGACGAGCGTGCCCATCGTTCCCTGCATGGCCTGACCCGGACGCTTCTGTCCAACATGGTCGCCGGTGTGTCGGAAGGTTTCTCGAAGAACCTCGAGATCGTGGGCGTCGGCTATCGCGCGGAGCTCAAGGGTAATGACATACAGCTGGCCCTCGGGTTCAGCCATCCCGTGTTCATCACGGCGCCTGACGGGATCACGTTCGAGGTCCCCGCGCCGACGAAGATCACAGTGCGCGGCATCGACAAGCAGCGCGTCGGCCAGGTGGCCGCTGAGATCCGCAAGTGGCGCAAGCCCGAGCCCTACAAGGGCAAGGGTGTCCGGTACGAAGGCGAGCACGTTCGTCGCAAGCTCGGCAAGACGGCGAAGTAGAAGGGCTGAAGAGCACATGGACAACCTGAAGGCAAAGGCGTTCAAGCTCGCTCGCCGTCAGCGCCGGGTACGCGGCAAGGTCTCTGGGACCACCGCTCGTCCGCGGCTGAGGGTGACGCGCAGCAACGCACAGATCTACGCGCAGATCATCGATGACGTGACCGGAATCACCATCGCTTCGGCTTCCACGCTGGACGCCGAGGTCAAGACCGCCATCAAGAACGGCAGCAACGTCGCTGCTGCGAGCGAGGTCGGCAAGGCGGTCGGCAAGCGCGCGATTGAAAAGGGCGTCACCCAGGTCGTGTTCGACCGCGGAGGCCGCTTGTATCACGGCCGCGTGAAGGCTCTGGCCGACGGCGCCCGCGAGGCCGGGCTCACGTTCTAGAAAGGACGATCTCCACATGGCGCGTAACATCGCTCCGGTCTCGGAGCTGCAGGAAAAGGTCGTCTACATCAACCGGGTCTCCAAGGTCGTCAAGGGAGGCCGCAGGTTCTCGCTGACCGCGCTCGTCGTGGTCGGGGACGGCAAGGGCAACGTGGGCGTCGGCATGGGCAAGTCCGCCGAAGTCCCCGTGGCCATCAAGAAGGGCGTCGAAGACGCGAAGAAGAACATGTTCAAGTTCCCGATGAGCGAGGGAACGATCCCGCACGCCGTGATGGGCCGCTTCGGCGCCGGTCGCGTCATGCTCAAGCCGGCAGCGCCCGGTACCGGGATCATCGCGGGCGGCCCCGTCCGCGCCCTGCTCGAGCTCGCCGGCATCACCGACGTCCTGTCGAAGTCGCTGGGCTCGGACAACGCTCTGAACATGGTCAAGGCCGCTGCGCAGGGCCTGCAGTCGCTCGCGAGCGCTCAGACGATCGCCCGTCGCCGCGGCAAGACCATCGGCCAGATCTACGGCTGGGAGGAGTAGGAGCCATGTCGAACGACACTCCCAAGACGCTCAAGATCACCCAGATCCGCAGCGGGATCGGGCTCGCACGCGACCAGCGTCGGACCGTCCGAGCACTGGGCATCAAGCGCATGCACGACACCGTGATGCAGGCGGACACGCCGGTCATCCGCGGGATGATCTTCAAGGTGAAGCACCTGGTGAAGGTCGAAGAGATCTAGCACCGGTTCCAGTCCAGTCCGCCGGCGGCGAGCGGCCGGCGACCGGGTCTTCGATAGAGAAGGCCCGGTGGCGTACAGAAGGAGAACGAACATGCAGCTGCACGATCTCTCACCGGCCCCCGGGTCGACCAAGAACCGCAAGCGTGTCGGCCGCGGGAACGGCAGCGGCCACGGCAGCACCTCCGGCAAGGGCGACAAGGGCCAGAACTCGCGCGCCGGCGGAGGCAAGGGCCCCGGCTTCGAGGGTGGTCAGAACCCGCTCGCGATGCGTCTGCCGAAGCTCCCGGGCTTCACGAACCACTGGCGCACCGAGTATGACGTCGTCAACGTCGAGCGCCTCGAGGGCCTCTACTCCGACGGCGACGTCGTCGACGGTGCGAGCCTGAAGGCCAAGGGCGTCATCAAGTCCGCCACCGCGGCGGTCAAGGTCCTGGGCGACGGCGAGATCACCAAGAACCTCACCATCCGCGTCCAGAAGGTTTCCGCGACGGCGAAGGCCAAGATCGAGGCCGCCGGCGGGACGGTCGAGTAGCCATGTTCGAGGCCCTCGCGAACGCCTTCCGGGTACCGGACCTTCGCAAGAAGATCCTGTTCACCATCGCGATCATCGCCCTGTACCGCGTGGGATCCCATATCCCGGTGCCGGGCGTCAGCCGCACCATGATCGACGCGCTGGGCGCCGCGACGAGTTCGTCGAGCGCGCTCGGCCTGTTGAACCTGTTCTCCGGCGGAGCGATGCAGAACTTCGCGATCTTCTCGCTGGGGATCATGCCGTACATCACGTCGTCCATCATCATGCAGCTGATGCAGGCGGTGATCCCCCAGCTCGAGAAGTGGTCGAAGGAGGGGGAGACCGGCCAGCGCAAGATCACCCAGATCACCCGCTACATGACGCTGGGTCTCGGCCTCCTGGAGTCGATCATCCTGATGATCACCTTCCAGGGTCAGCTTCTCGGGACGACCAACGTCTCGAACGGGGTCACCACCACGTTCGCGGGATTCAACCCGCTCACGATGATCCTCATCGTGATGAGCCTCGTCGCCGGCACCGCGTTCATCATGTGGATGGGCGAGCTCATCACGCAGCGCGGAATCGGTAACGGCATGTCGCTGCTCATCTTCGCGAGCATCGTTGCGCGCTTCCCGACCACGCTCATCCAGGCGTTCCAGCTCAACCAGTGGTACTGGGCGATCGGGGTCATCGTCGCCGCGTTCGGCATCGTCGTGGCGATCGTCACCATGGAGCGCGCCCAGCGCCGTGTCCCGGTGCAGTACGCGAAGCGCGTCGTGGGCCGCAAGGTGTTCGGCGGCGTGGGCACGTACATCCCGCTCAAGCTGAACGCGGCCAACGTGGTCCCGATCATCTTCGCGAGTTCGGTGCTCAACTTCCCGGTCGTCCTGACGAGCCTGTCCAATATCCCGTGGCTGAAGTCCTTCGCCGAGGTGCTGGCGAAGGGTCCGCTGAACTGGACGTTGTCGGCGGTGTTGATCGTGTTCTTCTCCTACTTCTACACGGCGCTGATCTTCAACCCGATCGATCTGGCGGACAACCTGCGCAAGCAGGGCGGGTTCATCCCCGGCGTCCGTCCGGGCAAGGCCACGTCGCAGCACATCGAGAACGTCCTGAACCGCATCACGCTGCCGGGCGCGTTGTTCCTCGCGGCCATCGCGACGGTGCCGACGATCCTGTTCCAGTCCTCGGGTGAGTCGATGCCGCTGCTGACGATGTTCGGCGGGACGTCCATCCTGATCATGGTCGGCGTCGCGCTCGAGACGATGACCCAGCTGGAGAGCCAGCTGAAGATGCGGCACTACGACGGCTTCTTCAAGTAGGGAGCGTCGCAAGGGGTATCACCGTGGGGCGGGGCTCGGTCGAACCGGGTCCCGCCCGGCGTGACATCTGCCACGGAGTGTTGAGGAGGCGACTTTCGATGAACATCGTGCTGCTGGGCGCGCCCGGAGCGGGCAAGGGGACTCAGGCCGCGAAGATGGTGCAGGAGTTCTCGCTGCCGCACATCTCGACCGGAGACATCTTCCGCAAGGCCGTGGCCGACGGGACCCCCTTGGGGCTCGAGGCGAAGCGCTACATGGACGCCGGCGAGCTCGTCCCCGACGAGGTCACGATCGGCATCGTCCGGGAGCGCCTCGCGCAGCCTGACTGCGAGGCTGGCTTCATCCTCGACGGATTCCCCCGCACGGTCCCGCAGGCCGACGCCCTTGGCGCCGCTCTGGTCTCGATGGGCCGCGCGCTGGACGCCGTCGTGCTCGTGGACGTCCCCACCTCCGCGCTCGTCGCACGGCTGACCTCGCGCCGGCAGTGTCGTGAGTGCGGGCGGATCTACAACGTCATGGGCGAGATGCCCGCGCAGGCCGACGCGTGCGACTCCTGCGGCGGTGAGGTGTACCAGCGCGCGGACGACTCCGTCGAGACCGTGAGCAACCGCTTGGCGGTCTACGAGGCCAACACCCAGCCGCTGATCGACTACTACCGCGGCCTGGGCCTTCTCCGCTCCATCGACGGCGACCGTGACGCCGACGAGGTCTACGCCGACGTCGCCGCCCTGCTCCGCGGTCTGGCCTAGGATGCGCGGATGATATCGACCCGTTCAGCGGCAGAGCTCGCCATCATGCGTGAGGCGGGGCGCATCACTGCCCGCGCCCTTCGCGCGGTCGGCGATGCGGTCGCTGTGGGGGTGACGACCGCCGAGCTCGACGAGGTCGCGGTCGAGGTGATCCGCGCGGCGGGTGCGCGCGCGGCGTTCCTGGGATACAGCGGTTTTCCTGCGACGATCTGTGCGTCGCTGAACAGTGAGGTCGTGCACGGGATACCCGGCCGTCGCAAGCTGACGGAGGGCGACATCATCTCCATCGATGTCGGCGCGGTGGTCGACGGCTACTTCGGCGACTCCGCGCGTACGTTCGCGGTGGGACGCGTCTCCGACGAGGCGACGCGGCTCCTGACCGCCACCCGGGAGAGCCTTGAGGCGGGCATCGCCTGCTGCAGGCCCGGCATGCGTCTGGGTGACATCGGCTCCGCCGTCCAGGCGGTCGCCGAGAACGCAGGGTTCTCGGTCGTGCGCGAGTACGTGGGGCACGGGATAGGTCGCGCGATGCACGAGGAGCCGCAGGTCCCGAACTACGGCACCGCGGGCAAGGGCACGGTGCTGCTGGCCGGGATGGTGATCGCCATCGAGCCGATGGTCAACGCCGGGGGCGCAGACGTGCGTCAGCTCAAGGACGGATGGACGGTCGTGACGGCCGACGGCTCGCTGTCGGCGCACTTCGAACACACGGTCGCGATCACGAACGACGGGCCTCTGGTCTTGACTCTGGAGTAGCCGCGGGGTGGACGACCCATGCCCGTGTTGCTATACTTCCCGTTTGCGGCTTCACGACCCGCCCGTCTAAGGAGTTCTGTTTGGCAAAGAACGGCGACGCCATAGAGATGGAAGGCACCGTAGTGGAGCCTCTCCCCAACGCGATGTTCCGTGTTGAGTTGGAGAACGGCCACAAGGTGCTTGCCCACATCTCGGGCAAGATGAGGATGCACTACATCCGGATCCTCCCGGGGGACAAGGTGGTCGTCGAGCTTTCGCCCTACGACCTCACGCGTGGCCGCATCACGTATCGGTACAAGTAACGCGCGTTTCTTTCCACCGCCATCGGGGAGGCGCAAGGACACTCCCGGGGGCGTTTGTTTGCGACTTCGACAACAATGCACCTGCGGCTGGGTGTGCACATAGAGCGAACGGATAGTGAAGGGATCGGCAGATGAAAGTACGACCCTCTGTGAAGAGGATCTGCGAGAAGTGCAAGATCATCCGCCGCCACGGCCGCGTTCTCGTGATCTGCGAGAACCCGCGTCACAAGCAGCGGCAGGGCTAGTCCGACCCGGAGGAGAAATACGTTGGCACGTATAACCGGTGTCGACCTTCCCCGCGAAAAGCGGGTGGAGATCGGCCTCACCTACATCTTCGGGATCGGTCTCACGACGAGCCAGAAGATCCTGCGCGAGACGGGTATCAACCCGGACACGCGCGTACGTAACCTCACCGAGGAGGAAGTCGTTCGCCTCCGTGAGTTCATCGACCGCAGCTTGAAGGTCGAGGGTGATCTGCGTCGCGAGGTCAGCCAGAACATCAAGCGTCTTATGGAGATCGGCTGCTACCGCGGCCTGCGCCATCGCAAGGGGCTGCCTGTCCGCGGACAGCGCACCCACACGAACGCGCGTACCCGGAAGGGCCCGCGTCGTCAGATCGGCGCGAAGAAGAAGGTAGGTAAGTAGCGATGGCAGCTGCTCCGAAGAAGAAGGTCGTCAAGACCCGAGTGAAGCGCAGCGAGCGCAAGAACATCGCTGTGGGTCAGGCGCACATCAAGAGCACGTTCAACAACACGATCATCTCCATCACGGACCCCGCGGGCAACGTCATCACGTGGCGCAGCGCGGGCCAGGTGGGCTTCAAGGGCTCCCGCAAGTCGACGCCGTTCGCCGCACAGCTCGCCGCTGAGCAGTGCGCGAAGGACGCCATGGAGCATGGCATGCGCAAGGTATCCGTGTTTGTGAAGGGCCCCGGTTCGGGTCGCGAGACGGCGATCCGGTCTCTGCAGGCCACCGGCCTGGAGATCGCCAGCATCCAGGACTGCACTCCCGTACCGCACAACGGCTGCCGGCCGCGCAAGCGCCGCCGCGTTTAGCTCTTCCACTAGGAGGATTCGAAAGATGGCACGTTACACAGGCGCTGACTGTCGCCTCTGCCGTCGTGAGGGCATCAAGCTGTTCCTGAAGGGTGATCGCTGCTACAGCGATAAGTGCGGCGTCGAGCGACGCCCGTTCCCGCCTGGCCAGGCCGGCAAGAAGCGCCCGCGCGATAGCGAGTACCGGGTCCAGCTGCGCGAGAAGCAGAAGGCCAAGCGTTCCTACGGAGTGCTCGAGAAGCAGTTCCGTACGTACTACACGATCGCGAGCCGTCAGCAGGGCAAGTCCGGCGAGAACCTTCTCCGACTGCTCGAGACGCGTCTCGACAACGTGGTCTACCGTCTTGGGTTCGCCGCATCGCGCGACGAGGCCCGTCAGACTGTTCGCCACAACCACATCTTCGTCAACGGCAAGAAGGTCAACATCCCGTCGTACCGTCTGCGTCCCGGCGATACGGTCGAGGTGGCTCCGAAGGCCCGCGAACTGAGCGTGGTCAAGGCGGCGATCATCTCGTCGGCCCGCATCGAGGTCCCCGCGTGGCTTCAGGTCGATGCCGAGAAGCTTCAGGGCAAGGTCCTCGCGCTTCCGACCCGTGACCAGATCGACCTGCCGGTTCGCGAGCAGCTCATCGTCGAGCTCTACTCCAAGTAACCGGTGTTGTTCGGTATCCCGCCAAGGAGGCTAGGTAGATGACAGAGTTCATGAAGCCGTATGTCTCGGTCGTGCCGATCGACACGCGTACTGCTCGCTATGTCGTGGAGCCGCTCGAGCGCGGTTTCGGCTACACCCTGGGCAACTGCATGCGTCGCGTGCTTCTCTCGTCGCTCCAGGGCGCCGCAGCTACGTCGATCCGCATCGAGGGTGTCCAGCATGAGTTCACCGCGATCCCGGGTGTCCGCGAGGACGTCACGGACGTCGTGCTGAACGTCAAGCAGTTGGTGTTCCGCTCGACCGGTATCGGTGACGACGCGGTTGCGACGTTGTCGGTCACGGGTCCCAAGATCGTCACGGGCGCCGACCTCGTCGTGCCGTCCGAGTTCGAGCTGGTCAACCCTGAGGCGGTCATCGTGACCCTCGACACGGGTGCGAAGCTCGAGATGTCTCTGCGTATCGAGGTCGGGCGAGGCTACGTGTCGGCCGATCGCAACAAGCGTAGTGACGACCCGCTGGGCGTCATCACGGTCGACTCGTTGTTCAGCCCGGTCTGCCGCTGCACCTACGTCGTGGAGAACACGCGCGTCGGACAGCGGACCGACTACGACAAGCTCATCGTCGAGGTCGAGACCAACGGGGCCGTCGATCCGGCAGAAGCGGTCGCCAAGTCCGCGAAGATCATCAACGACCATATGATGCTGTTTGAGGCGCAGAGCGACGTCGATCTCGACGTCACCTTCGTCGACAAGCCCGCAGATGGCGTTGGTCCGCTCGACACGCCCATCGAGGACCTCGATCTCACCGTACGTTCGTTCAACTGCCTGAAGCGCCAGGGTGTCAACACCATCGGCCAGCTGGCAGAGTGCACCGAGGCCGATCTTCTCAACATCCGTAACTTCGGCGCCAAGTCCATCGAAGAAGTGAAAGACAAGCTTCAGCAGATG
>JGI24147J20444_1001035_pt1 | contig 14592 bp, 10 predicted proteins | sample BarGraIncub1133A_FD_20444 | JGI IMG/M metagenome (IMG submission 20444) | reverse complement strand
GCAATGACGTGGCATTGCTTATGTTTTGTTTTAAGATAGAGTTTAATATGATAAAACAAACGGTCATTGCGAGGAGCGCAGCGACGAAGCAATCCCAACTAATTAAGGCCGATAATTATCAGATCAGTTTATGCTTGCGTAGATATTTTTCCATCTCAACCTGGATCTCTTGTGCTTTTTCGCTGGCTACCTTATCGAAGTTTTTTGAATTATCAGCAAAGATTATACCTCTTGAAGAATTGACCAGGAGTCCGCATTTGCTGTTAAGTCCATATTTTGCCACTTCTTCAAGACTGCCGCCCTGTGCTCCTACACCGGGGACCAGGAGAAAATGTTCAGGTACCAGCTGGCGTATTTCCTTCAACATTTCAGCATGTGTTGCACCAATAACATACATCATATTATTAACATTACCCCATTTTTGGGAAACAGACAATACTCTTTCGAAGAGTTTTATCCCATCTTCATTGTGATACTGAAAATCATCAGCACCTTTATTGGATGTAAGCGCCAGTAGTATAACCCACTTTTCATTATACGACAGGAATGGTGTTACGGAATCTTCACCCATATATGGAGCAACCGTTATTGCGTCGAATGGCATATTTTCCAGAAAAGCTTTTGCATACATCTTTGAGGTATTTCCGATATCTCCCCGTTTTGCATCAGCAATTAAAAAAATTTCAGGATAATTATCCTTTATATACCTGACTGTTGATTCAAGAGATGTCCATCCTTTTGCCCCATAGCATTCATAAAATGCAACATTTGGTTTATAAGCAACTGCATATTTGTGAGTTGCATCAATTATCCTCTTGTTGAATTCAAACTGGGGGTCCCTTCCTTTAAGAAGAAATGATGGAATCTTTTCAATTTCAGAATCGAGTCCAACGCAAAGAAATGAGCTCTTTTCGACTATGTTTTCAAATAATCTTGTGTGGTTCATTGTACAAAGTTACGCTAAGGTTTTTAAATAGACATACAAAATTCAATAACAAAATCGTCTTAGATATTGCTCTCTTTTAAACGTTCCGAATTTTCAGCCATTTGCAGTTTATCGAGAACCTCCTGGATATTGCCATCAAGGATTGAAGGAAGATTATAAATTGTAAGATTGATCCTGTGATCGGTCATTCTTCCTTGCGGATAATTATAGGTCCGGATTTTGGCAGAGCGGTCTCCAGTCGAAACCATAGTTTTTCTTCGAAGTGAGACTTCATCCAGATATTTCTGATATTCAAGATTATAGAGTCGTGTTCTCAGCTCTTTTAATGCTTTATCGTAGTTTTTTAGCTGTGATTTTTCATCCTGACAGGTAACAACTATACCTGAAGGAATATGTGTAAGCCGAATTGCAGAATATGTTGTATTTACCGACTGTCCTCCGGGTCCTGAAGAACAATAGGTGTCCTTACGGATATCTTCAGTTCTGAGGTCAATATCAAATTCATCAGCCTCGGGAAGCACAACAACTGATGCAGCAGATGTATGAATACGACCCTGGGTTTCAGTCTGAGGTACTCTTTGAACACGGTGAACACCGGATTCATATTTCATTATTCCATATACTCCGTCACCAGTAATGCTTAATACAATCTCCTTATAGCCACCGGCAGTTCCTTCAGATATATTGTTAACATCAACTTTCCATCCTTTTGTTTCAAAGAATTTGCTATACATTCTGAAAAGATCTCCTGCAAAAATACTTGCCTCATCGCCTCCTGTACCAGCCCTTATCTCCATTACCGCGTTTTTATCGTCCTCAGGGTCAGCAGGAATTATCAACATCTTGATCTCTTCTTCCATCTCAGGTATATGTGATACGAGCTCATCCAGCTCACCTTTAGCCATTTCACGCATTTCCTCATCCTTTTCAGTCGCAAGAAGTTCCTTGGTACTGGTAATATTGCTCAGAGCCAGTTTATATCTTTCATATGACTCGATTATAGGAAGGAGATCTTTATATTCTTTATTTAATCTGACATACTTCTTCATATCCGAGAGAATATCGGGTTGGGTAAGTAGTTCGCCAACCTCAATAAACCGGGATTTCACACCCTCCAGTTTCTCAAGAATCATGTTGTTTGCCATGGTAAATTAAATTTTCAGGGTGCAAAGGTAATAAGAAATAGGGGAAAATAAAAAGGCAGCAGGCAGCAGGCTTAATACTATTCTAATATTCGAATGTACCTAATTCAGAACTTATGGTAAGTTTCTTCTGTTCAGATGTTTCACAATAACCGATCACTCTGGCTTCAAGATTAAATCCGGATGCAATATTTATAATTTCTGAAGCATTCTTCTTATCGGTATAGATCTCAAACCTGTGACCCATGTTGAATACTTTGTACATCTCACCCCATGATGTTCCTGATTGTTCATGAATTATCCGGAATAAAGGCGGTAACGGGAGCATATTATTTTTTACAATATGCATATTATCAATGAAATGCATAATTTTTGTCTGTCCCCCTCCTGAACAGTGTGCCATACCATGAATTTCAGATCGCATAGTCTCGAGGATCTTTTTTATAACAGGGGCATAGGTACGTGTCGGTGAGAGCACCATTTTTCCTGCATCGGTATTTAATCCCTCTATAGGGTCAGTAAGTCTTAACCTTCCGGAATAGATAAGATCATAAGGAAGAGTTGTATCAAGGCTTTCGGGGTATTTTGAAGCAAGATATGGTGCAAAAAGATCGTGTCGCGCTGATGTAAGTCCGTTACTTCCCATACCACTGTTATACTCTTTCTCGTAACTGGTTTTTCCCGAAGAAGAAAATCCTATAATTATATCTCCATTTTTTATATTGTGATTTGATATCACATCTGCCCTTTTCATCCTGACAATTACTGTAGAGTCGACAACAATAGTTCTGATAAGATCTCCCAGATCTGCAGTCTCTCCGCCCGATGACCAGATACCGATCCCAAGATTCCTGAGTTCTTCAAGCACCTCTTCGGTTCCGTTGATTACTGCAGAGATGATCTGTCCGTTGATTTGGTTTTTATTGCGCCCGATTGTTGATGATAAAAGAATATTATCATATGCACCTACACATAACAGATCGTCGAGATTCATTACTATGGAATCTTTTGCTATCCCTTTCCATACTGAAAGATCGCCGGTTTCTTTCCAGTAAATATATGCAAGAGATGATTTTGTACCGGCTCCGTCGGAATGCATTATATTGCAGTAATCTTTATCCCCACCGAGAAGGTCAGGCACTATTTTACAGAATGCTTTGGGATACAGCCCCTTATCAAGATTCTTTATAGCTGCATGAACGTCTTCCTTTGTAGAAGAAACGCCTCTTTTACTGTATTTTGATTCAATAGCCATATTTGTATGATAAGGGGGTAAAGATAGTAAAAAAGTTAAGTGAGAAATTGTTACCACGGTACCCGGTACTCATTGCCTGAGTCTAAGCAGGCTTATACACCCACTCAATTGCCTGTTTCAGAAGTTTACGGAAATTGGGATTTTCAAATGTAGGCGCATCATGACCGCTCTGAAGGGTAACAATCCGGGCTTTACCATAGGTTTTTGTCCAGCCAATAACCGGGGCGCTGCTAGGTTCGTCAGTGGTTAATAAAGGAGTTACCCCTTCTTCAACATAATATCCTTTATAAGTTTCATCAAAAATTTCAAAATCAGACAATCCTTTCGTAACAGGATTTTCCGGATTGACTATTTTGACCTTAAAATGTAAATCGTGTATGTATGAACATGCCGGATATTCTTTCCCTTTTACAGTGGTTGGTTTGTGAAAATATTTTCCGCCGATAATATTGAAATATTCAGGCCAGTCATCATATGCGCAAATACTGTGATGTAAAGCAACCAGAGGTTTGCCCTCTCTGATGCAATCGGCAAGTATCTTTGCCTGTTCATCAGTTATTTTCTGCCACATATGATAAAATACCAGGACATCATATTTATTTCTGTTCTCAGGAAGAAACATATCGTATGCAGCAGGCAATTCAGAAATCTGGTATTTAATATTATCGCCCAGGCTGGCAAGCATCTGATTAAATTGATCCGCTTTATAGTCATGACCTCCTGTTATTACCAGAATACGGATTGGGTTTGCAGAAGGAATTGTGGCAGATAATGACACAGATAATGCAATGAAAATAAAAATGGAGAATATCTTAGTTTTCATTAATCAAAATGTTTAATAATACCTAATGATAAATATAAGATTTTTTTTATTGATTTTCGTTTAAATTTCATCCTTAAAGAAATTCCCGGTCTGTTCGAATATTCAAATGTACTTACCCCTACTGATGACAAGTAATTCTGATTACTGTAGGTATTTAATTCTGATAATTCCACTCTAAATTATCGATGTGTATAAAGAGTAGGAGTTGCAAGGAGGGTGGTTGAGATCATAAAGTAAAAAACACTAAAGCATAACAACATCCCTGAAGATTGAACAAAAGACAAATCAAGTTGTAGACCGCACAAAATATAATATTCGTTATGGTTCAGGTTCATTTTTTGATAACCTTGGAGATAAAACTATCTACGACGAATTCAAATTGAAAGTGAATCTTTTGGTCAAATAATCTCCAGAGATTTTTTACTACTACCTGTTAATTCTTAATAAAGTTTTGGTAAAGTCGGAAATCATAACAATATTGTATGCTCAAAACAATATTGAATATGACAAACGATAAAACTTCCAGTGTGAACCGTCAGAAGCTTGTTACAAGCGGGTTCCTTGTTCCTTTTATACTTATAACCAGCCTTTTCTTTCTGTGGGGCATCGCTCATGGTATGCTGGATACCTTAAACAAGCATTTTCAGGAGATGCTGCAGATGTCAAAAGCGCAGTCAGGTATGATCCAGTTTTCTGTTTATACTGCGTATTTTGGAATGGCACTACCAGCCGGATATTTTATGAAGCGGTTCGGATATAAAAGAGGAATAATTCTTGGATTATGTCTCTTTTCTTCAGGTGCATTTCTTATTGCTGCTACAACATCATTCGAATCGTTCTGGATTTTTCTTATTTGTCTGTTCATTATGGGATGCGGTCTGGCCACTCTCGAAACTGCCGCTAATCCTTATACTACCAAGCTGGGTCCAAAGGAATCTGCTGAACGGCGCATTAATTTTTCGCAATCGTTCAATGGACTGGCCTGGGTTATTGGCCCGCTTATCGGACTTTTTATTTATGGAAACAATAGCAATGTTGAAGGAGAGAAGCTTAGTTCTATGATCCTGCCATATTCTGTTATCGGAGGAACGGTACTGCTTGTCGCGCTCTTATTTGTTTTTACCAAATTGCCGGAAATAAAGGAAGAGGAAAACTTTAATGAGGATGCACAGGTTATCTCTTCAGATGGTGCTCCGGAGAGCAAACCACTTATTGAACAGCGTCATTTTGTTCTGGGGGTTATTGCTCAGTTTTGTTATGTTGCAGCACAAACCGGAGTATTCAGTTATCTTATAAATTTTGTTACGGATGTTAACCAGAATCCCCATTTTGATGTCGCTTACGGACCATATTTTCTATCTATTGGATTTGTTTTATTTATGATTGGAAGAATGTCGGGCAGTTTTCTGATGAGAATTTTTGAACCGACAAAACTGCTGGCCATCTACGCATTAATGTGTTGCCTTTTATTGCCGGTTGTTAGTATTGGGGCAGGCTGGATCTCTCTTATTGCACTTTATGGGGTTTTCTTTTTCATGTCTGTTATGTTTCCCACCATTTTTGCACTGGGAATAAAAGACCTTGGACCGAAAACAAAAAAGGCATCTTCCTTTATCGTAATGTCCATTGTAGGTGGAGCCATCTTCCCGCCGGTTATGGGACTGATAGCCGATAAATTTACTATGTCAGTCGGATTTTTTGCTCCTATTCCGCTCTTTGCGTTTATATTGTATTACGGATTGAAAGGGTATAAAGTAAAGAGCGCTGCTTAAATTTGTGCTATCTGGCTTCGCATTACAGAAAGGGCATTGGCAGCCTGTTCTCCTAGGTTTTTCCAGGAACATTCAATAGCCATCCGTCCTTCGTATTTCGCCTCCTTCAATGCTTTGAAGTATGGTTTAAAATCCTCATTGTTGACACCTGGCGCCGTGCGACCCGTTTTTTCAGCAATATGAGTATGATATAGCAGATGGCCATATTTTGTAATATTTGAGGGGCTCTCATTCTCCATAAGCATGTGATAGATATCAGCCAGCAATCTGAAGTTTTCGTGATTTACAGCTTCAACAATCTCACCTCCTTCAGCAACTGAATTGACGAAATTGCATTCTTTTGTATTCAGAGGTTCGAGAGAAATTACCACATTATATTTTTTTGCAATCGGAGCAAGCTTACTGCACAATGAGATGAATTGTTTTTTTGCCTCATCTCTTGAAAAGCCTTCCGGAATCGCTCTTGCACCTCCGCTTCCAAAGACAATGGTTTTAACTCCGGCCATCCGGGCTCTGCGAAAAGCTGTCTCCCCGAATTTTAATATATCATCGTGTAGCGGAGCCGGACCGACACATTTCAGGTTGCCGGGAAGAAATGAGTTGCAGGCTTCCACAGGAAGCTTTGATTCCTTAAGTAGTGCGAGTTTTTGTTCGAAGATGGAGTCGGATTCTGACGGCACAAGAAATCCTCTTACATTTTCTTCTACAAATGAATAACCTGCTGAGGCAAGGATTCCATTATTAGTGATACTTGTAGATATACCTATCCTCTCAAGAAATTTTCCAGCCTCTGATGCAACTCCAAATGTACCATATGGTCTTAAAAATAAAGCTGTTCCGGCTATTGAGGAGAATCGTAGAAAATTACGTCTTGATGTTTTCATGAAATTTAAAGAAATTTAAGTTGGTTTATTTACCTTAATTATAAGACAATTATTAAATTTGATTTACTTGTACCATTCACAAATTTAATTAAAGTATTCTACTTTTTATATTTCTTTGTTCAATAACTAATAATACTGAAAACTGTGGTAAAACTGGCATTAAAAGAAAAAATCGGGTATGCACTTGGAGACGGGGCAGCAAATATAGCCTGGCGTGGAGTGGCAACTTTCTTATTTATTTTTTACACCGATGTTTTTGGCATAAATCCTGCCGCCGTTGGAGTACTTATGTTGATTGCCCGGTTCGGCGATGGAATCATAGATGTTTTAATGGGTGTTATCTGCGACAGAACAAATTCTAAATATGGCAAATTTCGTCCCTGGATATTATGGACTGCCATTCCTTTAGGAGTAACATTATCTCTGCTGTTTACAACCCCTAACCTGGGTCCGACAGGGAAAATAATTTATGCCTATTCCACCTATCTGATATTTTTTATTATTTACACGGCGAATAATATCCCCTATGGTGCATTAATGGCTGTAATGACCAGCGACGACAAGGAACGCACAAGCCTGGGTTCGTATCGTATGGTTGGAGCATTTACCGGTGGTATGGTGGTTCAGGGAGCTTTGTTGTTTTTAGTTGTACACTTTGGCAGTATTAGTCCGTCGATTGATATCAATAAGCTTGATACAATAAAGTATGAAGTAACAGTATCAACCAATAAGGATGTTAAGAATGTAAATATCAAGACCAGGAATGGAATCGCCATGTTTACCTGGGCCGGTTCCGGAATGGCCGATAGTCTTAACGTGCCTACACAGGGCAAAAGCTTTTCAATGGAAGCGCAAAAAAAATACTCATTTATCGTATCAGGTGAAGAAAACCTTGAAGCCAGACAAATAACCATCATTGACCAGAAGAGAGGCTATAGCAATGCCATTTATCTTTTATCAGTTTTTTTATCTCTGTTCCTGATGATAACTTTCGCTACCACAAAGGAACGTGTACAACCTCCAAAAGAACAAAAAACGAGTCTGGGCAAGGACCTGAAGGATCTTATCAGGAACAGGCCCTGGATCATCCTCCTTATCATCGGTTTGCTATTCAATGTCTACAATTCGATCAAACAAGGTATAGTAGTAATCTATTTTTCACATTATTTGCACAATCAGTTGCTGGCTGCTACTTATATGGTCGGGTTAATGCTGGCTTCAATCGCAGGCGCTATGATAACATCTCCTCTGGGCAAACACCTGGGCAAACGCAATCTGTTCATTTATGCCCTGATTTTTTCCGGTGCTGTAAATACATTACTTGTTTTTTGTGGTCCTGAAAATATAAAGAGCATATTCACCATCGGTATAATATCTGAGTTTGGTGCTGCTATATTCCCAACACTCTTCTTTGCTATGCTTGGCGATGCTGCCGATTACTCGGAATTCAAGAATGGACGAAGAGCTACCGGACTAGTTTACTCAGCTGGTTCTTTTGCAACCAAATTTGGAGGGGGTTTAGCCGGTGCAATTATTGGATTTGTACTGGCAGCATTTAATTACAACGGACAGGATACCGTTGCCATTCAAGGCGCAGTACCGGGCATCATAATGCTGATGAGCTGGATACCGGCAATTATTGCCCTTATTGCAGCCGGTGTGATGACACTCTATCCATTAAACCAAAAGAAAATGGATGAAATTACAATTGAATTAAACAACAGGAGAGCCAGAGCTCAACAGAGTTAGGAATAATCACTATAAACTATAAATTAAATAGATATGAAATACGGTTACTTCGACGACAAAAACAGGGAATATGTGATTAATAACCCACGAACACCATGGCCATGGATTAATTACCTTGGTAATGAAGATTTCTTTTCACTGATTTCAAATTCTGCCGGTGGATATACCTTTTATAAAGATGCAAAATTCCGACGCATTACTCGGTACAGATACAACAACGTCCCTATGGATAGTGGTGGAAAATATTTCTATATTAAGGATGGCGATAGTATCTGGTCACCAGGATGGAAGCCATGCAAAACCGAATTGGATAGTTATGAATGCCGCCATGGAATGAGTTACACCAATATTCAAGGGACAAAAAACGGGATCACTGCTAATGTTCTTTATTTTGTACCGCTGAAAACGTGGGCAGAAGTTCAAAAACTTACTCTTACCAATAATTCAAAAACAGTCAGAAAAATTAAGATCTTTTCATTTATAGAATGGTGTTTGTGGAATGCCGCTTCTGATATGGAAAACTTTCAGCGGAATTTTTCTACCGGGGAAGTAGAAATACAGGGATCAGTCATTTACCATAAGACAGAATATAAGGAAAGACGCGATCATTATGCCTATTACTCTGTTAATGTACCCATTCAGGGATTTGATACCGACAGGGAGTCTTTCATCGGATTGTATAATGGTTTTGATGAACCCCAGGTTGTTGGTGAAGGCACCCCGCGAAACACTGAAGCTCACGGCTGGTCGCCAATTGCTTCACACTACATTGAAGTTGAACTGAAACCCGGCGAATCGAAAGATTTCATTTTCGTCCTCGGATATGTTGAAAATAAAGAGGATGAAAAATGGGAGTCAAAAAATATTATCAATAAGAAAAAGGCAAAAGAGACTATATCAAAGTTTGATACTGCTGCTAAAGTTGATGCTGCGCTTGCCGATCTCCGTAAATACTGGGATAATCTGTTGAGTATCTATACAGTAAACACTGGTGACGATAAGGTGGATAGAATGGTAAACATCTGGAACCAGTACCAGTGTATGATCACCTTCTGTTTTTCACGTTCTGCTTCTTTCTTCGAATCGGGAATAGGACGTGGTATGGGTTTCCGCGATTCCAACCAGGATTTGACCGGCTTTGTTCATCAGATTCCGGAACGTGCCCGGGAACGGATAATCGATATTGCATCAACTCAATTTCCTGACGGTGGGTGCTATCACCAATACCAGCCTCTTAATAAGCGTGGGAATAACGATATTGGCGGTGGCTTCAATGACGATCCTCTATGGCTTATACTTGGTACAGTGAGCTATATAAAGGAAAGCGGTGATTTTGGTATTCTTGATGAATTGGTACCATTCGATAATGATGTCTCTGTTGCACGCAGTTTATTCGATCACCTCACAGTTTCATTTGACCATGTGGTAAACAACCTGGGTCCCCACGGTCTTCCTCTGATAGGCCGTGCCGACTGGAACGATTGTCTTAACCTTAACTGTTTCTCAAACGATCCGAATGAATCATTCCAGACCACAGAAAACAAAACAGAAGGGTCTAAGGCTGAATCTGTTATGATTGCCGGTCTGTTCGTGGTTTATGGCCGTGATTATGTTGAACTTTGTAAGAAACTGGGTAAAGAGAAAGAAGCTGTCCGTGCTCAGAAACTTGTTGATACTATGGTAGATATTATAAAGAAGTATGGTTGGGATGGAGAATGGTTCATTCGCGCATACGACTATTATGGCCACAAAATTGGCAGCAACGAAAACGAAGAGTCCAAAATATTTATTGAATCTAACGGTTGGTGTACTATGGCTGGCATTGGCAAAGAGGAAGGCCTTTGCACCAAAGCCCTTAATGCGGTAAAAGAACGGCTCGATAGTAAATACGGGATAGTGCTCAATAACCCGGCATTCACGAAATACTATATTGAATATGGCGAAATCTCATCGTACCCGGCTGGTTACAAAGAAAATGCAGGCGTATTCTGCCATAATAACCCCTGGATTATGATTGGGGAAACGGTGGTGGGAAATGGAAACCGTGCATGGGATTATTACAAAAAAATATGTCCCTCATACCTTGAAGAAATCAGCGATTTGCACAAGACTGAGCCATATGTTTATGCCCAAATGGTAGCCGGGAAAGATGCTTTTAAACCTGGTGAAGCCAAGAACTCATGGCTGACAGGAACGGCTTCATGGAATTTCTATGCTGTCTCGCAGTATATGCTGGGTATTCGTCCTGAGTATGACGGACTTTTAATTGATCCATGCATCCCCACAGATTGGAAAGTTTTTAAAGCAACACGGAAATTCAGAGGAGCTACTTACCAGATTGAAGTTGTAAATCCAAATGGAAAATCGACAGGGATCAGTGAGGTGACAGTTGACGGTCTGCCACATAAATCGAATCTGATTCCTGTATTTGGAGATGGGAAAGAACATAAAGTAAAAGCCATCCTTGGGTAGAAGGCAGGTCACTTTTATTCCTCGTGACCTGAACAAAAAACTATTATTAATGTTTTAATCAATACTTATCATTTAACTAAAACCATGAAAAAAATAATTGTTGGAATTCTTGCATTCACCTTATTGCAGGCTTGTGCTACGAAGGTTAAAAACACCACTGATTCGATGAAAAAATACCCCGCTTTTGATATTCAGAATATGGATACGACCATAAGACCCGGTGCTGATTTCTTTACTTATGCCAATGGCAATTGGCTGAAAAATAATCCTATTCCGGCAGACAAGAACTCCCGTTCTACTTTTGAAGAACTGTTTGAAAGAAGCAGGCATGATATCAGGGAAATTATTGAGGAAGCTGCCGCCACCAAAGATGTTCAGGCAGGAAGCAATACCGAGAAAATCGGGACATTTTATAACTCCGGTATGGATTCGGTATCAATAGAAAAACAAGGCATAAGCCCGCTGAAAATGTTTTTCGATAAGATTGATTCTATCCGGAATATTGCTGATGTACAATCAGTAGGAGCCTTTTTCCAGATTTACCAGATCAGTCCGTTTTTCTTTTTATTTTCGAATCAGGATTCAAAGAACAGTACCAGCGTGATTGCCCAGTGTTACCAGGCGGGTATCGGTTTACCTGAGAGGGACTATTATTTCAATAACGATGAGTCTACTAAAAAAATCAGGGGGAAATATCTTATTCATTTAACAAAGATGTTTGAATTGTTAAAGGATGAACCCACGGTTGCTGAGAAAAATGCAGGAACCATAATGAAGATGGAAACCCGGCTGGCTAAAGCTTCTTTTACCAATGTTGAAAATCAGGATCCTCAGAAGACCTATAATAAAGTTACAATTGAAGGCTTGAATAAACTTGCTCCGGACATCAATTGGAAATCATATTTTACACAGGTTGGCTATCCACAATTACCGGAGGTCAATATCTTTCAGCCGGGCTTCATGAAAGAGTTAAACAGTATGATGAAAACTGTTCCGGTTGATGACTGGAAAACCTTTTTACGGTGGCAGTTAATTAACAGTACGGCCGCTTATCTGGGCAAAGAATTTGTAGATCAGAATTTCGACTTCTATAACAGAACATTATCGGGTCAGGAGAAAATGGAGCCCCGTTGGAAACTCGTTCTCGATGTTACCAGTAATGCGCTTGGTGAATCTATTGGCCAACTGTATGTGAAGAAATATTTTCCGCCTGTTGCCAAGCAGAAAATGACCGACCTTGTGATGAACCTTAAAAAATCTCTTAAGCAGAGAATTGAAAATCTAACCTGGATGGGCCCTCAAACCAAACTTGAAGCACTGGCCAAGCTAGATAAAATGGGTGTAAAAGTAGGTTACCCCGATAAGTGGAGAGACTATTCCGGCCTGGCTATTTCCTCAAAATCTTATGTTTTAAATGTGCTTAATTCACAAGCTTTCGAATTCAGGTATTCCATGGATAAAGTTGGCAAACCGGTTGACCCCACCGAATGGGGAATGACACCTCAAACTGTAAATGCCTACTATAATCCCAACAGAAATGAAATCGTTTTTCCTGCCGGCATCCTTCAGCCTCCTTTCTTTAATCTTGATGCAGATGATGCTGTCAACTATGGTGCAATTGGCATGGTAATCGGACATGAAATGACGCATGGATTCGATAATATGGGCAGGCAGTTTGATAAAGACGGGAATCTTCGCGACTGGTGGACAAAAGAAGACTCCAAAGCTTTCGAAGATCATACAGCTATGCTCGTCGATCAGTATAATCATTACGATGTTCTCGATTCGACATACGTAAATGGAAAGCTTACTTTGGGCGAAAATATAGCTGATCTCGGTGGCGCAACTGTGGCTTATAATGCGTACAAATTATCTCTCGAAGGCAAAGAAGCGCCAAAACCCATTGACGGTTTTACCGATTATCAGCGCTTCTTTCTGTCATATGCCCAGATCTGGCGAAACAATATGCGCGATGAGGAATTAAGAAAAAGGGTGAAAACTGATGTTCATTCACCGGCAAAAGTCCGGATTAATGGTGTAGTATATAATATGCCTGAATTTTATGCTACTTTTCCTGATATCAAACCGGGAGATAAGCTTTTCAGACCTGTTGAACAACGGCCGGTAATCTGGTAATTTTATATGGTAGAGACGCCCAACTTGGGCGTCTCTACTGCCCTCAAACAACAAAAAAACCTTGATATACTAATATCAAGGTTTTTGTATTTTTTGGGCTCCCCAGGTAAGACTCGAACTTACGACCCACGGATTAACAGTCCGTTGCTCTAACCAACTGAGCTACTGAGGAAGGTATTTTTAATGAACGTGCTATATTTTAGCTGGCCAAAAGTAAGGGCTTTTAGTGAATTAACCAATATCTTTGGAAAAATTTTTTAAAATGAAGCGTATACTTGGAATCGGGAATGCACTGGTGGATGTTATGACACTGATTGACAACGATAATATACTTGACAAATTCTCCCTGCCAAAAGGCAGTATGCAGCTGGTAAACGGTGAAATATCGGCTCTCATCAAATCGGGAACCACCAATTTCAAAAGAAATCTTGTTTCAGGAGGTTCGGCAGCCAATACAATTCATGGACTAGCGATGCTGGGGATAAAAACCGGGTTTATAGGATCTGTAGGAAAGGATGATACCGGTGATTTTTTTGAAAGTGACATGAAGAAGGCAGGTGTGAAGACTTTTTTATCGCGCCGGAATTCAGTTACAGGCACAGCGGTAGCCCTTATTTCTCCTGGTTCAGAAAGGACATTTGCAACTCATCTTGGTGCGGCTGTGGAACTTGAATCGGGTGACCTTAACCCGGAAGACTTCAAAAACTACGATATACTTTACCTTGAAGGATATCTAATTATAAATAAAGCTCTTGTGGAAAGAACATGCAGAATTGCCAAAAGCAACAACATGAAAATTGCAATTGATCTTTCAAGTTTTAATGTTGTAGACGCCAAACTCCACGATTTCAAAGAAATAATTGAAAAATATGTTGATATAGTTTTTGCCAATGAAGAAGAAGCGAAATCATTTACAGGAATGGCTCCCCTCGATGCGCTAAACAGGATATCTGCAATATGTGATATTGCAGTAATCAAAATTGGGAAAGATGGATCACTCATAAAGCGGGGAGAAGAGGTAATCAGGATAGGGACAAGACCGGTTCAGTGTGTTGATACAACTGGTGCAGGCGATCTGTATGCCTCAGGATTTCTCTATGGATATGCTGATGGTTTATCTCTTGAGAAATGCGGTTTATACGGTTCAGTTCTGGCAGGTCATGTTATTGAGATCGTGGGTGCTAGAATGGATGAACATCGCTGGAAAAAAATAATTGAAGTGCTAAAAGAGAGTATAGAATAAAACTAATATTCAAAACAAAACAAAGGCCGGAATAACAATTAAATATTTGACTCATTAAAGATTAATCCGTGGGTCGTAAGTTTGAGTCTTACCTGGGGAGAAAATAAATAAAAATAAAACCCTGTAATTTAAATCATTGCAGGGTTAATGCTTTTATTAACTAAAGAATA
>JGI24147J20444_1001030_pt1 | contig 14639 bp, 13 predicted proteins | sample BarGraIncub1133A_FD_20444 | JGI IMG/M metagenome (IMG submission 20444) | reverse complement strand
GGCGATCTCTCCCTTCCACATTCCGGCGTTGTACCCTGCAGCCAGCGTCAGCCGCGCTTTAGCGTCGGCTGAACGCAGCGATGCGTTCAGGGTGTGACGCGGCAGCGTCCCGTCCGCCGCAACGGTCACGGCATTCAGCGTATACCCCTCGTAGATAACATTCTGCAGCGATGCTGCAACATGCAGAGGATAGCCGGTGCCTTGGTCAAGCCGGGCAGTAAGATTAGCTGCTGCTATCTGTGTCCCGCCGTAGGACAGCTTGCTCCCCGTGGCGACAACGGAACCGCTGAGGTGCCGGTCGCGCCAGCGTACCCAGCCATCGGCCTGAAGTGTCCCGACCGCCCCCGGAACAAGCCGGGAAAAATCAGTGACCTGTGCGGCGATAACCACCCGCCGGTTCAGTTCCCCTGCGGCATGCAGGTCGAAGCCCTTGCCCTGCAGCGCCAGGCGGGTAAGGTTCAGGTTGTTGTCGGCAAAGTCCGCCTTGGCTTCACCGGTCAGTGCCTGCCCGTGCAGGCGGCTTTCCAGGAGTGCGCCGCTGACGCTCCCCGTGAGTGGTGCACTCCCGGACCAGGCCAGTTTGCCGGTGGCAGTGAAATTCGCAATCCCCTTCCAGTCAGGAGCAATCCTGGCCGGGTTGAGGTTTGTGCCGCGTAGTGTCCCCTGCAGCGCAAAGCCTTTGCGCCAGTCCATCTCCAGGTTTCCCGCCAGGGATCCATCAAGAATCGAGCCGGACAGCGGGGCCAGTTTCATGCCTTCACGCGTACCGGTATAGGTAGCGGATAGCGCAGCCCCCTGCCACCCGTGTGCCTGGTTGGCAACGGTGACATTACCCTGATAGCTGTCCATCGTTCCCGCGAACTTCAGGGTGCCGGAGAGGTCTGTCGGCACGTTCAGCTCGGGGGCGAGATCGAGGCCAGCCGCCTTGACTTGCAGCAATAGTGTCGGTTCGGTGGCTGTGAACGTAAGTGATCCATCGGCTGTTACCAATCCTTTTTGTCCCGGCCGGGTCAGGCGAAGGCGGCGCAGATTGAAGGCGTTGTGCGCCATGCCCACATCGCCGCTCAGTTCCACCAGTTTTCGGGTGCCTGCAGCACCGGCAACGGTGACGGTTCCGACAAACTGTTCAGGGCCGGTGTCGTGACTTTGCCCCGCCTGCAGCGAGAATCGGTCCATCTCAGCCAGGGGGTGCGCCAGAGCAATAGCAAGATCTGCCGTGAGGGACGGTTGATTGAAACCTGCCGAAACTCTGCCGTGTATGTTTGCTGAAGGAGAGGCTACCGTGAGATTGCCGAGAGACAGGAGGCCGTCCTGCCAGATGACGGAGCCGGCAAGGGACGTCACCAGCAGCGGTTGTCCCTGCAAGTGGCGATAGCTGAGGTTTGTCACCCGCAATCGTGTGACACCGCCATCAAACAGTTGCGCATTACTGGACGCTCGCGGCCACGCGAGATTCGGCGGTTTGTTGTCGGGAGGGGCATCGTCCTGAATTCGCACCCCGTTGAGGGTCAATTCCTGGACCGCGACGGTACCCGCCAACAGCAGGAACGGTTTCCAGCGCAACTCAAGGCTGTCCAGCTCCAGTTTCTGCTGTGCCAGACCCACCCGTACTTGCGTGAGCTGCAGATGGTCGATGATTCTCCCCTCGATCTTTTGGGCAGAGAGACTGACCCCGCTCAGCGGGACCACCGCCGTCAGTAGCCAGCGGGAACCCTGCGTCGTGGCGACGGCCCAGATGATAACCGCACATGCGGCTCCCGCCAGGGCAATTGCCACCGCAGCGCCGAGAAACTTTACTGACAGCCGGTTCATAGCTCGAACCCCACGGTGAAGTGGAAATGGATCGACGGATTATCCACCCCGAGCGGCCTGGCCACTGAAAGGTTCAAGCCGCCTACCGCCGTATAGTAGTGCAGGCCAACCCCCACTCCTTGAGCCAGGGTAACAGCGGAAAATGAATTAAAGGCGTTGCCGGCATCGTAAAAGACGGAAACGCCCCAGTCCTTGAAAAGTGCCCGCTCCAGTTCAATGCTGCCGGTCAGGAGTTGTTTGCCCCCCACGACCTTGCCGGAGGCATCGCGCGGACCGAGGGACTGGTAGGAATAGCCGCGCACACTCTGGTCACCGCCGGTAAAGAAGCGCAGCGAAGGGGGAATTTCGCTGAAGTGGTCGTTTAGCAGGGTTGCCCCTGCTTTTGCGCGCGTATGCAGGGAAAGACGCCATGGGAGCGGCAGAAGATAACTCCCCTCGGCCAGTATCTGGACGAGGGCGGTATCCGAGCCGAGCAGTTGATGTGTGCCGCGCAGATCAACTCCGTAGCGAAAACCCCGGCGGGGACGTATCGGGTTGTCGTAACGATCATCGGAAAAACGGACCCCCGGCAGCAGAAGGCGTGCCGTGGATTTCAGGTCACCTACGGTATACTCTTCATATTGGGCCTTTATATAGGCGGTGCCCAGCTTGCCTGTGCCGAAACTCCGGTTGCGATCCAGCTCCAGAGCGGCTATCCGGCTTAAATAGGTTGTGGTGTCCTCTCGCTGCAGGTTGAGCTGCAGCGTCGTTGAGCTTTTGACATCCGTTGGACTGGGGATGATATAGCCGGTCACCAGACCCTGGAGCCGTTCGGCAATAAACAGGTTTGAATACAATTCATGCCCCAGGTGAAACATGTTCAGATCGCGGTAACGGATTGTGAAACGGGCACCCGTATCCGTGCCGTAGCCAATACCCGGACGCAGGCTGATGCGCGGCCCCTGTTTCAGCTGTACGGTTACGGGTACCTTGAATGCTTCGGCGTCCTGCTTTTCCGGCGTGATGACGACCTCTTTGAAGCGCTCTGAGTTGGTGAAGTTACGCTGGGTTTCGCCGAGACGGGGATAGGAAAAGAACTCCCCTGACGAGTAGGTCAGATGGCGGCGCAGGAAGCTGTCCGGATAGTCGGGAGCCCCTTGGATGGTTGTCTCGCCGAAATAATATTTTGCACCGGTATCTAGGACCAGTTTGATTGTGGCGGTTGTCGCGGATTTTGCAATGCGGATTTCGTGCTGTGAAAATTCCGCATCCAGATAGCCGAGATCCCGGGCACGTAATTTAAGTGCCCCCTTAGCCTCTTCGTACCTCTGCTGCAGCAGCACGTCTCCCGAATTCAGGGGGAACCTTGCAACCAGCCGGTGCAAACGCATTTCCTCGCTGCCCGGCCCGGCCACACTCACCGTTACTCCCGTCAATCGCACCGGTTCTCCCGGTGCCACCGTGACCAGCAGACGATAGCCTTCTCCAGCCGGTTCGACTGTTGCCGTGACGTGAGCGGTGTAATAGCCGAATGGTTCCAGTGCGGTCCTGATTTTGGCATCTGCCTGCTGTGCGAAACGTTCGAGCCAGCGCCGGTCCACGTTTCCATCCCGAACCAATCCGGCCGGGAGAACGAGCGCACCCTGCACATTTTTCAGCGCATCATCCTCAATGCCGGTAACGACGACCTCAACCGGTTCAGCAGCATACACCGGCAGGGCACAGGGTAGCCATAACGCCAGGCACGCAAGAGCGGCAACAATTCCCCTGTAGTGTCGTACGGCACATTTATCTGTGTATGGTGGTGAAACCTCAGACATTATATGTGCCCTTCAGAAGAAGCTGATTGATTTCATGTCTGCGCCGTTTCAGGCTAAAAAAAGGAACGGATTGCCATATTATTTCCCCTCAAATATGCTCAAAACGATACATTAATACCCGCACCGTAATACTCTGCCCNCAATTTGTAGAACTGACCGAAGGGTAAATTCCCATGGTAATACTCGCCGAAAATCTAAATGGATCTTTTTTCGGTATAGGGGCTGCGGATGTTGACGCCGGCTTTGGCGTTGACATCGGGGTTCCAGCCGGTTTCCTCCCAGGCGTGACACAGTACGCTGGCGAACAGGTGCATCGACGGAGTGTAGACCGGCTTCGTCCTCAGATAATCGATGCCCCCCTGGACGCTGTACCGTTTAAGGGGAGTGTCAGAATGGAGGATGTACGAGGGACCGGCTGAAAGCCGGATCGACTCCCATTCCCAGCCGCCGAGCAGTTCAACCGTCTCGAAGCTCAAATTGAGGCGCGTTTGTTTGAGTTCCGGGCTCTGGGGGAGGAGGAGGAACTCGTCCCCCAAGTGTGATGACTGGTGGAAGACGCGCCCTCGCGCCGACCAGGGGCCGTTTCGGTAGCTGATCGGTAAGCCGATGATATAGTCGGCGTTGACAAGGTCCATGGAATCAGAGTCCAGATTGAACTGGGCGAGGACCGCCCCGCTCAGGTCTAATTGCCACGCGTCAGTTTCGCCCCAGCCTGGCCAGCGCACCAGGCCGAAACTGTCGCCAAACCCGACCGAACCGACGTTGATACTCTCACCAGGGAGGTTGAGGCGGAGCCAGGTGACATGGGTGCGGGGTTCTTTGGGGCTTGCCAGAGGGGCGTAGAACAGAGGGCCCTCGGGAAAGAGGTCTGCTTCCTGGGTGGATGTCTGTTCGGTGTTCTCTGGCGGTGTGTCGACAAATCCTGTGATAAAGGGGAAAAACAGAGCTACTACCAGCCACGCACCGATGAACTGCATCGTGCCTCCTTTTTCGTACTATTCTGGGGTAGAGTGTGTGGGATTCCTGTACTCTACTCTACCACAGAATATTCAATCTTCTCCTGCTCCTACCCATGCATCGCTACATTATTTTACCGAATCCTCAATTTTTTCACCGGTCTTTTTGATCGCCTCTCCCGTTTTTTCGGTCGCTTTATCAATCTGCTGACCGGCTTTTTCAGCAGCTTTGTCCATTTTCTGGCCAGCTCGCTCCATCGGGCCCTCTTTTTTCTTACAGCCGGACATTCCGGCTACCATGATGCCCAGCATCAGCGCAGCAATAATACCATTACCAATTTTCGTCATGTGGAGTCTCCTTTTTTGTGGTTTGTCTATAACGCTTTATTTGCTCATGAGTGATCCTCCGGTTATTGCGATGTCGCATGTCATAGCCACGGCAAGAGTCGTTCTGTTTCAGCAAGGCGACCACGGTACTCGTGCCGAGGGTAAGCTGGTCAATGAACTGCACTGCTGAAAATCTCTGCTTCACGTGATACCGGACGTTACGGCCACCTAAATCCGGCCCAGCAGTAGCAAGATGATCAGAATCAAAAGTATCAGGCCAAGCCCGCCACTCGGATAATAACCCCACTGTCGGCTGTGAGGCCACGTCGGAAGCGCACCCAGTAACAGCAAAACCAAAACGACGATCAAAATTGTTCCTAACATGATAGTTCTCCTTTTTTATGAATATTGAATGTGGTGCATGCATTCAGTGAACGTGTCTGTTCTGTCAGTAACCAAACTGCAACTAACGTGCCAGTGAAAAACTGTGGATACTGGGTATGTAAGGACCTTGTTTTTACGAGTAAAAGTCGAAAGAGACTGTGCAGCATGAAAGAAATCCTTCCGTAGAATCCGTCTGCGTAACATATCTGCCAAATATGACGGATCATGCTGAAGGAAATTGCTGTACAGGTGTTTAGCATCTGTTTGATGACAACGGCCACGTTATTTCCTGGTTACGCTCTTTATTACGACGACAACCACGACCAGTACACCGAGCACCGCCCACATCAATGTTCCTCCGCCCATCCATCCGTACGCTTGGTTCATTATTTCGCTCCTTTCGGTGTGCTGCCGGTTCACAACTGGACAAGCCAAAACGTGAGCGGAAGCAGCGTCATTTACCGTTTAGATAGTCGTCGATCGCTGCTGCGACGCGCTTACCATCTCCCATGGCGAGGATAACGGTTGCGCCTCCCCTCACGATGTCTCCGCCGGCGAAAACTCCTGGAATACTGGTCTCTCCTGCAGAGCTGATCAGGATATTGCCACTCTTGTTGAGGGAAAGATCGGGGGCGCTCGCCGTCAGGAGCGGATTGGCACCGGTGCCGACTGCGTCGATGACGACTCCGGCCGGCAGCTCGAAATCGGAACCTTTAATCGCCTCGGGACGGCGGCGTCCGGATGCGTCCGGCGAACCGAGTTCCATTTTCTGGCAGCTCAGCCCCGAGACCCAGCCGTCCTTCGTTCCGAGGATCGCGGTCGGAGCGGTCAGCATGACAAACTCGACTCCTTCTTCCCTGGCATGCTTGATCTCCTCGGTCCTGGCTGGCATTTCTGCCTCGCCGCGCCGATACACGATCATGGCACGTTCGGCGCCCAGCCTTCGAGCCGTCCTGACACAGTCGATGGCGGTGTTCCCGCCGCCGATGACGGCCACCTCGCGTCGTTTGATGATCGGAGTCGGGCTGTCGTCACTGCGCCCCGCCTCCATAAGGTTTACACGGGTGAGGAACTCGTTGGCCGCATACACCCCTTTCAGATTTTCGCCCGGTATGTTCAGCATGACCGGCAGACCGGCGCCGTTGGCAATAAATATCGCATCGAACTGACGGCGCAATTCAGCTATGGAGAGTGTTTTGCCGATGATGACGTTGCATTCTATGACAACCCCCAGTCTGTTTAGCAGCGCCACTTCGCGGTCGATGATCTGTTTGGGGAGGCGGAATTCCGGTATGCCATAGCGCAGCACCCCGCCGGTGGCGTGCAACGCCTCGAAAACCGTGACGGCATGGCCACGTCGTGCCAGTTCTCCTGCGGCGGTAAGCCCTGCCGGGCCGCTGCCGACCACAACGACCGATTTGCCGGTGGCGGTGGGCATCTGCTCATGCAGCAGCTCATCCGGATGGTTCATCGCCCAGTCGGCGACGTACCGTTCCAGGTAGCCGATTGCGACCGCTTCGCCCTTGATGCCCCGGACGCAGAGCGCCTCGCACTGTGTCTCCTGGGGACAGACCCTGCCGCAGACCGCGGGGAGCGCATTGTCACCCCGGAGGATCTGCGCGGAGCGGGGGAGGTCTCCGGAGGCCAGCGCGTTGAGGAACTCGGGGATGGAAACTCCGACGGGGCACCCGGCGACGCATGGCCTGTTGCTGCACTGCAGGCAGCGGTGCGCTTCCGCGAGTGCCTGGTCGGCGCTGAGGCCACGGTTCACCTCTTCGAAGTTCCCGCTTCTGACGCCAGCCGCCAGTTCGGGCATGGCGACCCGCTCTATGGCCAGCCGTTCTTTTGCCGATAGCGTGTTGCTCATTGCGTCATCCCCCTGCCGATCTTGCATTCTGCCGCAGTGTGTTTGAGGCTGACGGCTTCTTCCGTGCGATAGCTAGTCAGCCGGTCGATCAGCCCGTCAAAATCAACCTGGTGCGCATCAAATTCCGGTCCATCCACGCAGGCGAACTTGGTTTCGGAGCCGACCTGCACCCGGCAGCCACCGCACATGCCGGTGCCGTCGATCATGATCGGGTTGAGGCTGACGATGGTTTCTATCCCCAACGGGCGGGTCATATCGGCGACCGCCCTCATCATCGGCACCGGACCGACGGCAAAGACCGCCTGGGGGACACGTTCCGGATCGGCCAGCAGGTCGGCAAGAGGACCGGTTACGAACCCCTTGGTTCCGAGGCTGCCGTCCTCCGTGGCAATGATAAAGGTATCGGAGAGCGGAGTGAGTTCGTCGGCAAGAATGATCAAGCAGCTGGACCGCCCGCCGATTATGGTGGTGATCTGGTTCCCGGCTTCCTTGAGGGCCTTCACCAGCGGGAAGAGGACAGCCGTGCCGACGCCGCCGCCGACGCAGACTACACGCCCCCAGTTGGTGATGCGTGTGCCCTTGCCGAGTGGACCGGCCACATCCCTGATCGAACCCCCTGCTTCTGTCGCGACAATCTTTCTGGTCGAGGAGCCGATGGCCTGGATGAAGAGGGTGATAGTGCCGGCTGCGGGGTCCGCGTCACTGATCGTGAGCGGTATCCGCTCCTCGCCCTCGGCCAGTCGTACCATCACGAACTGGCCGGGCTTTCGGGCGCGAGCTATGCGGGGAGCCGCCACCACCATCTTGTGGAGGTTCTCGGCGAGTATCTCGTTGCTTATTACGTTGAACATGAGGTTTCTTATCTCTTTTGGTAATTTATTTATTTTCTGTCATTGTTGAGGCAAGCAGTCCCCGCCTACCAGGATCAGGGTGTTACTATGATAAAATCAGCGATACGATTTTTTGACCAAGCGGTTTCATCGTTTCCCTGAACTGCCGGTTTCTCTTTTCCGTAACTGATGGTGGTAAGACGGTCTGGTTTGACACCCAGAGTGACCAGGTATTGTTGTGCCGCTTTGGCCCGGCGCTCGCCAAGTGCCATATTGTACTCTGCGGAGCCTCGTTCATCACAGTTTCCCTCGATACGGATCTTGGCAGCAGGTTCCTTCATCAGCGCATCGGCATTTTTTGTCAGAGTGCTGCGTGCGGAATCAGACAGGTCGGCGGAATCGAAATTGAAATAGATTTTATTCAGAGCAGACTGCAGTTTCCCGTTGGATGGAGCGCCCTGGCCCAGGTCAGTCTGTGGAGATGCCTGTACGACCGTGCTTGTATCGTCCAGCGGTGGTGTGGGGATGTCGCTCGGTGGCTGGGGGGGCGTTGGCTGAGCAATGTGTTCGACAACCGGCGCCGATGCAATTGTTTCGTCCTTCTTGACAACGCCCTCTTTTGCGCAGCCGGCAGTCATGAATGCAGCAATAAGGAACAGGGAAACACTACTGAATGGTATTCTTTTCGACATGGGTACGACTCCTTGCATGATGGGATGGTGAGAATTATGGCGCTATTGCGCCATAATCAGAACGTATCAACTAACGTGCCAGTACTGCCTGCGGATATTCGATCGGCTCAATGGACTGATTATACGGAGGAAAACGGGAAGAGATAGAGATATACGGATGAACTGCTGTCAGCGAAATCCGTCATGTTTGGCATAACTGCCATATATGGCGGTAGTGGCATGCTGTACGGCTCAAAACTTAGGAAATCGTATGCGACTGACCATCAATGAACCGGAAACCGCGAAAAGCAGTACCAGCGGATGAAGCGTGAAGCCGGCTAACACGACATGCCCGAACCAGAGGGATTCGCGAACCGCACCCTGCCAGGCGGCCCAGAACAGTACTATTACCAGCAGCAGCGACGTCGGGATAGGTGTCCCCTCGAAGTACTTCACTTTGTCCCCGTCACCAGACAGCTCCTCGGCCGTAATGTTGTAACGCGCCAGTCGGGATACTCCGCATGCAACAAAAAAGGTCAGGACGATACGGTCGTAGAGGCCCTGCATGCCGCAACCGTACGCAATCACGGCCGGGGCTACTCCGAAGGAGATGATATCAGCGAGAGAGTCGAGCTCACGGCCCATTCCGGACGTTTTCTGACGCCACCGGGCAATCCGGCCATCCAGGACATCGAAGACCAAAGCGGCAAAGACCATCCCGCACGCATAGTAGACATGGCTGACGTCGGTCGTTTGCAGGTACGTCAGCATGGAAAACAGTGCCCCGGTGCCGCAGACCGCATTTGCCAGGGTGAACCAGTCGGCAAGCTGGAACTCTCTGATCATGGCAAACGGTTTGTTCAGTGCAGGTGTCTTCATGGCAGACATAATTCCCCTCTTATTAAAGATGTGATAAAAATGAGTAGTAAACAATTCTGATACGAAGGCATAAAGCAACTGTAGTGCCAGATACTGCCTGCGCATACTGCTCATGTAACAGTACGATTGTACAACGTAAATACCATTTGTACATACGTTATGAATAGAAAAGGGTTTAACCTGGATCCGCCGAGTATGATATGGCTGTTAAATATGACGGTTTGCGTTGGGGGATACCTCTTTACGTGAAATGGATGAAACTATTACTTTTCCCAGCAACCGCATGGTGACGGGCCCGTGGTGTTCCTATAGAGCGTTCGGAGTGGTATGATTATTGCTGTAAATACTATTACGTCCAAGCTTGGAAACGCATACAGCAACGTCTAACGTACTAAAATTCAGCGAGGTGATCACATGTCAGAAACGTCGTCAGCAGGCAAAGACACCCTCCGTATCCGGGAAATGACCATCGACGATTTTTCAGCGGTCTTTCATATCGGCGAGGAGGTCTTTACCGCCGAATCTTTCCAGAGCCTCTACCGAACCTGGGACGAATACGAGGTCACTACCTTCTTCAATTCGGACAGCAAACTCTGTCTTGTTGCGGAGGCGGGGGGAAAGATACTTGGCTTTGTCCTGGGGACAACGGTTACGAAACACAACTCTCCCTGGAAATACGGCTATCTCGTCTGGCTGGGGGTCCGCAAGGATATTCAGCAGGGGGGCGTCGGGAGCGGGCTGTTCAAGGAGATCAAGCACCGCATGATGGAACAGGGGGTGCGGATGATGATCATCGACACATCCGCCGACAACCAGCCGGCGCTCCGCTTCTTTCAAAAGCAGGGGTTCGGTGATGTCCAGGAACACGTATATATGTCTCTCAACCTGACACGCAAGAGCAGAAAAAAACCGGTGAAAAAACCATGAACCGCCGCCTGGAGAATGTCTGGCTGGCTATCAATCCTGACCGGTTGCGAAAAACGTTCCTCAAATTGCTCGATATCTATTCTCCCTCCGGTAAGGAAGAGGATATCCAACTCTATCTGGAAGAGCTCCTTACCCGCGCAGGTTTCGGCGTGGAGCGTCAGGAAGTGGAAGAGGATCGCTATAACCTGCGCGTTACAATGGGGGCCGGAGAGCCGCGGCTCTATCTTGTGGGGCATGTGGATACCGTACCGGCCTGGGATCTGGATGAATTCGGGCCGCAGGAGGAAGGCGGCATCATTCGCGGCCTGGGAAGCGCCGATATGAAGGGTGGGTGCGCCGCCATGGTTGAGGCCTGGCTGGCGCTGGCCGAAACATTGGAACCAACGGAGCGACCGTCTGTCGGGTTGCTGCTGGTGGTCGGCGAGGAGGAAAACGGCGATGGCAGCGCGGCCTTTCTTCAATCATGTCGCCCCCCCTGGGTGGTCATCGGCGAACCGACCAGCCTGGCTGCCGGGTTCGCCCATTACGGCTACCTGGAAGCCGGTTTCGTCACACGCGGCCTGCGCAGTCATTCCTCGCTCCCCGAGCTGGGACATAATGCGGTTGAAGCGATGCTGCGCGTACTGTTGCAGCTGGGGAGCGACCCGCTGTTCGACCGGGCGAAAACGGAGATAGTCTATTCAATCAGGGAGATGAGGTCGTCGCAGGCGGGCTTTGTCGTCCCGGATCGTTGTGACGCCTGGATTGATCTGCATCTCCCTCCAGATCATGATCCGGCCGCCCTCCAGAGGGCGATCCGTCAGATCGTTGCCGACGCCGGCCGGACCATCCCCGGACTGGATCTGGACGTTTCCTTCGACTTTGCCTCCGCCGGCTACAACCTCGGCACCGACAACACTCTGGCGCTGGTTTTGCGGGAAGTCTATCCTAAGCTTGGGCTGCCGCTACAGGTGGACGCCTTCCGCTCTCATTCCGACGGTAATCTCTTTTTTGCTGCCGGTGTAAAGCCGCTTATTCTTGGCCCCGGTTCCCTGGGAACTGCTCATACGCCCGATGAACGGGTGATCTTTGAGGAGGTATCGAACGCTGCCCGTCTCTATGCGGCGCTCTGCCTTGGGACGTCTTGAGGGGGCGAGTGCAATCGGTGTGTCGCTCGATGTGGTTTAGTTGAATCGGCAGGAGTAGACAGCGGGGTGGATTCGAATACACTGTCTCCGGTGGAATAAAGTAAATGAAAGAGGCCAATAATGACCCGCAATGATACCAAACCTGAACAACCTGAACCTCTCGCAAGCTCACCGCAGAATCTGCGCCGGCGGGCCGAAGAGATCACCCGTGAAAAAGAGGGCACGTCACCGGGAAACCTCGATGATATGTCACCGGAAGAAACCCGGGATATGTTCCACGAACTGAGCGTGCATCAGATCGAACTCGAAATGCAGAACGAAGAGCTGCGCACGGCACAGGCGGAACTGGACGTCTCGCGGGCACGGTACTTTGGACTCTATGACCTCGCCCCGGTGGGCTATATTACCGTCAACGAAAAGGGGCTGATCCTGGAGGTCAACCTCACCGCCGCCAATCTGCTGGCGGTGACGCGGTCCGCGTTGGCCAAGCAGCCGTTCAGCCGGTTTATCCTCTCAGAAGACGAGGATATCTACTACCGGTACCACAAACGGCTCTTTAGTGCCCTTTTGGCGGATTCGGCACACTCTCCGCAGCAACGTTCAGGACAGGTCGTTGAATCGCTTGTATGCGAACTGCGGATGGTGAAAAAGGATGGGACGTCTTTTTGGGCGCATCTGGCGGCAACCGCTATGCATGATGACGGCGCGCCAATTATCCGTGTGGTGCTGAGCGATGTCACCGATCGTAAACAGGCCGAGGAGGCGCTACGGGAGAGCGAGGCCCGGTATGCCATCCTCACCCATGTCGCGGCGGATGACGGGCTGTGGGATTGGCACGTCCCGAGCGGGAAAACGTTAGAACCGGTGTCGCTGGCTGAAGTCATGCAGGAATGCGAGATTATGGTGGAACCGCAGGCGCAAAAACGGGGCGTCAGCGTACTTTTTATCCATTCAGAAATGGACTTCGTTGTTAACGCCGACCGGGTACGGGTAAAACAGCTTCTTATTAACCTTCTTTCCAACGCAATTAAATACAACAAGGAGAACGGAACGGTTACCGTGACGTGTACCATGATCGCCCCGAATTCGGTTCGTATCAACGTCCGGGATACCGGTGACGGACTGGCGCCGGAACATCTTGAACAGCTTTTTCAGCCGTTCAATCGCCTTGGTCAAACGGATGTCGAAGAAGGCACCGGCATCGGCCTGGTGGTATGCAAACGACTGGTCGAGTTGATGAATGGCCAAATAGGCGTGGAAAGCACGGTCGGGGGAGGGAGCTTGTTCTGGGTCGAACTGAGCCGGACGGCTGTGTCACAATCGGTGCCACACACGGCCGAGCCCATGATGGATGCCGAGAAGCAAGATCAAGGCGCGGCACAGTTGTACACCATGCTCTACGTGGAGGACAACCCGGCGAATCTGATGCTGGTCGAAGATATCATTGCGCGCCGTCCTGATATCCACTTGCTGAGTGCGAAAGACGCCATTAGCGGCATCGAAATTGCGCGGGCGTCGCTGCCTGATATCATCCTGATGGATATCAATCTGCCAGGCATCAGCGGCATAGATGCGCTGAAAATTCTGGCTAAAATCCCTGCGACAGCGCGCATTCCGGTTATTGCACTCAGCGCCAATGCAATGCCCCGAGATATCAAGAATGGCTTGGACGCTGGATTTTGCCGTTATCTCACCAAACCGGTCAAGATCAAAGAGTTACTGGCTACACTGGACGTGGTGCTGGAATCTGCACGAACGGGGACGGTCTTGTCCGCTAAGAAGGGTCAGCATGATTAGTGGGGTCGCTAACTGATTTTATCACTGCGAGTACACCCCCTGCCGTGCCGGGGGTGTACTCGCAGTGACCCGTCATATATGGCAGCAATGTTGCACGTGACGGGTCCCCGTGACGTTTTCCCCTTTCCCTTCAACACTCACACACCCTTTCCCCTTTATAATAAGCCTTTTACGCTCGCAGTTTTCGCAGGTTTTCTCTGGCGCACTTTTTGCTTCATTATTGTCATTACATTAACCGCGCGGCACACGTCGACATCCACCAAGGATACGCGGTGAATGTGCCGATTAGCGATATATAGCAACTACATGCAATGAGTGAAAGGAGTTACTATGTTGATCAAAGCCAAAACACTTACAGATTACACCTTGGACAGCTATGACGGGGAAATAGGGAAGGTCATACAATTTTACTTTGATGACCGGCACTGGACGATTCGCTATCTGGTTGCCGACACAGGTGACTGGCTTACAGACAGGCAGGTACTCATTTCACCCTATGCTCTGGTTGCTGTGGTGAAAGAAGAGCGGCACATCACGGTCAATTTAAGCAAAAAACAGATTGAGGATAGCCCCCCCTTAAACGCTGATAATCCGGTCTCGAGACAATTCGAGGAGGAGTACTACGGCTATTATGAATGGCCGATGTATTGGGCCGGCCCATTCATATGGGGGGCGTATCCGTATATAGTGCGTGACGGCAATAGATTTGAGGAGTCCCCCCCCGGCGAGAAGGCCTGGGATCATCATTTGCGTAGCACTCAGGAAGTGAGAGGCTATCACATACAGGCCGCAGACGGAGAAATTGGCCACGTCGAGGATTTTATCATCGATGACGAGACGTGGGCGATTCGATATCTCGTCATCAACACCAAGAATTGGTGGCCGGGAAAAAAAGTCCTGATTCACCGGAATGGATCGAAAACGTTAGCTGGAGTGAATCGAAGGTCATCGTCAATCTTCCCCGAGAGATCATCAAACAATCCCCGGAATATACCGATGATTCTCTGCTGACTCGGTATTATGAGGCCGGACTGCATCGATATTACAATCGCCAAGGCTATTGGATCGAGTAACCGCACACGTGTCCCGCGCGTTCACAATGGGCTACCTTTCCACATCACTGAAAGGGAATAGCGCAGTCCTGATCCGTTTCAGACTGCGCCACTCAGTTGCCATGGGCTACCGTAAAATATTTTCAGTCGTCAACGAACAGACGGCATCCAGGCGGGCATGACTTGGTTCGTGTCTTTTGTCGTGTATAAT
>JGI24147J20444_1001025_pt1 | contig 14675 bp, 9 predicted proteins | sample BarGraIncub1133A_FD_20444 | JGI IMG/M metagenome (IMG submission 20444) | reverse complement strand
TGTCGTTATTATTTTTATTGACGCAATCAACGCATCCCTATATATACCAAGATCTTAACTGATCCATATTCATTGTTTCGAACCCCGGGATGACAAATTCGGCATTTTTAAGGTTTTCAGGCTGACCAATACCGATTACGTGCATTCCCCCGTTACGGGCAGCATCGATACCTGCCTGCGCATCTTCAAACACCAGACAATCACGCGGATCAATTCCCAACTCAATTGCACCCTTTAAAAATACCTCAGGGTCAGGTTTGGCTTTCGACACTTTATTCCCATCAATCACTGCATCAAATTTTTGGGAAATATTGATCTTATCAAGAATTGACATCGCGTTTTTACTTGCAGACCCAAGGGCAATCAACATGCCGTTGTTGTGCAATTCATCTAAAAACCTGATAACGCCTGGTAGTATTTCTTCTGGCGTCATCTTCTGAATGTACGAAACATACAAACCATTTTTTTCGGCTGCCAATTCCTGTTTCGTCTTGAGATCGATATTAATATTGCCAATTTCGAGCAGAATATCAAGCGATTCCATTCGGCTGACTCCCTTTAAACGTTCGTTATCATGTTCCGAGAAACTAAAACCGAGATCATCAGCAATCTTCTTCCATGCCAGGTAATGATACCGGGCTGTGTCTACCACAACACCATCAAGATCAAATAAACAGGCTTTAATTTTCATCCGTGAATCATTTATTTTTAGAGGTCCCGAAAAATCGGGACTTGTTTTAACTTACTCTTTTGCAGCTACAATGTATTCTTTTACAAAGACAACCGAGACTGCAGCTGCAACCATTGCGAGTCCGGCAACACCCAGCATAAGAATGGCCTTTCCACCCACGAACGTCAACACAACACCACCTAATAATCCGGCTGCAATCTGAGGAATTGTGATCGTTGCGTTGAAGATGCCCATGTAAACCCCCATTTTATCAGGTGGAAGTGCAGCAGATAAAATAGTGTAAGGCATCGCAAGGATTGCCGCCCAGGCAATTCCGACACCTAACATAGAGAAGATCAATCCATATTGGTTGTGAATAAAAACCATAGAAATCAATCCTGCACCGCCGGCTAATAAAGAGAGCATATAGACCGTTTTTCGACCGAACTTGTTTGCCAGTTTTGCCATGATCAGCGAGAAGAGCGCTCCGAACAAACTATATCCGGCAAATATCACACCGACCCAGTTCCCGGCTTCGTTGTATCCTGCAGATATTGAATCGCCTGCAACTGTATTCCAAACATTTTGCGCAACGCCGGGGGTTGTATAAACCCACATCATGAAAAGGGCAAACCAGGAGAAAAACTGAACGATTGCCAATCTCCACATGGTTACAGGAATTTCTTTGAGCAGTGTGATAAAGGAGGTCTTTTTTGTCGCAACCTGATTTGTCTGATTGTATTTCCTATACTCTTCCGGTGGATATTCCTTGGTTCTGAAACTGGTCCATAATACTGAAAGCAAAAGTGTTCCACCTCCTAAATAAAAAGCCCAGATAACAGTGGGTGCCACTTTTTCTCCGGCCGCCGGGATATTCGANACNCCGATCCAGGTTAGAATAAAGGGTAGGAGTGAGCCAATGAANGCTCCNGCATTGATCAGAAAGCTTTGGACTGAATACCCNTGATTTCGNTGTTCNTCCGAAACCATATCACCCACNAATGCNCTGAAAGGTTGCATCGTGATATTAAAAGANGTATCCATAAAAAGNAGCATAAANGCCCCNAAAAACAGCGGNGGCAGGATGTANGCAAAGAATTCCGAATTTGGCATGAAAAACATGGCCATGGCCGAAATGATTGCACCAAGAAGAATGTAAGGAATCCGGCGTCCAAGCCGGGTCCAGGTGTTGTCGCTGAAAAGTCCGATTATAGGCTGTACAATCAATCCGGCAAGCGGAGCCGCGAGCCAGAAATAGCTCAAATGTTCAACTTCCGCTCCTAAAGCAGATAAGATTCGGCTTGTATTGCCATTTTGCAACGAATAGCCAATTTGAACGCCCATAAAGCCAAAGCTCATGTTCCAGATTGACCAAAATGAGAGACTCGGTTTTTTTGCCATAATATTAAATTGTAGTTTATAAATCAGACTTATATCAGAAACTGGTTAATAAAACCTGCATTCAGATCTTTAATCATGAATGGAAAAGATCGTTAAAAGACAAAAGTGTCAAAATAGTGGAAACAAGAAAAAGTCGTAGTCCCGGAAAGGAGTACGATTCGTGGAGGAAAGGACAATAAATATTCGGGGACAAATATAAATCAGGAAAATTTGAAAAGCAATAGTTAAACGCTTTTAAATCAAAATAATAGTTGAAGGGGATCTAAAACCTATAATGCAAACGTTTGCGAAAGCATTTAATTATCAGATTTTTTTTGTCGATTCGCGGATTACAAGGTTTGTATCGATATAAAACGTTTCACCCTGGCCAGTTCTTGGCGACTCAATCCGCTTTAAAAGTACAGTTGCAGCTTTTACACCCATCTCGTAGCCATGCTGATCGACCGAACTCAAGGTTGGTGTGGTAATATCGGAATAACTACCTGCCGAAAAACCCATAATAGCCACTTTTTCAGGGATAGCAACGCCCATTTTTTGTAAAGTTTTCATCACGCCCACAGCCGTAAGATCATTTACTGTGAATATTCCATCCGGCGGGATCGGAAGCTGAATCAGTTTACGAGTGGCAACAGCTGCAAGTTCAAACGAGTCAGCTACAATCACATAATCTTCGATATAGGGCATATCGTGATCTTTTAACGCTTCCATGTATCCCTCCAGCCGACATTTCCCAATACCAAGCGAGGTTGGTGCTGCCAGGTGGGCAATCCGTTTACATCCCGATTCAATTAAATGACATACTGCATTATAAGCTGCTTTCTTGTCGTCAATTATAACAATATCAGAATCAAATCCGTCGGGAACCCTGTCGAAGAAGACCATGGGAATACCACTCTCTTCAATCATTTGTAAATGAGAATAGTCTTTGGTTTCTTTTGAAATTGAGATCAAGGCGCCTTCAACCCTGTTCGAGAGTAACGCCTGTGTATTGATGATCTCTCTTTCGTATAATTCGTTCGACTGGCAGATCATCACATTATAACCGGCTTCATAAGCAACATCTTCGATTCCACTAATTACTGACGAAAAAAAGTAGTGAACCAGTTGCGGAATAATCACCCCTATTGTATTTGTTTTGCTGTTTTTAAGTGACAGAGCTACGGCATTGGGTTTATAGCGCAGTTTTTTTGCAAGATCATTAACCGCATCTTTCGTGTCCCTGCTAATGTCGGGATGATCTTTTAAAGCACGCGATACTGTTGAGGCTGAAATACCAAGCGCTTTAGCGATATCCTTTATGGTGACCTGACTGCTCATCAATTCGTATAGTTCATTCGTAAAATGACTTCACTAAAGTAGGTAATAATTCCGGATTAGCAACAATCTTAAAGTTCTAGCGAAAGACACGATTAACCGGGTCTTTGCAAGGTGTTTCATCTACATGTTGTATAACATGTTTGTTGCAAACGTCACCGCAAACGTTTGCATAATAATTTTCTAGTTTGCATAAGAAAACGAGGTTAAAGCAATGTTAAAAAGATGTTAATTTGTGGTGCCAAAATGAAAAATGGAAAGGTTTGTGGAGGCAAGCAATTGATATTCAAATGTGTAATCTAAAATGCCTGAAAAGGTGAAATTTTTTAACCATGATTTATGAACCATTAATTTGACGCACATGAAATTTGAATTTGTAAAGATGAAGGCGATTTGGTTTATCCTTTTTGCATTACTGACACTGTCAGTTAGTGCACAGCAAAAGGTTATAACCGGAAAAGTTACTGATAAAGGTGGACTACCTGTTCCCGGTGTTACAATTGTTGTTAAAGCAGCAGATGGGGCTGTAACCGGAACTGTTACTGATATTGATGGAAAGTACAATGTTAATGTAGCTCCCGATATCAAAGTTTTGTACTATTCATTTGTTGGAATGAAGTCAACCACCGAAACAATCAATAACAGAACTGTTATTAATGTTGTACTTCTGGAGGATGCAGTTTCAGTAGATGAAGTTGTTGTAATCGGTTATGGAACTGTTAAAAAATCTGATGCAACGGGTGCTGTAAGTACAGTAAGTGCAAAAGACTTCAACAAAGGTGGAATCACTTCACCACAGGATCTGATCGTAGGTAAAAGTGCCGGAACAGTGATTACCTCGGCTGGAGGTGCTCCGGGAAGCGGATCCACTATCCGGATCAGGGGAGGTTCCTCTATGTCAGCCAGTAATGATCCATTAATTATCATCGATGGTTTTCCTGTAAGTAATTCAGGAATTTCGGGTTTGGCGAATCCTTTATCCACAATTAATCCAAACGATATCGAAACATTTACCGTATTAAAAGATGCTTCGGCAACAGCTATTTACGGATCGAGAGCTTCGAATGGTGTTATTCTTATCACNACCAAAAAGGGTGTNATNGGNAAGCCAATGCAAATCAACTATAACGGAACGATGTCAGTAAATACTGTTCCTAAATATATGGATGTTATGTCTGGTGATGAACTTCGTGCACTTGCATTGGATCTTGCTTCAAAAAGCGCAGTTGGCTTAAGTATGGGTAGTCTGACACGTCTTGGACAGGAAAATACCGACTGGCAAAAACAGATCTACAGAACTGCTATTGCACACGACCAAAACATCAGCATCAGTGGTGGTTTGAAAAATATGCCTTATCGTGCTTCATTCGGATACTCCGATCAGGACGGTATTCTGAAAACAACCAATATGGAACGTTCGACATTGGCAATTGGAGTAGACCCTATGTTTTTTGATAATCACCTGAAAGTAAGCCTTAACTTAAAAGGAAGTTATACAAATCAGAATTTTGGAAATTCAGGTGCTGTCGGTTCTGCTGTTGCTTTTGATCCGACACAGCCAGTCTATAATGGCAATACTAAGTTCGGTGGATATTACACATGGGTAAATCTTTCGGATGTATTACCAGATGGTTCGATGAATCCAAATGGCAGTCCAAACCCAATCGGTGTTTCTAATCCTGTTGCGTTACTGAATCAAACAGATAACAAATCAACTGTTCAGCGTAGTCTTGGAAATGTACAGTTCGATTATAAATTTCATTTTCTCCCTGAACTTCGGGCAAATATGAATCTTGGTTATGACTACTTTACAACAAAGGGTCACAACAATGCCACCGATAATGCCGCTTTTACTTTCAGAAACGGAATTGGTCAAAAACAAGATTATACACAGGATGGAAAAACTCAGCTTTTCGACTTCTACCTGAATTATGTGAAAGATATTGAGTCGATTAAGAGTAGGGTTGATGTTACCGGAGGTTATTCATGGCAACATTTCTACAAAAGCGGATCCTCATTTAACAGAAATGGTGATGGAACTCAAGTGTCTGATAACTCAAAATTCATTAATGAAAACTATTTGGTCTCCTTCTTTGGACGATTAAATTATACTTTCATGGACCGCTATTTATTGACAGCGACCATTCGTGATGATGGATCTTCAAGATTTTCGAAAGCCAACAGATGGGGAATTTTCCCTGCCGCAGCTTTTGCATGGAAAATCAAGGATGAGTCGTTCCTAAAAAACACTGCTGTCGTTTCTGACCTTAAATTAAGATTAGGCTGGGGTATTACAGGTCAACAGGATATTGGTAACGATTTTCCTTATCTACCTGTCTATCGCGGAAGTACAGCAACTGCACAGTATCAGTTCGGAAATACATTCTACAATACGTTACGTCCTAATCCATACGATGCAAACATCAAATGGGAAGAAACCACCACTTACAATGTGGGCCTGGACTTTGGATTCATGAATAACCGGATTACCGGTACCATTGATGCTTACAAACGCCAAACAAAAGATTTGTTGAACTTTATTCCGATTGCAGCTGGAAGTAACTTCTCTAACTTTTTGACAACCAATGTGGGTGACCTTGAGAACAAAGGGGTAGAATTATCTTTGAACGGACTTGTTGTAACGAACAAAGACTGGAATTGGAGTATTGGGTTTAACGCTGCCTATAATGAAAACAAAATCACGAAGCTTACCAAAACGGATGATCCGAATTATGCCGGAGTTGATGTCGGAACGATTGGTGGTGGAGTTGGAAACACAATTCAGAATCAACGTGTTGGCTTCCCTGTCAATTCATTCTTTGTTTTCCAGCAGGTATATGGTTCGAATGGTATGCCAATCGAAGGACTTTATGTTGACCGTACCGGGAAAGGCGGAACAATTACCAGCAATAACCTGAATAAATACCACTATAATAAACCTGCTCCTGACGTAACTTTGGGAATTAATTCGAGGGTTGCCTATAAAAATATGGACTTCTCGTTTGCAGGTCGGGCGAACATCGGTAACTACGCTTACAACAATGTCGCTTCAGGTGCTCTTTACTCAACTGTATATAACCAATCCGGATTCTTCAACAATATTCCAAAACTGGTTAACAACGCGAAGTTTACCAACACACAGTATTTCTCTGATTTCTATGTTGAGAATGCCTCTTTCTTTAAAATGGATAATATGAGTGTCGGATACAATTTCGATCAGTATGTTAAAGCACGATTGAGCTTTACAGTACAAAACGTCTTTACAATCACCAAATATAAAGGACTAGATCCTGAAGTAGATGGCGGTATCGACAACAACTTTTATCCTCGTCCGAGAGTCTTTGTACTTGGCGTAAATCTTACATTCTAACTTTTATTAAGAATACGACATGAAAAACAATAAAATAAAATCATTGGTTGTTCTCTTTACCGCACTGATGTTTACCAGTTGCGTTAAAGACCTGGATGTTACTCCGAAAGATCCAAATATCATTACTTCACTTACTGTTTACAGTACACCTGCTGCCTACAAAGAAGGATTAGCCAAACTGTACGCTACTTTTGCTGTCAGCGGACAGCAAGGCCCTGCAGGACAGCCTGATATCGCAGGTATTGATGAGGGATTCTCGAACTACCTTCGTCAATACTGGAATGCGCAGGAATTAAGCACCGACGAAGCTGTGATGGCATGGAATGATGCTTCAATCAAAGACTTCCATTGGCAAACATGGGCTCCGAATGACGTATTTATCGCAGCCATCTATTCCAGAATCATGTATACAGTAGCACTTAGCAACGAGTACATCAGGGCAACAGCAGGTAATACTGATGCGGACATTGTGAAGTATCATGCAGAAGCAAGATTTCTTCGTGCATTGGCTTATTCACATGCCATCGATATGTTTGGTAATCCACCTTTTGTTACAGAGGCTGACGCTCCCGGAGCTTTTTTCCCAAAGCAAACAACCCGTGCCGAGTTATTTACATACCTCGAAACTGAGTTGAAAGCAATTGAAACAGAACTAGGTGCGCCAAGATTTGAATATGCCAGAGCCGATCAGGCTGCTGCATGGACGTTATTGGCTAAGCTTTATTTGAATGCAAAAGTCTATACAGGAACTGAGCGAAATGCCGATTGTGTTACTTATTGCAAAAAAGTACTCGCATCATCTTATGCACTGGCACCAAAATACGCGAATAATTTCACCGCTGATAATAACCTTAGCCCCGAAATTATTCTCCCTATTACTTCTGACGGTAAAAATACCCAGACTTACGGCGGAATGACATATCTTGTTCATGCCCAGATCGGTGGAACTATGCCACCTGCACAGTTTGGTGTTGGCGGCGGATGGGGTGGAATCCGTACCACAAAAGCCTTTGTCAATAAATTTGTTGACAATAGCGGAAAGACAGACCAGCGCGCTATGTTCTGGTCAGCTGGTCAGAAACTCGAAATTGCTGATATCGGCCAGTTTACTGACGGATGGGCAATTACGAAATACTCGAACCTTACTTCTACAGGTGCGGCTGCTCCTCATGCTCATCCTGACTTCGTAGATACTGACTATCCGCTGTTCCGTTTGGCTGATGTATACCTGATGTATGCCGAAGGTGTTGTCAGAGGTGCTACAACTGGTGATGCTGCTTCTGCTTTGGGATATGTAAATGCTTTACGTGCAAGAGCCTATGGCAATGCTTCGGGAAACATTACCGCTGGTCAGCTAACATTGGATTTTCTTCTTGATGAGCGTTCACGTGAACTTTACTGGGAAGGACATCGCAGAACAGACCTTATCCGGTTTGGCAAGTTTACTGGTGGCACCTATTTATGGCCATGGAAAGGTAAAGTTGCAGCTGGAGCCGCAACGGAGAGTTTCCGCGATTTGTACCCTATTCCTTCCAACGATTTAGGAGCAAATCCAACATTAAAACAAAATACTGGTTATTAATCTTTTAAACTTCTGAAAAATGAATAAAAAAATATTTATATATTTAACTTTCATTGGGTTGATCGGACTTCTGTTTTCGTGTGAGAAGGAAGGAACAAAAGCTGTGTTGTTGGACAGCCCAATTGCACCTTCACTAACGACGGTACCCAATTTGACACTTAAAAGAACCAGTGGAACAGATATTCTGGTTTTTGTTGGGACTCCAGTTGATGCTGGTTTTCAAGCCTCTGCAACTTATTACCTTGAAGCTTGTGCAAAAGGAAATAATTTTGTGGATGTTGTTTCAATTCTAAGTGATGTTCAGGATCTTTCAATGAAAATTACAGTGAGTGATCTTAATGGAATTTTACTTAAAAAATTCCCTGCTGATCAGGTTTCATCACTTGATTTGCGAATAAGGTCAGTCTTATCTTTAAGCAGTGGTACTGGTTCATTTGTTTATAGTTCTGCTATAAAATCAGCGGATGCTACCGTATACGGCTTACCTCGTTTGGATTTAGTGAATTCGGGAATTGCCCAGAAGGTTGAATCTCCATTGGGTGATGGTAAGTATGCCAGTTATGTGAAACTTGATAAAACAAAACCTTTTACACTGAAAGACCCTGATGCCAATATTGTCTATGGCGGAACTGGTAATGTTCTCGCTGTAAATGGTGCTGCCATTTCTTCTGCTGCTAATGGATGGTATAAACTTTCTGCCGATACAAAAGCACTTACTTACAAGATGGATTCCTATATGATTGGGGTTATCGGTTCAGCTACTGCAAATAGCTGGAATACTCCTGATACAAAAATGGATTACAATTCTCAGGAAGGATGTTGGGTTTTAACTACAAATTTACAACCGAGTCTCGATGGCGGTGTAATGAAGTGTGAATTTAAATTCAGACTTAATGATGATTGGGGTTGGAATATTGGCGGTACGCTTGATAAATTGGTTCAAGGTGGAGGCAATTTGACTGCTATCCCTGGCAACTATACCATTAAATTATTCATCAGTGCCGATGGAACGGGTGGAACCTGCCAAATGATCAAGAACTAATTTGAAATATTCTACCGGTTCGCTGCTCTTGTGAAAAGCAACGCTTAACTTAAGCGCAGCGAATCACTGGTAGTTTTGTAAATCAATAAATTATGAAAATTTATATTTTTTAAAAATACAGGTATGAAAAGAATGTCCATATTTAGAATATTGGCCGTCCTGGTTATTGCAACAATCTTTTTTGGTGCATGTACAAAGGAAAAATCGGATGTCAGATTAGCTCCGACGCTTGCCACAACCCAGGTTTTGGATATCAGATCTGATTCTGCAACGGTAGTAGGGTTTGTTGTTGCCGAAGGAGATGGATATATTGAAAAAGGAGTTTGTTATAATACAGCAACTGCGCCAACAATTTCAAATAGCAAAGTCGCCTATACAGGAGCAACGACATCTGCTGCTTTTAAAGTAAAACTGAGCGGTCTGGCATATGCCACGAAATATTACGCACGTGCTTATGCTACAAATGCTGCTGGTACAATCTATGGTGAAGAATATACTTTCACTACTTTGCCGGTGGTTCCTACCCTTACCACAGCTGCAATTTCAGCAATTACTGGTAATTCAGCCGCAGGTGGTGGTAATGTCACCGTAATTGGTGGTGCTGAAGTTACTGCACGTGGTGTATGTTGTGGCATTGCCCACAATCCAACAATTGCTGATACTAAGACATCTAATGACAAGGGACCGGGTGCATTTGTGAGCGCACTGACTTTGTTGAAGGGAAATACCGTTTATTATGTACGGTCATATGCAACAAACAGTGCCGGAACAGGATACGGCCCCGAAGTCACTTTTACCACGTTGGTTGATTTGCCGGTTGTTACTACAACTGCAGTAACAGCTGTTACTAAAGTCTCAGCGGTATCCGGAGGCGAAGTAACCTATAATGGTGGCGGTACAATTTCTGCAAGAGGACTTGCCTGGGGTGCAGGTGCTAATCCAACCATCGCCGGAACTGTCATTGCTGGTGGTACAGGTACTGGTGTTTTTGTAAGCAATCTTACCGGGTTAACATTATTCACGACCTATCATGTTCGTGCCTACGCTACAAATAGTGCTGGTACGGCTTACGGTACAGATGTTACATTCACGACATTAGCCAATACCCAAACATGGAATATACCTGGCGACTATGTTGCTGCAAGCTATCCTGGTTCTACATTTGCCGATTGGGCACCAGACAAATCGCCTCAGGTGAAAAGCACTATAACAGCACCGGATAATCTGGAAGGTTATGTCTATATGAAAAATGCATCGAATGGCTGGAAATTTGCTTCAAAACCTAATTGGGATGGTCCTAATTATGGTGATGGCGGTGCCGGAAAATTAGACGCTAACGGTGGCAATTTCAGTTCTCCTGCAGGTTATTATAAAATAAACGTGAACGCAGGTGTTAATCCAATGACCTATACCGCCGTGGCGACTTCATGGGGTGTTATTGGCGATGCTTCACCAAATGCATGGAATGATGAAACGGCGATCACTTATGATCCTACTTCAAGTACCTGGAAAGGTGGAATGACTATGATTGCCGGAGGATTCAAATTCAGGGCGAATCATTCGTGGGATTACAATTATGGCAGTACTTCTAAAGATGCGAATCTAAATGCAGGAGGTGATAATATTGCGATGGCATTCGCCGCTGATTATTTTTTCACTTTAGACTTAAGTCATCCAAATGCTTACACTTATAGCGCAAACAGATGGGGTTTGATTGGCTCGGCAACCGCTGGTGGCTGGGACTCAGACCAGAATTTAACCTGGGATGCTACGAACAAAGTATTGAAAATAACAGCCGATTTAATTGTAGGCGAAATAAAATTCAGAGCTAACGACGCATGGGATTTGGCCCTGGGCGGTACTGTTGATGCACTGACTACATCAGGTGGAAATCTTGCGATTACTGCAGCTGGTAACTATACAATTACCCTCGATTTAAGCAAGGCAACTTACACTTGTATTATTAAGAAAAACTAATATTGATTATTAAAGGCTTATCTGCATATTCAGCGGGTAAGCCTTTTTTCAGTTTAAAACAATCTGTCAGTTAAAATGTTAAATGATAGATTGATTGAATAAGGCAGATAGCAGGGTCAGGGAAAGTCCGGATCATGCTATCTGCTATTCATTTTTTGATTTGCACCTTTTTATTCCAATCACCATGTTTCTCCGAATTACGCTTCTATTCTTGCTGACTGCTTTTTATCAGTTTGGTTATGGTCAGGTTACATCCAATCCGGCGTTGCCTATCGAAAACCAGCCAGTAACAATCACTTTTGATGCCACCCAGGGAACGGCCGGATTGAAGGATTACACAGGTGACATTTATGCTCACACCGGCGTTATTACGGATCTAAGCACATCGGCGGCGGATTGGAAATATGTGATTGCAACCTGGACAACTAATGTTCCAAAAGCTAAACTTACCCGGGTTACTGCCAATACCTATACGCTCGAAATTACACCTGATATCCGGAGCTTTTATGGTGTTCCGGCCGGAGAGACCATTAAACAGATGGCCTTCGTTTTTAGAAGTGCCGATCAGACCAAGGAAGGAAAAGCGACCGGAGGGAAAGATATTCTGATGGATGTTTTTGGATCGGGATTAAATATCGCCATCTCAAACCCAACTGGGAATACCGTTATTCCTTTGAATACAGATCTTCAGCTTACGGCCTCTTCAACAGTTATAGCCGAATTACGGCTTTTCCAGAATAACAGTCTGGTTAAAACTGTTACCGGAACTCAGATGAGTAATACATTCAACTTTACCCAACCGGGTGATTACTGGTTGAAAGTAACCGCTACAAGTGGTACTACGACTGTTGCCGATTCTGTTTTTGTTTCTGTTCTGTCCAGCCAGGTTATTCAACCACTTCCTGCTGGTGCAAAAAAAGGGATCAGCTATATTGATCAGCAAACCGCACGCCTTGTTTTATGGGCACCTTATAAATCGTATGTTCATGTGCTTGGCGAATTCAGCAACTGGTTGCCATCTTCGACTTACCAGATGAAAAAAGACGGCGACTATTTCTGGCTCGATATTGCAAACCTCACCCCGGGGAAAGAATATCCTTTTCAATACCTTGTCGACGGTCAATTGAAAATTGCAGATCCTTACACCGAAAAGATCAGTGATCCAAACAACGATAAGTTCATTTCCAGCACCACTTATCCCGGATTAATCCCATATCCAACCGGTAAAACAGAAGGGAATGCAAGTGTTTTGCAAACCAACCAACCAGCATACTCCTGGCAGACCACCGGTTTTAATGCGCCGGGTGCTGATACAATGGTTGTTTACGAATGTCATATTCGCGACTTCGACGAGCGCCATTCCTATGCCGGTGTGATTGATCACCTTGATTATCTGAAGGAATTGGGGGTCAATGTTCTGGAATTGATGCCTGTAAATGAGTTTGAAGGGAATTCGAGCTGGGGTTATAATCCTTCCTTTTATTTTGCACCCGATAAATACTATGGTCCAAAGAATGATTTAAAAAGATTGGTCGACGAATGTCATAAACGGGGTATTGCCACTGTGATCGATCTTGTATTAAACCATTCGTTTGGTCAAAGTCCTTTTGTTCAGTTGTATTTCGACGGATCGAAACCGACAGCACAAAATCCGTGGTACAACATTCAAAGCAATTTTACAAACCCTGATGCGCAGTGGGGTTACGACTTTAATCACGATAGTCCGGCAACCCGCGAATTGGTTGACAGTATTGGCTCGTTCTGGATGAGCGAGTATAAAATTGACGGATTTCGGTTCGATTTTACGAAAGGGTTCTCGAATAACATTAAAGATTCCTCTGATCCATGGGGGAGCAAATATGACGGACAACGCGTTGCAAATCTTGAACGTATGGCCGACCAAATTTGGAAACGGAAACCCGGAGCCATTGTCATTTTTGAACACCTTGCCGATAATTCGGAAGAAAAGGAACTGGCAAATTATAAAAAAGGAATTTTGCTGTGGGGAAATATGAGCGGAAGTACTGCTGAAGCTGCAATGGGATATAACGATAATGGTAAGTCGGACCTTAGCTGGAATTCGTATGTCAATCGCGGATGGAGCAAACCTTCGCTGGTTGGATATATGGAAAGCCACGATGAGGAACGCATGTTGTATAAATGTATCTCCTTTGGAAATGCTACTGGTTCTTATAATGTTAAAGATTTGCCGGTTGCACTGAAGCGGGCGGCGCTTACAGCAGCATTATTTTTACCGGTTCCCGGACCTAAAATGATCTGGCAGTTTGGTGAGTTGGGTTATGATATTTCAATCGACCAAAATGGACGGACTGGTGAAAAGCCACTTCATTGGGAGTACAAGAGCCAGGCTGATAGAGCCCTGCTGTTTCAGGTTTATTCAAAATTGGTTTACCTGAAGAAGAAGTATCCGGTTTTTTCAACGGCCGATTTTACCCAATCGTTGACGGGTGAAATCAAGTGGATTAAATTGAATCTGAATGGTGAAAATGTATTGATTGCCGGTAATTTTGGTTTGGCAACTACGAATGTAACATTAGAGTTTCAGAAAACCGGCACATGGTATGACTATTTCGGGAAGAAATCGATCAATGTGGCTGCAACTTCACAATCGATGCTGCTTGAGGCGGGAGAGTACCGGCTTTATTCTACTCAAAATTTCGGGGAACCTTTGTTTACTGGTATCGGGGATGAATATACCGATCCAAATGAATTGATTATCTATCCTAATCCGGCATCTGACTTTGTTAATGTGACTTCCGTTGATCTGATTAAAAGCATATCAATATTCAATATTGCCGGACTTAAAGCAAAGGAATTTCAATTGTCAAATACACAAGGGGTCGAAAATCAATTGTTTATCGGTGACCTTTATTCAGGTATTTACCTTTTACAAGCTACAAACACAGAAGGTAAGGTTGTTGTAAGAAAAATTATAAAACGGCCGTAAAACCGGATTGAAAATGTTAATCCCATAAAGTAGCAAAACGAAAAACAGCGCTTTGAGGCGCTGTTCTTTTGGAGATGCTGAGTTTATCTGTTTCAGATGCTTTAGTTAATCAGAATTAAAAATCTTTTGACTGATATAAGTGTATCCATTTTTTAATGAATTGATAATCTCCACGGTTGACAATGGCTTTGCCACATAGTCGTTCATACCGTTTTGGAGACATTCAATCTTATCGTTTGACATGGCATTCGCTGTCATTGCAATAATATAGGGTTGTGCAATCCCCATTTGACGGATGGCATGTGTTGCTTCCAGACCGTCCATCTCAGGCATCCTGATATCCATTAGAAT
>JGI24147J20444_1001021_pt1 | contig 14705 bp, 10 predicted proteins | sample BarGraIncub1133A_FD_20444 | JGI IMG/M metagenome (IMG submission 20444) | reverse complement strand
TCTCCAGCCGATAGCTGCATGACCAGCGCGGCGTTGCAGGCGAGATCGCTCACATTTCTGCCGTGACTTCTAAATCGTTGATCCCGAAGGTTAAGAAGTTCCGAAAAGGCGGTAATTATGCCATCGAATGCATTTTCGAGATACCTGTTCACCTCATGCAGTTCTTCGTTTTTCTTGCGGATCTCTGTGGTCTGAACAAGCACCCGCTGTTTGAGGCTGCTGTTCCATTCTTCCAGTTCCTGATTCTGTTTCAGCACCAGCGCATTAAGGCGCCGGTTTTCGATGATGATGCGGTAGCGCTCCAATCCTTCATGGATCACGCGCACCAGCTCCTCATCGTTCCATGGTTTGGCAAGATAGCGCCATGCCCCCCCCTTGTTAATGGCATCCACGGCTGCGGTAACGTCGGCATAACCGGTAAGTATGATCCGCGAGGCATCCGGATTGATATCGCGCGCCTTTTCGAGAAACAACGCACCGGTCATGCCGGGCATTCGCTGGTCGGACACGATCAACCCGAGATTGGTAAGGGAGGGAAGAAGTTTCAACCCCTCCTCGCCGGACGTAGCCGTGGTAATCTCGATATCCTCCTCATCCATTAACAGTCGCTGCAATGACCGCAGGATATTCTCCTCGTCATCGACGAGCAAAATTGAAACCGGTCCATTCTCTCTTTGTTGAGTCTCACTCATATATTCTCCCCGGCCCACATAAACAGGACAAGTGTGGTAATAAAAAAATCAGCTTTGCTTCAATAGAGATATCACGATTGCATCCTGACCATCGCCGCATATTCTCGTTACATATGCAGTGCACCTCCCTGAGGGCAATTCAACGACGTATTCTCCACAGGAATTACCGGCAAGGTCTATAATTTTCTGAATAAGCGGCGCCGGTAGTGTTGTTGAGAGATCGCTCCCGATGAGCTCTTCCTGTCCAAGACCAAGCATCTCGGCGCCAAGCCTGTTGCACTGCACGATCATACCGTAGCCGTCAGTGCCGATAAACCCTATGGGCAGAACATCCAGCACGGTTTGAAAACTGTGCAGAGCACGACTCTGGGTCATGGCAACCTTGAAACGTTCGTCAACAATCTTGTTCAGATTGTCATTGATGGTTTTCAATTCTGCATTGGCCGTTGAAAGCTCTTCGAGCAGCCTGCGGTTGCTGGCGCGTAATTCGTAGCGATCGAGGACCTCGTGGATTGTTCTCAGCAGATCATCATCATTCCATGGTTTGGCAATGAATTTGTAAATCTGCCCTTCGTTTATGGCCGCGACAATGGCTGCTGTATCAGCATACCCGGAAAGAATAATCCGCTCGATTTCAGGCCAGCGCCGGTACACTTCGCTTAAGAAATCGACGCCGTTCATGGACGGCATGCGATAATCGGAAACGATCAACTGGAAAGGGCCTGATTGTTCTATCGTTTCCAATCCTTCCTGGCCGGAAGCAGCAGTAACTATTTCATACTCTTCCTCCAGAAACAGGCGTTCCAGTGAGCGGAGCACATTGCGTTCATCATCAACAAACAGTATGCGAAACTGAGTTGTGGTCATGTGACATCCTTTCCCGGCCCGATCGGCAGCCGTACCGTAAAGGTGGTGCCTTTGCCGACTTCGCTACTGACCAGCAGTTCACCACCATGTTTTTGTACAATATCGGCACTGATGGCCAAACCAAGTCCGGTACCCTTGCCCACCTCTTTGGTGGTAAAAAACGGCTCGAATATTTTTTCCATATGCTCAGGTGAAATGCCGCACCCGGTATCGCTGACGCTTATTTCAACCATATCTCCAGCCGCTGCTGTGGCAACAGTTATCAAACCTTTATCAAAAATGGAGTGCGCTGCATTTACCAGCAGATTCATAACAACCTGGCTTATCTGCTGTGGGCGGCAGAACACAAGTGGAATATCTCCGAACTGTAGATCCAGCTGTGCAACATATTTGATCTCATTGCGCACCACATTGATCGTGCTTTGAATGCATTCATTCAGATCCGCGAGAATCGCGTCGTGCCCCTCAGCCCTCGAAAAGCTCTTCAGGTCCTGCACGATCTTGCTGACCCGCTTTGACCCTTCCAGCGATTCGGTTATTAAATCGCGAAAATCCTTCATAACAAAATCCAGCTTGATCTGGCGTTTCAGTTCGATAATTGATGCCTTGGTTGCTTCATCAGCACACTTCTCGATTGTCTGTTCCTGAATCTCAATAAATTGAGCCAGTTTTTCGGCATACTTCCAGAGGGAGTTCATATTGCTGGTGATATACCCCATCGGATTGTTTATTTCGTGAGCAACTCCGGCGGCCAACTGGCCAATGGAGGCCATTTTCTCCTGCTGAATGATGCGTGCCTGCGATTCCTTCAGCTGCAACTCCATCCGCTTCTTGTCCCGCAACAGCTGCCATTCGCGCAGGGCAGCTGCTACGGTTGCCCCGATCATTGCAAAGGCATTGGGAGATTTTACCATGTAATCGAGCGCCCCCCGCCTGATCACATCCACCGCTACTTGCTCACTGCCGAAGCTGGTCATTATTATCGTCGGAAACAACGCTTCACCATCAGGAGTATTCAGAAGATCAATGCTGTGCCCATCGCTAAGATTCAGGTCAAGAATGGCAATCGATGGTATTCTTGAGTCAATGTGTTCCCGATATTTTCGAATGCTCGTAACGACTGATATGGTCGCGTCCGGGTACGTCTTCTCCAGGCTGCGCCTGATCACAGTGGCGTGCCCCAGATCATCTTCAGCGATCAGAATATCCAGAGATCCCACGTTCATGAGCAACTCTCCCCGTCCAGCACCGCCCGCACCTTTTCAGCCAATTGTGAAATAGTAAACGGTTTATGGATAAAATTGACCCCATCGGGGAGCACGCCGCGATGGGTAATAACGTCATCAGTGTATCCGGACATGAACAGTACCTTGATGTCAGGATCAATAATTTTGACACGGTTGTACAACTCTCTGCCGTTTAATTCGGGCATGATGACATCACTGAGCAGCAGCTTTATCTTGCTGGCATGTTGTTCGTAGAGGTTGCATGCCTCGGTCGGATTATGTCCGAGGTTACATGCAGCCAGACCAGTCCCGGTTCCCACGAAAAACAGAAGCCATGTGCCATATAGTCACTGATAGAAGCATGATTCATGCATTGTTCTCCAAAGCATTGTATTTCCTGAAACAGACCCCTTTTCCCTAGCGCTTGTCTTGTAACAGGCAGGCTTCCGCAACGTGCGCCAGAAGCACCTTATCGTCCCAAGGCTTTATCATATATTTGAAGGCAGTACTCCGGTTAATTGATTCGGTAGCGGCATGAAGATCGAGGTCACCGGTCAAAATCATTCTGGCAACATCCGGGTAGATTATTTTTACCCGGTCCAAAAATTCGCTGCCATTCATTGTCGGCATCCGCAGATCGGAGATAACGACATCGATGCGCCTGGTTGCCAATAGCTCAAAACCTTCCGCAGCACTCGACGCTGTCAGCACCGTATAACCTTGCATGGTAAGTATTCTTTGCAGCGAAGTCGCTACATTTTGTTCATCATCAACGACAAGAACGGTATGCCGTGCGCTTTCCGGCTGGTGGTCGCTAAAGGTTAACATTCTGTTTTCGCGGAGCAGATTACTGAAATCCTCAGCGATAATAGGCTTACTGAAAAAGTATCCCTGGATCTCATCACAATTATGCAGCCGCAGATAATTCAATTGCCCTGTTGTCTCGACCCCCTCGGCAATCACCTTCAGACGCAGGTTGTGGGCCATTGCAATGATGGTTTTTACAATAGTCGCGCTGTCCGGATCGGTGGTGAGATCTCTGACAAAAGACTGGTCAATCTTTAATTTATTGAAGGGAAAGCGCTTCAGGTAGCTGAGACTGGAGTAGCCGGTACCGAAGTCATCCATGGAAAGAGTCGTCCCCAACGCCTTCAACTCGTTCAGAATGGTAGTTACCCGGTCCAGATTCTGCATGACCAGACTCTCGGTGATCTCCAGCTCCAGGTAGCGAGGCTCCAGAGTACTCTCCCGCAAGATCCGCTCCACGATCCGGGCCAGATTCTTCTGGCGGAACTGACATGCCGAGAGATTTACCGCAACCGGTATCGTTGGCAGGCCATCATCCTGCCAGATCCGGTTCTGCCGGCAGGCGGTTTCCAGAACCCACTCGCCGATCGGCTCGATCAGCCCGGTTTCTTCAGCAAGCGGTATGAAACCGGCGGGCGAAACCAGTCCCAGTTCCGGGCTCTGCCAACGCACCAGCGCCTCCATGCCGGTAATTAGTCCGCTGCGCAGGCTTACCTTCGGTTGATAACAGAGGAACAGTTCGTTTCGCTCAAGAGCACGCTGCAGATGTTTTTGCATGGTCATGCGTGCCAGCGAACGGGCATTCATCTCACCGGTATAAAAGCGGACCCTATTGCGCCCCTGTTCCTTGGCTTGATACATGGCCAAATCTGCATGTTTGATCAGGGTCTGCACTTCTTCACCGTCCCTGCCGGAGATACTGATACCGATGCTGCAGGTAATACCGAATTCATGTTCATTGATTCTGAACGGTTGCGTGACCGCTTCCTGAATAGCTCCGGCGATGCGGTCGGCGACAGAGGCGACATCGGGATCGGAAACCATGATGACAAACTCGTCTCCCCCCTGCCGCGCCACAGTATCACCCGCCCTGACACTGGCAACGAGTCGTTCGGCTACGATCTTGAGCAGTTCATCGCCGATATCGTGGCCAAGGCTGTCATTGATGAACTTGAAATTATCCAGATCAACGAAAAAGAGCGCCACCTGTTGACCGTTGCGCGGCGACATAAGCAGGGCCTGGTGGATACGATCAACGAGGACGTTACGGTTGGGGAGGTGGGTCAGGGCGTCGTGGTTGGCCTGATATTCCAGCTGTTTTTCATAATCCATCAGGTTTTGTTCAGTTCTGCTCTTTTCCGCCAATGCACTATTTTGAAACGGCCTGACTATAAGCCACCATAAGAATGGGGCACTCAGAATCGATAAAATCAGGGAATCTATTATGTTATGGACATGCACTGGGACATCTTTAAGAAAGGCATCCAGCAGATACATCACCAGGGTTTCAAGAGCAAAGACTATCAGCAGCATGCGCAAGAAGAGGCTTATCGGTTTCAGAAAGCGCGGGGCTACGGGGGACTTATTCATGCCACTTCCTCGTTTAGTTTGTTACGGTATGATGTTTCGATAGTCAGGTCTCGTACGGTTCCGCCAACCTTTAATGAAGTACGTTCATACGGCTCAAGGCATGACCATGACCCAGCTATCACACAAGCGTTCTGCAATTAGGACCTCATCTCATCCACCTCAAAAACATGTTTCAGCGGCAGCCTGACCGTAAAGGTCGTGCCGACCCCAACCTCGCTTTCTACAGTCATCAAGCCGCCATGCTTCTTGATGATGTCATAGCTGATTGAAAGCCCCAGACCGGTACCTTTGCCAACCTCTTTGGTGGTGAAGAACGGCTCAAAAATGCGGGTCAGGTTTTCCGGGGCAATTCCCTTTCCTGTGTCACTGATTCGTACAACGATGTCATCTGATTCGCGCAGGGTTTTAATTTTAATAAGACCGTGACCTTCTATGGCATGGGCAGAATTGACGAGAACATTCATGAATACCTGGTTTATCTGTTGCGGAAAGCAGAGCAGCATCGGCAGATCCGGGTCAAACTCCCGCTCAACATCAGCGATATATTTTATCTCATTTCGCAGCATATTGAGTGTTGTGTCCAGGCATTCATTGATGCTGGCCGGCTTACACTCTGCCTCGTCAACATGAGAAAAACTTTTCAAATCCTGCACGATACGCCGTACCCTTTCAGCGCCGTCGCGTGATTCATCAAGCAGGCTTTTGATATCCTCAAGAATGAAGTCTATCTTCAATTTTTTACGCAGATCCTTCATTGACGCAAGCAACTCTTCATCGCCCTTACCCTGTACCGCTTCGATCATCGCAGCCTCAAATGAGTTTATCTTTTCCATGTATTTGCCCATTGTGGAAAGATTGCTGGAGATGAAGCCCATCGGGTTGTTGATCTCATGGGCGACACCGGCTGCCAGTTGCCCGATGGAGGCCATCTTTTCCTGCTGGAAAATCTGCGCCTGGCTCTGCTGTAATTCAGCGTATGCCTGCTGGAGTTTTTCATTCATCTTAAGGAGTTCCGTCGTCTCGTGAATGGTAACGACAACGCCCCGGATCTCATCCGACCCGATCTGTTTCAGCTCGTTCGAAAGCAGTTCGAAGTGGCGTCGGCCCCCTTCGCATTCCAGCTGCCCGCTCGTTCCGTCGTACCCGGTTATCTCCAATCCGACCCTGGCGAACAGTTCCATACAATCAACGTTGACAATCTCATCATACGGGAGCCCGGTGAAGGTGGTAACGGCACGGTTACAGCGGTTGACGACACCGAACTGGTCGCACATAAGCACCATTTCAGAAAGGCTGTCAATGGTGTCTTCCCATTCGCGCTTGCCGCTCTCGACCTGGGCAAACAGTTCGCTCAGCTCATTATGCTTTCGCTGCAGCTCCTCGCGACTTTTTGTGAGTTCGGCTTCGGCCTGCTTGCGCTCGGTAATGTCGAGCAGTGTTTCAATAACACCCAGCTTGACATCATGAGCGTCAAAGACCGGCGCGGCATCATAAAGCAGATAGCGGCGCTGCCCGCCGACATTTTCAAGCCATCCTTCGGCCTGCAAGCCCCCCAGCACATGTTGTGACATGCGATAGGTGCCGTACAACTCTTCCAGATGTACTCCATCGGCCGACAGGACCAGGTCAGCCAGCACCGGACGCTCATTGACATAGAAGGGGAGCCACTGGCGGTTGGTGCCGATCATCTCTTCAGCCTTGAAACCGGTCAGACTCTCCATGGCATTATTCCAGACAATGATGCGGTGATTGACATCCAGTACAAATATCGGCACGGCAGCCTTATTGAGTACCCCCTCTGCAAAGGCCTTCTGCTGTAACATCTCACTCTGCATCAGGACCATCGTTTCCTGCTGCTGGTCGAATTTGGTGACCATATTATTAAAAGCACAGCTCAAACGTTCCAGATCGCCGTCGTAACTGTCCGGAAGCAAACGGTCATCCCCTTTTTTGGTATGAATGCTACCAATATGGTTAATTATCGTCTGCAACGGTGACATCATTTTTCCCATCACCAGCCACATAACCAGACTAACGACCACGCCAAGCAGCACAAAGACGGCAATCAACTGGTACTGATTGTCTGCAATGGCCTGCTTGAATTGGTCGCTGAGGAGTTTAAACGTAATGACGGATGCCACCGCCAACAAGGAAATGGCGTAGATTGTAGCGTAAATGGTTATTCGTAATCTGATGGAGAGCCCTTTGTTCGTGACTCGAAACATACATCCCCCTGAGACGAGATAAATCTGCGGGATAATACCGTAAAATTGATAATTATCAAACAATGGTATTATTATAAACAAATAATAATCAGAAGTAGCATATCACTTGCTGAATCACTTATATGCACCTGAAAACTTGACTTCCGGACGGCCCGTGCTTAACTCTTAGATAGGCGCGGAATAAAACGTAATCAAAAAGGCATACTCATGGACTTCAACAAACTTACGCAAAAATCTCAGGAAGCTTTTACCGAAGCGCAGAACAAGGCCGTTTCGTTCGGCCATGTCGAGGTGGACTGCGAACATCTGCTCTGGGCGCTGCTGGATCAGCATGACGGCTTGGTGCCGCGCCTGCTGCAGCGAATGGATATCCGCCCCGAGATGGTCAAAAATGAGGTCACCTCCGAACTCGACCGGATTCCAAGAGTCTCCGGCCCTGGCGCGGAGGCGGGCAAGATCTACGTTTCCCAGCGTCTGAACCTTATACTGGTGGCGGCAGAGAACGAGGCCAAACGGCTCAAGGATGAATACGTGTCGGTTGAGCACCTGTTTATGGCGCTCCTGGCGGAAGGTGAAAAGACACCGTCCGGGCGGATTCTCAAACTGGCCGGAATCAACCGCGAACGCTTTTTAAAGACGCTGACCGAAGTGCGCGGCAGCCAGCGGGTGCAGAGTGCCAATCCTGAGGCCACCTACGAAGCGCTGGAAAAATACGGCCGTGACCTGGTAAAAATGGCCCGAACCGACAAACTTGATCCGGTCATCGGGCGGGATGAAGAGGTGCGCCGAGTAATCCGGGTGTTATCCCGCAAGACCAAGAACAACCCGGTGCTGATCGGTGAACCGGGGGTCGGCAAAACCGCCATCGTCGAAGGTCTGGCCCAGCGCATTGTGCGGGGGGATGTGCCGGAAGGATTGAAGGACAAAATAATCTTTGCCCTGGATATGGGAGCGCTGATAGCCGGAGCCAAGTATCGCGGCGAGTTTGAGGAACGCTTGAAAGCGGTGCTGAACGAGGTCAAGGGGGCCGAAGGACAAATCATCCTCTTTATCGACGAACTGCACACCATCGTCGGAGCCGGCAAGGCCGAAGGGTCGATGGATGCCGGCAACATGCTGAAACCAATGCTGGCCCGGGGTGAATTGCACTGTATTGGTGCCACCACCCTTGATGAATACCGGCAGAACATTGAAAAAGATGCCGCCCTGGAGCGCCGTTTCCAACCGGTGCTGGTCGAACAGCCGACCGTAGAGGATACGGTATCAATTCTCCGTGGTCTCAGGGAGCGTTTTGAGGTGCACCACGGGGTCAGAATCCAGGACAATGCACTGGTAGCAGCAGCCACCCTTTCCAACCGCTACATCACCGAGCGCTTTCTGCCGGATAAAGCGATCGATCTGGTCGATGAAGCGTGCGCCATGCTCAGAACGGAAATAGACTCATTGCCGTCGGAACTGGACACCCTCTCCCGTCGAGTGATGCAGCTGGAGATCGAAGAGGTGGCGCTTAAGAAAGAGAAAGATAAAGCCAGCAAGGAGCGTCTGGAAATACTTCGTAAGGATCTGGCGGATGACCGTGAAAAAGCCAACTCCATGCGGGCCCGGTATGATTCCGAAAAGATCGCGATCCAGCGGGTTCAGGGATTGCGCGAACAGATCGAAAAGACCCGACGTGAAATTGAACAAGCCGAGCGAGCCGGTAATCTGGAGCAGGCTTCCAAACTCAAATATTCCGAACTCCCCGGCCTTGAAACCGCGCTAAAAAATGAAGAAACAACATTAGATCATAAACAGGGTGGACAGAAACTGCTCCGGGAAGAGGTTACGGAAGATGAAATCGCCGAAATAGTCGCCCATTGGACCGGAATCCCGGTCCTGCGGCTGGTAGAAGGTGAACGGGAAAAACTGTTGCGCCTGGAAGATATCCTGCATCAGCGGGTTATCGGGCAGGACGAAGCGGTACGACTGGTGTCCGATGCGGTACTTCGTGCCCGCTCCGGCATCAAGGACCCGCGTCGCCCGATCGGATCCTTCATCTTCCTTGGCCCGACCGGAGTTGGTAAGACCGAGCTGGCCCGCACCCTGGCTGAAGCGCTCTTCGATTCCGAAGAGAACATGGTGCGGATCGATATGTCCGAATACATGGAAAAGTTTGCCGTATCGCGCCTGATCGGCGCCCCCCCCGGCTATGTTGGCTATGAAGAGGGTGGTCAGTTGACCGAAGCGGTCAGGCGCAAACCCTACAGCGTCCTGCTGTTTGACGAAATCGAGAAGGCACACCCGGACGTCTTCAACATCCTGCTGCAGATTCTTGATGATGGCCGGGTAACCGACAGCCACGGGCGGACGGTCAGCTTCAAGAATACCGTTATCATCATGACATCAAACATCGGCTCCGCGTATCTGCTCGATGGCATCACAGCAAGCGGCGACATCAGGGAAGATGCACGCAAAAGCGTCATGAATGAACTTAAAAGCGGTTTCCGTCCCGAGTTTTTAAATCGTGTCGATGATATTGTGCTGTTCAAACCGCTCCATCTTGATGAGGTAATGAAAATTGCCGATCTGCTCGCAGAGCAGCTCAAGCAGCGCTTGAAAGATCAATACATAACACTTGAGATTAGCAAAGAAGCTTTGGCATTTATTGCCAAGGCTGGCTATGACCCGGTCTACGGAGCACGACCACTCAAACGCTACCTGCAGCGCGAGCTGGAAACCCGGGTTGCACGGGCAATTATCGGCGGTGACGTGGTTGAAGGGGGAACGTTGAAGGTGGAACTGGAGAACGGAGCGCTCAGCATCAAGAGCGGAATCTGAAAGACTGTTCACCACTGAGACACGGTAAAAAGACAAAGATCAAAATAAAAGGGCCCGCATATGCGAGCCCCTTGTTTTGCTGATTTAAAGGCGTGGTTCAGGCCAGATCCTGAACCCCTTGGTAGATGATGTCGAACAGTTCCTGGATATTCTCCTCGGCGATGCAGGAAAAGGCGATACGCAGGTCGGTCTTGGTGATGGAAATGGCGCCGACCCCGTACTTATCCAGCAGATGGAGGCGCAGTTTTTCGGCTTCCACTGTTTTCAGTTTCAGACACATGAAGTAACCGGAGTTAAACGGGTAGTAATCCCAGGCTTTCTCGTATTTGCTGTTGTTAAGTACTTCCTTGGTTTTCAGGGCGCGACCCTTCATGACCTGGAACTTTTCTTCCTTCTGGGCCANGAACTGGGGCGAACGGAGCGCCTCGATGACAAAGGTCTGGGATGGATGCGGACAGTTGGAGATGCGCGCACGGATGATGCCCATNGCCTTCTTTTCAAGGGCGGTCATCACCGGTGCGTTTTCGTAATCGTTGCCGTCAGCAAAGGTGATGAAACCGGTACGGAAACCCCAGACGAACTCTTCTTTGGTTGCGCCGTCCAGTTTGATAGCAAGGATGCGCGGATGGAGGTTGGCGAGTTTACCGAACAATGATTCCTTGAGGCTGTCTTCGTAAAAGAGGCCGAAGTAGGCGTCGTCTGCCACGGCGACAATATTGCAGCCGGATTCGGCGACTTCTTTGATGGCGGCCACAATGGCATCCCCTTCGGCGACGGTCGGAGTATAGCCGCTCGGGTTGTTGGGAAAGTTGAGCAGGACAACGGCCTTGCCTTTTTCTTCGGCGGTGTTCTTCAAAGTCGCCTTGAAGGCATCGACGTCGTAGCCGCCAGTCACAGTGAATGTCGGGTGTTTCTTGACGATCGCGCCGCTGCAGGTGCCGAAAGTCAGGTTATAGTTGCCCCAGAGCATGTCGGGAAGGATCAGGTGATCGCCCTTGTCGATGAACAGGTCGGAGACGATGGAGAGACCGTGGGTCAGCGCATTGGTGACGATGGGATTGCTGAAGTGTTTGCCATTCTGGCTTGGGTTTTCTCGCAACATCTTCTCGCGCCACAAGGAGCGCAGTTCTGGCTTACCGGCAGGCGGGGCATAGGGATAGATGTCCTTGGGATCAAAGGCGGACAGCTTGTCCTGAATGCACTGCAGGAACATCGGGCCGCCGTTTTCGGTGGCGATACCGATGGTAGCGTTGTATTTGTGAGCCTTGTCCTTGGCTTCGGCCGATTGTGTCAGGATTCCCTTCGGAAAGAACAGGTTCTTTCCAAGATCGGACAGCATTTCCAAGACATGTGGGCTGTGTTGGGTAAGCAGATCNTTCAGTTCTTGTGCCAATGGGTTCATTGTTTTCCTCCTAGAGTTTTTTAAAACTATGTCGTAGTTATACCAGCAATGTGCACGGTTGCAAAAAAAGCATAGAACAGCACCCGTCAATTTTTGTCAATAGAGAATTAACTATCAAGGCATTGGCTCAAAAATAGAGCGATCCAACCGAAGAACTCACGATATTGAATATACCGTAGCTGTGTCATGATTTTTAAGTATCTCAAAATGCCTTAGCACCGTTATCTAGAAAGGAGTCAATAAATGATTACTGATTATCACGTGGTGTACGGACATGACATATGGATCTTGGAAGCCAAAGTCAAAGAATTTCTTGCAGATGGGTGGCAACCATTCAACGAATTACAAATTTCCACGCCAGTAATGAATAATGTAATCACTCCTTTTTATGCACAGGTCATGGTCAAAGCAGAGGGTTGAAAGTAAATCAACGCGAGTGAACCATTTTTACCTTCCCCAGGCTATTTCCGCACAAAAATCTCTTTAGCCAGGTTTGTATCAATGGCAAATTCCGAATAGCCGACCCGGAAAATGTAGGACGGATACGCCTGAACCAGAACAATCTTGTTGCCCGGCAGCACCCCCATCGCCATCAGCTTCTGCATCTTCTTGTTGTCTTCGGTCTGGATATAGGCGATCTCCCCCTCCTGCCCCGATTTGAATTCTGTCAGCGGCACTACTCCCAAATCTCCGTTGGCCTTCGCCTGGTGACAACATTCACCTGGCGGTATTGGCTTGCCGTGGGGGCAGGTCGTCGGGTGGTTAAGCATGGTGCAAACCTTGACATCGGCACCTTCGTTGAGCAGATGTTCGAACTGACAAGCCTTGAATTCGCCATCGTCGCCACGAATATTGAGCACGTCCATCATCAGGCGCTCCGCCAGACGATGGCGGCGGATAGTCATCTTCCCCTCATTAATCCCTTCAGGACGGAAGTAGATCATCCCCTGGCGGATCTCGATCATGGCGTAGCCGGTCAACTCCCGATAGGCGGGGTCATCAGCCGGAAAGCCCATCTTTTCCGGGTCGAGAAAAGCCGCCCCACCCTCTTCTACCGTAACCCACAGCGCCTCAAGTATCTCTTCTGCTTTTTCCGAAAGTTTCATTGTTTATCTCCATTACCGGTATTTTTATTTCCGAAGAGCGTTCTCAGTTTTTTGACCACACCGGACTCCAGCGGGTTTTTGTAATTGCAGCGGGGGCAGTGGACACTGTGACAGCCGCCGGGACAGCCGCCGCACCCCTTCTTGCCGTTTTCTTCCTCAAATTCGAAGCCGCAGAAGCCGCATATCATGACAATAATCCAGTCACAAGCAGCGCCTTGTTGAGGACATAGCCGCTGCCGAAGGCAAACAGACTGACGAAGACGCCGATAGCACCGGCCACCTTCCACCCCCGCTCTTTTTTCATGATCAGGAACTGGGCCACGCAGGGAATGAAAAGAGTCAGGGTGACAGCGGCAACGGTCAACTGGCGCGCATCCATCAACCCCTTGGTCTGCAGCTCGTACAACCCGGCAGCGCCGTAATCGCGGCGGAAGAAGCCGAAGATAAAGGCCACCGCCGTCTCTTTCGGCAAGCCGATAGAGGCCATCACCGGGGTCATGGCATTGATCATCTTCTCGAAGAAGCCGGTGATCTTGCCCAGCCAGAGCAGCACTGATGCCAGCACGAACAGCGGCAGGATCTCCATAAAGTACCACTGCATACGGGTATAGGTCTTGGTGACAACGTTGCCAAGCTGAGGCAGCCGCATGGGGGGGAGTTCCATGTAGAACATGGGCGCCTCGCCGGGCAGGATTTTGGCCGAGAGCATCCCGACAACGATGAACAGCAGCAGCAGGCAACCACCCCACACCGCCAGTGCGCCGGGAAACTTGGAGAGGAGCGACATGATCACCCCGAGCTGGGCTGAGCAGGGGATCGTCAACGAGAGGAGAATAGTGGCGATAACCCGCTCGCGGGTCGTCTCCAGGGTGCGGGTGACCATGGTGGCCATCGTATCGCAGCCAAAACCGAGCACCATCGGGATCACCGCCCGGCCGGTCAGGCCGAAATGCTTGAAGATGCGGTCTACCAGAAGCGCCAGGCGCGGGAAGTAGCCGGTATCTTCCAGAAAGGAAAAGAAGATGAAGAAGGTGGCCACAATCGGCAGTATGATGCCGACCGCATAACGGATGCCGAGGGTGATGATACCGTATTCTCCGACAAACAGCTCCTGGATTATTTCCCAGGGAATCAGCGCCCTGACAGTGTGAGTTATCCAGGGATTGAAAATCTCGACAAAAATCCGCTTCTCCAGAAAGTCCACCACAGTGCCGGCACCGAAGACCCCGACAAATTGGTAAAGCCCGAAGTAGAGTACGATCAGCAGCATCGGTATACCGGTTAACGGTTGTACCGCCAGGCGCGACAGCCGCTCGGCCACAGTTACCACCCGTTCTTCCGGGGCAGTGAAGACGCCGTTCACTATCCGGCGTCCCATATCATTTCGCTCCAGCGACAGGTCGAGATGGAACGATTCGCGGCGGTCGAAGGCGATCTCACGCACCTTCTCTGCCAGTGGTGCATAGCCGTCACCTTCGCGATGACGCACCATTTCGGTAATCTCCTCATCCTGCTGCAACAGCAACAGGGACAGGGCGCGGCGGGAGAGAATATATTCCCCCTGCATCAGACTGGCAACCTCGTTGATATCGCGTTCCAACAGGCGGCTGTATTCAAAACGCTGCTGCTCGCAGGCACAGCGATAGGCGGTTATTGCCGCGCGGATCTCGTCGATGCCTCGTTTACGTGCGGTGGCCGCCCCGATCACCGGGATGCCGAGCTTCTGCTGCAGCAGCTCAAGATCGATGGCGAGCCCCATCCGCTCAGCCTCATCCAAGATATTGACGACCAGGATTACCGGCAGACCGGCCTCAATCAGCTGGATAGTCATCGCCAGCATCCGCTCCAGATTGCGGGCGTCCAACACGTGAATAACCACATCCGGAGTCTCGTGCAGCAGGATCTCGCGGGCCACCCGCTCCTCTTCGGTAATGGTGTGGATCGAGTACATACCGGGGGTGTCGATCACCTCC
>JGI24147J20444_1001020_pt1 | contig 14728 bp, 17 predicted proteins | sample BarGraIncub1133A_FD_20444 | JGI IMG/M metagenome (IMG submission 20444) | reverse complement strand
GGCCTATTGTTGTTCTCCCGATTTTTAAGAGGACATTTAAAGAGCGTTATGGGTACTCTCCGATTTCTTACAATCAGCGTTATAGTTCTGTATGATACAATTGTGCCATTTAGATTAACCTTGGTACGGTATTTTGTCGTGCCAAGGTTTTTTATACTAATATGACATTTGAAATTTTAATTGTTGAGCTAAAAAAGCAAATAGTTATAAAAATAACAATTCTTGCAGAGGCTAATTTAGGAGGCTTCAAGATGTAAGGCGGTAGTATTGGCTTGTGTAGTAATGGTGTACCAGCGACTAATAGGTAAATATTGAAACAAATATCAAATGACAAAAAGTAATATTTGTCATTTGATATTTATTGTGTTATTATAGGTTCAAGGAGATGAAACAAACTTTATGGGGAAATTTTCAGAAATATTAACAAAAGAGCAGATACTTGTAGCAACAGAAGAAGCTCTCAGACGTTTTGGGGTGGAAAAAACCTCTGTAACGGATGTTGCTCGTATATTGAATGTAAGCCACGGAACGATTTATCGACACTTCAAAAGCAAGAACGAGCTTCTTGAAGGAGTTACAGAAAAGTGGCTTGATGAAAAAATCATTAATCCGTTAACGCTTGTTTGTAATGACACTTCAATGGATGGACCTAAACATTTACAAGTATATATCCGGACATTAATCGAATTAAAACATCAATATGCTCGTGAAGATGAAGAAATGTTTAAAATGTATGCCAAAATAACAGATGAAGCTGCAGATTTAATTTATAAACACATTAATCATATTATAGATCAAATGAGTGAAATTATTACCCGTGGTGGTATAAAATCTGAGGAAAGTTCTAGATTAGCACGCACTATTTTCTATGCTACGATACGATTCCATCACCCAGCCCATGCATATGAATGGAAAAGTCCAACGATTTATAACGAGTTTTTAGATGTATGGGCTTTAATTGAAAAAGGTTTTACATAAAAAGTGAAATGAGGAGAAAATATGAATTTAATAATTTTAGTCTATAAATGAGCAAATATCATAACATATTTTGGAATTAAAGATATCAACAACAAAAATAGGCATTTTACCTTTCCTAAGGTATTATATTACTGTGAAGAAATATAACTAAAGGATGGATAAAAATGCCTACAGAAAATAATATACCATATGATAAATCAATTAACACTTTATTATAGAAATTAAAATATTAATCTATTTAACATTGCCACAATTTAAACATATTTGCGCCTTCATATTTGGGACCGTAGGTCGTGGTTGTAACGGCAAAGTTAGTCGTGTAACTGAAAACTGTTATGGAGCAAGGCATAGAACCTCCGTAGGATATTTTTTATCCAATAGTACATGGAATGAAGATTATGTTCTACGAGCATTACAAAAATTTGCAATAAAGAAAATATGGCAGTTATCAAAAGATACCGGTAAGCCTATTTATGTGATTATTGATGATACTATCTGTAAGAAAACAAAGCCTTCGTCACAGGCTAAAAATCCTAACAAACATTGCCAACGAAATAGGGCATAGCATAATTGATATGCCCTATTTTGTCACTTTATTAATTCAAAACTTATAGGATTAATAATTCAAGATATTAAAATAATAGACATAGGAATAATCTGTGTACCAAGTAGTGATGAACAAAAAGTTTGCATGTTAAATAAATAAAACCATAAAATCATTTTTCCGTTTTTCATGTTGTAATAGAGTAAATAGGATAGATATTTTATTCGCTTTATTCATTCACATAGGGGGTAGCTATCCCTTTCACATATATGTTAGACACTCAATTCTATTAAATAAAAGTCATAGACTCTAAGATTTCAAGGATATATCTATATTTCCTCGGCGATATTGGCAAGATGCATCATCACAAAATGTACACCTTACATCTTCAAGTGATTTGCGTATAAAATAGACACTATCCTCTAATGGCTTATTTAAGATGTCTTCCTTAATTTTAAACGCTATTATAGCCTTGAATTTATATTGCTCATACAGATTTTTTATAAGTCTTTCTGCGTAATGATATTTCGAGAAATTTTCGCCATCTTTATCTAAAAAAAACATATGCAAACCCCGAATACCTTTTGTTATATAGACAATTATTTCATCACTTGTAAAACCTATTTTATATCCTTTATCCAGTATATTATTAATATCCTCTTGAACTATGTTTATGTAATCAACTAGAATGTAGTCATTTTGATATATGGTTGACATGATGATTCTCCCCCTTTTTTTAATAGTCATAACATTTGTTTATTTACTATTAATTTTTCGTTACACATGGGTGCAAGTTTAGTGACTATGGGTATAAGAGTCTCGTTTAAAATATTATAATATAAGATACATTGATATGATATTAACAAAGTATTAATATTAATACTTTGTTAATATCAATACTTTGTTAAGTTTGTACATTAAATCGAATCGTTGTCGTAACTGAATCTATAAGGGCTTTAATATATTATCACGACATCTAACACGATACGCATAATACAAACAAATGGTTTCTTATACAGATAACAAAGGCTATATAAAACCTATAAGATTTAGAATGCAAATAGATGATCAACCTATGGAGGTCATAAAAATAGACAAAGTTATAGTAAGAGACATAGAGAGATTTGCAGGTAACATTATGCTTGTTTATAAATGTCAAAGTTTGATTGACGATGTAACAAAATTATTTGAGATCAAATACGAAGTTTCAACTTGTAGATGGATTTTATTTAAAACTTAAAGTGTAATTAAGGTTTGTAAATTTAATTACAGATGGAGGTATATAATGAAATTAATGTGCAAATGTGGAAATACAGAAGATATAAAAGCAGATAATAAAATAATGAATTTTGAATTTAAAAATTGTGATGATGGTAATATAGCATTAGTTTGCACGAAGTGCAATGAAGTTATCGTTATAAAATCATTAATGAATAGATAATAACCTCTGAGAATAATATCTTGGAGGTTTTTACCTTTTGTTCAAATTCTTAAGGTTATTATAAAAATAATATTTAAAGACAAAAAAATAAAAGAGACTAGTATAAATTAGCCTCTTTTAAAAAGAAATATTTTTATGTCTTCTATATTCTGTCCACTTTTTTTATAAATATTCACCTAAATCATTTAGTTAGTTTTCAGTTAAAATTCATAATTGGATTTTAACTAATTAATCGTTGATACCGTAAGTATAGGTTAATAGACTTAGATCAGACAAAGTGGAGGAAGGGGAGGGTAGCCCGTAGGGAAAGTTCCATTAGGAAATGCGGTAGTAGCAAACGGAGGTGCGGTAGTTAGATTCTAGTTAAATTTAATTGTGACATTATACAGTGAATAAATATAGCCTAAGTTATTCATTAAGTGATATATTTATTCATTGTATAATTATATATATAATAGTTAAGAAATTTGAAGAGCAAGGATATTATTTTATATCAATGAAACTCAAATACTCATATATAAAGACCAATGACAGTTTCATAATAGATACTAATTTTAAAGGGTCTACAGATGGAATTAAAATAGATATAGTTAAAACATATGAAATGGATGAAAATGATAGAGAGTTGATAAATGTTTTACCAACATAGTTTGTCATATCTCACTTAATGGATACTTAGTATTCTGCCCTAAAACCTCTATTGATATTACAATATGATATTAGCTGAATATTCCAAAAGGAAGTACCGGGGATTTAATTTTGGGGTGAAGTTTTATATAAAAACGGGGTACCTCTACCCTAATCCGTTAACTAACCTGGGAGGCGCAATGAGGGGGATTATAAATTGAACAAAAAACTTGTTTCAGCCATGTTGGCACTTGTTATAACTATGAGCGTTGGGTTTACTAGCGTATACGCAGATTCTGCGTCAGATAAGGCAAAAATTCAGCAAGTTCAAACTCAAAGGAACAACCTTGAAAATAAAGTCGAGATGATGGACAGTCAGATTGAATCAATTATGATTAAGATCAACAGCAATGAAAATAATATAACAAAAACACAGAAAAATATTAAACAAAACCAAGTAGATATTGTAAAAGCAGAGGCTGATATTAAATCAGAGCAGATTTTTTTAATGAAAGAATGAGAATAATGTATATGAATGGGTCATCAAGCTATATAGAGGTTATACTAGGCTCAAACGGTATAGAAGATTTAATATCCAGGGTGGAAGATATTAAAAAGATAATAACCTTTGATCAAAATGTTATTAATGATTTGAAATCAAAGGAAGCAACAATTAGTTTGAAGAAGGTAACGTTAGATAAAGAAAATTCAAATTTGCTATATTTGAGAGCTTACAATAAAAATAAATTAGGTTCTTTAACCAAACAAAAATCCAACCCAACTGTATTAGTAGCACAATTAAATGCTCAAGAAAATAAGTATGGAGCACAATTGGTAATAGACCAGGCTACTGAAGTAAGACAAGCAGCAGTAGCAAAACAAGTTGCATTAAAGACAATAACAAATGTGGCTCCTAGTTTTACTCCATCAAGGGGTGGAGCTACAGTTTCTTCTAATGGGGTTATAGCATATGCTTCGAATTTTCTTGGCATCCCTTATGTGTGGGGTGGGACAAGTCCTTCAGGCTTTGACTGTTCAGGCTTTACACAATATGTGTTTGCACATTTTGGTGTAAACCTACCAAGGGTTTCGGAAGACCAACAAAATGTAGGAGCATTTATATCGAGAGCTAATCTTCAACCAGGCGATTTAGTGTTTTTCGGATCCCCCTGCTCATTATGTAGGGATATATGTTGGGAACGGTAACATGATAAATGCACCTCACACAGGTGTTGTAATTAGAGTTCAAACACTAAATAGTGATTTTACGTATGGACGTAGAGTTAATTAAAAAAATAAAAGAGCCTATATGAATTGAAATGATGTGCTCCCCTTAAAGTAGACAATTAAATACTAAAAATCTGTCTACTTTAAAGGGAGCATTTTTATGACTAAATGAACTAAATATACAGCAAAAAAAGTATGAAATTTTAAATGCATATGTTAATGAATAGACTAGGATTATTTTAAGTGTATTGTTACCAAAAGGTATACTAGCATATTGAAGGCGTTTATTTTAAAACTTTTTTAATAAATCCAAAGTTACACAATGTAACTTTGGATTTATTAACACTAATATTTTAAATATGTACTATAAATAAAAATAACAAGTAAATAATTAAATATAGTATTTTCAAATAAATTAAGATATATATTAAGAAAAGTAAATAAGCGAGAGTAAAAACCAAAAGGTACCATTTTAAAAGGTTTATAGTTTGCCATATAAACTTAAAATTCAAACTACAATATCATATATAATATATTTATACATATATTATATATCGCGAACGAAAGTATTTTAAATAATGTATACTCAAACTCGTATGCTTATTTATGAAGTTCGTATTTCATCCCAAATACGAACTTCATAAATGAGTAAAACTTCTTCTGCTAATTTTGAAAGGGACATTTTTGTTTTGCACCAAATGTAAATTTATGTATATTAAAAAAATGGTAAGTCCACTATTTTATAGTTGACAAAATATAAAATAAAAAATATAATACTAAACATATATGAAAACTAAAAATAACACAACTCACTAGAAAACTAGAGGTCGTGTCTCATTATTTATGGGATATGATCTTTTTTTGTTTATTACTATGGCACTGCTGGTAATGCTACCTAGCTTGCGTGCTTATTTGCACTTGTGGCAATTGTTTTTGTAGCTATAAATTTAAATCAGTTCACATCAAAGTCTGCATCATCAGGATTAATTTATGGATATATTGAAGCTGGCAGAGAATATTCATGGAAATATTTTAGAAACATATAAGTAGTACTATTAAAATGAAGAGGTGTTTTTTATGAGTCAAAAATTTGGAATTGGAACAAGGTCAGTACATGGAGGATATTCCCCTAAATCAGGTGAACCAAGAGTCGTACCAATAATTCAAAGTACATCATATAAATATGATAGCTTTGATGAAGTTGGAGATGTTGCAGCAGCTAAAACAGAAGGTTTCTTATATACAAGGCTAGGTAACCCTACAGTTTCTGCATTAGAGAAAAAATATATTGAATTACAAGGAGGAGTGGATGCAGTTGCTACAGCTTCAGGACAATCTGCTGTAGTTTATTCTATACTTAATATTGCTAATTCAGGAGATCATATTATTGCAAGTTCCAATCTGTATGGAGGTACATATAATTTATTTAACGCTATTATTCCTAAACTAGGAATAGAAGTATCTTTTGTGGATCCCGAAGCTCCTGAGGAAGAATTTTTAGAAGTAGCGAAGGAAAATACTAAGTTGATATTCGGTGAAACCATAGGTAATCCATGACTTAACATACTAGACTTTGATAAATTTTCGTCTATAGCTAAAAAATTAGAGATACCATTTATTGTAGATAACACGATAGCAACACCTTATTTGATTAACCCGTTTGAATATGGAGCTAATGTAGTAGTTCATTCTACGACTAAGTATTCAGATGGACATGCAGTGTCACTCGGTGGAATAATTGTTGACGGTGGAAATTTTAACTGGAGAAACGGAAAATTCCCGGATTTTACAACGCCAACAGGTCCGATAGCTTTAGTATTTGCAGATACATTTACTAGGAATGCTTTTTCAGGTAAGTTAAGGGTAAATTTAGTTGAAGAATTTGGCGCAGCTCCAGCTCCATTTAATGCGTTCTTAACTAATTTAGGATTGGAAACATTACATTTGAGAATGGAAAGACATTCATCAAATGCGTTAAGATTAGCTGAATATCTTTCAGAGCACCCAAAAGTTGAATGGGTAAGATATCCATATTTAAAAACAGATTCACAATATGCCAAAGCAAAAAAATACTTAAAAGGCGGAGCAAGTGGAATTTTAACTTTTGGCGTAAAAGGAGGAATTGAGTCTGCGAAATTACTAGGGAAAAAATTAAAGCTAGCTTCAATAGTTGTTAATTTAGGTGACGTGAGAACTTATGTAATTCATCCTGCAAGTACAACACATTTAGCACTATCAGAAGAACAACAGAGAGCGGCAGGGGTGACACCAAGTTTAATTAGAATTTCGATAGGAATTGAAGATATTGAAGATATTATTACGGATTTTGAGCAAGCCTTAAGCAAAGTATAATGTTGAATTAATAATGGTTAATGAAAGGGGTATGTATGAATATAGATGGTGTAGAACGAAAATCACAACCTAATGATAAAAGAATTTGTATTAAATCAGAGACGTTTTATTTAAATGGGGCGCAAGGAGTTAGACTTTTTACTGAGAAGTGGTATACAACTGAAAATGTAAAAGTAAAAGGTATAATTCAGATAGCTCATGGAATGGGTGAAACGACAGATTATTACAGGGAATTTAGTGAAGAAATAGTTAAAGCAGGCTTTATTGTATACATGAATGAAGCTCGAGGACATGGTAGGACAGCTGGTGTCATAACAGATTTGGATTACGTTGAGAATGCAGGATATTTAGGAGAAGATGGAATAAATTTACTGGTAGAAGATTTAAAATTATTAACAGATATAATTAAAAATAGAAATCCAGGATTGCCCGTTTTTCTTTTAGGTCATAGTTTAGGTTCAGTTTTAGCACAGATATACGCATATAAATATGGGAATTGTATAGAGGGTATTATTTATTCAGGAACAACAGGACCAATTAATAAAGAAAAAATAAAAGAATTAGCTGAAATTGTAAGTGAAGAGGTTAAAAGGGTTGGAAGAAAAGCTCCAAGTATAGAAACAGCAGACTTTTTTTAAAAACATTATAACGATGAATTTCAACCGGCTAGAACAGATTATGATTGGTTTACTAGCGATTCTATTATGCTCGATAATTCTTTGAATTCTCCTTATGCCGCAATAAACTATAAGGTTGGTTACTATGAGGATTTGATTTATGCGTTAAAAGATTTACATGATGAAAAATTTCTTAGATTTATACCTAAATCCATACATATATTTTCTATATCTGGTGATAAAGACCCGTTTGGGGATAGTGGAAAAGGGGTACAACATTTATTTGAAATTTACAGAGAATATGGGATTGAAGATGCTACATATAAAATATATAAAAATGGTAGGCATGAAATGCTTAGAGAAGTTAATAGAAAAGACGTTATAAGCGATGTACTTAATTGGCTAGAAGGGCATATATAATCAATACTTTTATTGTAACGATTAGCTTTTAAATCTTATATAGGTGGAGATAGATATATCATTGGACAACTGTATATGGGAATGGGGGAGTAACATATAAAAATAATATGAATCTATTATGAAGTTATGTAAACTAATCCTAATTAATATTTGACTGACCAGAAACACTGGAGGCTAAGAGAGTATTCTTAATTATTAAGATACTACCTTGGCCATTTTTTATTCAGTAATAATTATAGGGTATATTTATTACTTTCAAAATATAAATAATTAATTTTTTATCTGGAGGTTTATAAATGGAAAAATTTAATCTTAAACAACCTGAGGTTCAGATTAGGGAAAAACGTCTTGGATCAATTACTGGATTTCATGGCAATGCAAGTAAACTTGTAAAGTACTCTAGAGAAGGAAAGCTTACTGATAGCACAAGAAGTTTTAGCCAATGTATGGGATGTAGTTCATCTACAGCATTCTGCCAGCTTTCAATGATTCAGGATGCCGCAATTATAAACCACGCACCTATAGGATGTGCAGGAGATTTTCCTATGTTTAGCTTTGGTTATAGAACAGGCCAAGAAGAAAGAAATATACCTGAATCAATTGGTCAATATTATAGTACCAATATTGATGAAAAAGATACCATTTTTGGAGCAACACAAAAACTTGAAGATACTATCCGTGTTGTGTATAAAAGGGTTCATCCAAAGGCTATCTTTATAACCACCTCTTGTGCTTCTGGAATTATCGGTGATGATGTTGAAAGTGTTGCAAATGAGTTATCAGACGAACTGGGAATTCCTGTTGTATCCTGCTTTTGTGAGGGATTTAAGTCGAAAATTTGGACTACAGGTTTTGACGCGGCATATCATTCAATAGTAAGAAAAATAGTTAAACCACCTAACAAAAAAATGAATAAAGTAAATATAATTAATTTTTTTGGAATTCATATTTTCGATGAATTATTGAAAAAATTAGGATATGAGCCTGAATATATTGTGCCCTATTCCACTATTGCACAACTAGAACATATTTCAGAGGCGGCTGCAACAATACAAATTTGTCCAACACTTGGAACTTATATTGCTGCTGTTCTTGAAGATTTATATGGAGTACCTGAAATTAAATCACCTCCAGCATATGGAATTATAGCCACAGATAATTGGTTAAGAGAATTAGGTAGAGTCCTTGATAGAAGCGAGCAGATAGAAAAAATAATTAAAAGTGAGCATCAAAGGGTAATTCCAATACTTAATGAATATAGGAAAAAGCTAAAAGGTAAAAAAGCATACCTTACTGCTGGAGCTGCTCATGGTCATGCAATTATTGCTCTTTTAAAAGAATTAAAACTTGAAATTTTGGGCGCAGCAATCTTTCATCATGATCCAATTTATGATAACAAAGACCCTGTATCTGATGCATTAGCATATGCCGTTAATACTTACAGTGATGTTGCTAACTACAATGTATGTAACAAGCAGTCTTTTGAACTTATAAATATATTAAATAGAGTTAAACCTGATATTATGATTTCAAGACATCCTGGTATGACTCATTGGGCATCAAAATTAGGGATTCCTGCATTACTCATTGACGATGAGCAGTTTAGTTTTGGGTATCAAGGTCTGCTAAATTATGCTGAACGAATTCTAGAAACTCTCGACAATACAGAATTTGTAGATAACCTAGCAAAACACAGTAAAATTCCATACACAAAGTGGTGGCTAGAACAAAATCCTTTTACATACTTAGGAGGAAAATGGAATGACTAAATTTATTAATCAACCTAGATATACATGTGCCTTGGGAGCACAACAATCGGTAGTTGCTATTAAAAGAGCAGTACCGATTTTACATGCCGGGCCTGGTTGTGGTACAAAAATTGTTGGATTTATTGGACAAGGAGAAGGTTATGCTGGGGGAAATTCAATACCTTGCACAAATACAAGTGAATCTGAAATAATATTTGGAGGAGAAGAAAAACTTAAAGGGGTTATTGAAGGTGCTTTTAAAGTTATAGATGCTGACCTTTATGTTGTACTTACAGGGTGTACCTCTGATATTGTTGGAGATGATATTGGCAATGTAACTTCTGAATTTCAAGAGAAAGGAAAATCAATAGTTTTTGCAGAGACTGGTGGTTTTAAAAGTAACAATTATATTAGTCATGAAATTGTTGTAAATGCTATCATTGATCAATATGTAGATAAATACAATACAGATAAAACCATGACTAAAGGGTTAGTTAATGTATTTGCTTCCTTACCAGATCAGGATCCCTATTGGAATGGTAACCTAGAAGAAATTAAGAGAATTCTTGTAGGAATAGGGTTAAAGGTTAATATACTTTTTGGAATTGACTCAAACGGAATTGAAGAATGGAAGACGATTCCTAAGGCTGAATTTAATATTGTAGCTAGTACTTGGTCAGGTCTTGAAATTGCAAAACATCTTGAAGCAAAATATGGGACACCTTATATACATTTCCCATATGCACCTATAGGTGGTCTAGAGACTACAAAATTTTTAAGACTTGTAGGAGATTTTGGCAAACTTGATTCAAATAAAGTGCAAAAATTTATTGAGATAGAAGAGAACAGATTTTATACTCATATAGAGAGAATGGCAGACTTTTTGTTGGAATTCAAGTATGGATTTCCTAGAAAATTTTATACGATTTTAGATGCGTCTTTTGCCATTGGGTTCTCAAAATATCTTGTTAATGAGTTAGGAATACTTCCAGTTAAACAGTTTATTACTGATGATACACCTGAACAATATAGAAAAGGTATTATAAAACAGTTTAGTAAAGTATCAGCGAAAAGGTCAACGGAGGTAGTTTTTACGGTTGATGGAGAATCCATACATGATGACATCTTATCAGATGATAATAGACAAAGATCATTAATTCTCGGAAGTGCATGGGAAAAAGATATAGCAAAAAAGAAAGGAGCAGATCTTCTAATTGTTGGGGTTCCAATTACATATAGACTTCCATTGTGTAGAGCTTATGTTGGATACAATGGAGGCCTTACACTTGTAGAGGATATTTATGATAAAGTATTAAACACTTTCAGATAAAGAATGGTAGTTATATGAGGAGTGATTTTGGATACGATTAGAATAAAAACGAAACGATGAAAAACAAAAAAAATATCTATATTGTCAATATTGCAAGGTGGTTATCCAGCATCATTTATGGTACAGGTTATATAAATAGTATTTTTAATATATAAGAAATGAAGAATTAAGATGTAGCATATAATAAATGCTACATCTAAAGCATGACATTTTAAGGCAAATGGCTGACTTTAAAAAACTGCTTAAGATCAAAATAATTATAAAATGGGGGTATATTAACATGTCATATGATACCAATTCAGGATTAAAATTAAAATGTTTAGGATTTAAAGATTTACTAGCTCAATCTATTGCAACAATTGGACCATCAGGAGCACCTATAATAGCGCTTACTATGGTAGCTGCTAGTGCTGGAAATGGAACATGGTTATCTTTTGTTATTGCTGCAATTGGAGTAATTCTTATTGGTAAAAATATTAATTGCTTTGCAGGAGATTATTCAGGAACAGCATCATTATATGGATACATAATAAAGGGTATAGGTCCAAAAACTGGTGTAGTTGGTGGATGGGCACTTAATATTGCGTATATTTGTTGTGGTGCTTCAGTTGCACCTCTATGCGCTAAATATTTAAATGTAATTATAAATCCAATAGGTATTAACATTAATCCAATATTAATTGTTGGTATTGTATCATTTGTTGCTTGGTTTTTAGCATGGAAGGATATCTCTTTATCCTCTAAAATTATGCTCTATATTGAATTTTTTTCATTAATAATAGGAACTATACTTGCATTTATTATAGTTTTGAAACTTGGTGTAAATATTGACATTGCACAATTAAAAATAAAATCATTTTCTCCTTCGGGTGTTATGCAAGGTACTATTTTAGCATTTATGTGTATGGCAGGTTTTGAGAGTGCAACTATGCTTGGAGATGAAGCAAAGGAACCATTAAAAAATATTCCTAAAGCCGTAACATTAAGTGCTATTATTTCAGTATTTTACTATATTTTCAATTCTTATGCTTACATATCAGCATACAGGTTTTTAAATGGCAATTATAGTGCGAGTCAAGCTCCCGTAACAGAGGTAGCAGGTCACTTTGGGCTATCCGCATTAGCAGTTATATTAACAATTGGAACTGTAATTAGCGCACTTGCAGTGGTGTTAGCTAGTATAAATGCGGGAGCCAGAGGTCTATACGAAATGTCGAGAAATGGAATTTTGAGCAATGATATATCACGTACACATAAAAAGAATAAGACACCTCATATAGCAATAGCTATTGTATCAATCATAACATTTCTTGTACCATCAGTATTAATATTATTCAAGGTTGAATTGTCGGAAATTTGGGGTTTAGTAGGAAGTATAGCTGCTTTTGGGTTTTTAACTACTTATTTATTAATTGATATAGCGGCTCCAATATATTTATACCACAAAAAAAGATTAAAACTAAGAAATATACTTATATCAATAATTGGGGGTATTAGTGTACTTATACCTTTTGCAGGTAGCCTATATCCAATTCCGCCATATCCAAATAATTTACTCGTTTATATATTTGCTATATTACTAACTAGTGGTCTTATAACATTTCTTTGGAAATGCAAAAAACAACCCGATATTGTTGCAAATCTTAATTTGCAACTTGATGCTAACTATAATAGTTTTCAAAAAGAAAGGTATAATAAATCTAAAGATAATCAAGAGGCCGTGATATAAATTAAATTACTCGCTGTCATGAACTATACCTATGTTTGTTGTTTTAGGATTGTTCTTTATTGTTCGAACTCATAGCCTCTACGGATTTGAACAAAGAGATATAGTAGTACCACATACCCATCAAGCTAAGAAAACTCTTTTCTAAAAAGTATGAAATTTTAAATGCATATGTTTATGAATAGACTGATTAACACATTTATACTAATATTGTACATTGTGGACAAAAGTATTATAAATGATGAAACTCATTAACACAATGAATATTCTGAATATTCAGATCTATACGTTAATTTGTAAAGTTTGTATTTTATAGCAATAACGAACTTTATGAAACATATACAATATTGGGGTTGAGTATTTAATCCATATATATCTATTGTATAATTTACCTTAAGAAGAACATACTAGAGATAGTATAATATATTTAGCATAAAATTTTCTATTAATATTACAAACAGAGGGCTATGTTTCTTGTTTTATGGTTTTAAATTTGCAAATAATAACTTTGAAAGCATTTTACATAGTAATTTAAAAATAGCCATTCTCTTAAAGAGAATGGCTATTAACTATCACGTATTTCATTTATACGTTATNCTATATGGTATGCANTATGTATTAAAAAAATTACATACACTAACTATTATTTAAGTCCTTATTAAGCTTTTTTAATACGCTTTTTTCAATTCTAGAAACATATGACCTAGAGATTCCTAAAATCAATGCAATTTCCTTTTGAGTCCGTGGATTGCCATCAAGTAATCCATANCGCATTTGAATTATTGTCTTTTCTCTATCATTCAAACCTNTGTTTATCTTATTATAAATCTGTTTAAGTTGTACCTTACGTTCTACTATATCAATAATAGAATCCTCATCACTACTTAATACATCAATAAGAGATATCTCATTTCCATCTTTATCAGTTCCAATAGGGTTCTGCAGGGACACATCACCTTTTGTTTTCTTATTATTCCTAATAAACATGAGTATTTCATTTTCTATGCACTTTGAAATATAGCTTGCGAGCCTTACTCCTTTACTTGTATCAAATGAGTCAATGCCTTTAATGAGTCCCACAGTTCCAATTGATATGAGGTCATCTACATCATTTCCTTGGTAGGAAAATTTTTTTACTATATGCGCAACTAGTCTCAGATTTCGTTCAACTAATATATCTTTAGCTAGTAAATCACCTTTCTTTAACTTTGCTAAATAGGATTTCTCTTCTTCTTCACTTAATGGTTGAGGGAATGAGGTATTACCAGTTATATAAGCTGTTAGGAATGTAATATTTCCAATTATATCTAATAAACTGTTCATGAAAAACACAAACGTATCCTCCCAATAGAGCTATATAATATAATATGATTTATTTCATTAGAAGTGCCTGCACATCAAAACATAAATTCTATCGAGCTATTAATTGTAATTATACAAAACGAGTGACGTAAAATAATTCTTTTCATATAGCTTGTCCTGTAATATATGTAGATTGATACAAATGTGTTTCAGCTTTATAAATATACATAATTCTTATATGTATATTTGCATTTTTTATTAGCTATTATGAAATAATTAATTATTTACAAATTATGTTAAAAATGTTATAATGGGGACAATCACTTCTTTTGTTATTATTGTGGGTTTATATTTATTAGGTTTACCTGCAATATTTTAATTTAGTAGATCTATGTACGTAACATAAGCAATTAATT
>JGI24147J20444_1001013_pt1 | contig 14796 bp, 11 predicted proteins | sample BarGraIncub1133A_FD_20444 | JGI IMG/M metagenome (IMG submission 20444) | reverse complement strand
CATGGCAATACCGACGCTGCCGCCGATATTGCGCAGCAGGTTGAACATGCCGGTAGCATTGCCCATTTCTGCCCGGGAAATAGAGGCGAGGGTAACGGTCGTAAGCGGCACGAAGATCATGGCCAACCCGAAACCCAGGACGATCCGGGGCCAGGTGTAGTTCCAGAAGGCTCCCTGCAAGTTAAGCCCCTGCATGATGAACATTGAGGTCGCGCCGAGCAGCAGACCGAAAAATACGATTTTTCGACCGTCCCGTTTGGCTAGTGCCGCTCCGATCAGCGGCATGGTGATGAGTGTCGCAACTCCGCCCGGTGCCATGACCATGCCGGCATCGGTGGCCGAGTAGCCCATCAGGGTCTGCAGGAACAGCGGGATCAGCATGATGGAGCTGTAGAGGGCAAAACCGACGACAAACATGATCAGGTTGCCGGCCGAGAACGACACATTTTTGAACAGGCGCAGGTTGATGATCGGATGTTCGTGGGTCAGTTCGACCCATATCAGCGCAGCCAGAGAAATGACGGTAATGATGCTGAACGTGATGATGAATGACGAGTTGAACCAATCCTCCTGCTGCCCTTTGTCCAGCACGACCTGCAGCGACCCCATACTGGCAACCAGTAAAAAGAGCCCCCAGTAATCTATCTTGATCGCCTCAGCTTTCCGGCGCAGATACTCCGGATCAAAAATGAAGAAGGCGCACATGATCATCGCAATGATACCGATCGGGAGATTGATATAGAAAATCCAGCGCCAGCTCATGTTGTCGGTGATCCATCCCCCCAGAGCCGGGCCGACGATCGGGCCGAACATGGCGCCCACCCCGAAGATGGCCATTGCCATGCCGCGCTGGTTGGGGGGGAATGTTTCCATCAGAATCGCCTGGCTGATCGGGATCAAGGCACCGCCGGCGGCCCCCTGCAGAACCCGGAAGAATATCAGCGCCGCCAGGTTGGGCGCCGCGCCGCAGAGCAGTGACGCCAGCGTGAACAGCACGATACAGGTCATCAGGAAGCGCTTGCGGCCGAAAACGCGTGACAGCCAGCCGGTCATCGGGAGTACCACGGCGTTGGCAACGAGGTAGGAGGTCAGTACCCAGGTAACCTCGTCTGTTCCCGCGTTGAGGGCTCCCTGCATGTGCGGCAGGGCAACGTTGGCGACCGAGGTGTCAATGATCTCCATGATGGCCGGCAGCATGACGGTAACCGTGATCAGCCATTTATTTATGTTTTTATCGTCGCTCATTTAAAAGGGGTTCAATTCCTTAAGCACATCACCACTGGTTCTGCCGGTCAGTACGACCGGAATCACGCTCATGCCGACACGCAGCAATCGTTCCGGGTCGGAATTTTTGTCGATGGTGATCTTGACCGGCACCCGCTGGACGACTTTAACATAGTTTCCGGTGGCGTTTTCGGGGGGGAGCAGAGAAAACGCTGCTCCGGTGCCGGCCATGATGCTGTCTACCGTACCGTTGAATGTTCTGCCCGGATAGGCATCGACGGAAAATTTGACTTTTTGTCCCGGTTTCAGATATGTAATCTGGCGCTCCTTGTAGTTGGCCGTGATCCACGCTTCCTGCAGCGGCACAAGTGCCATCAGCGGCTGTCCCGCTTGAATGTTGACACCAGCTTCTACCGATTTACGGGTGATGTAGCCATCCCGGGGAGCATAGATTTTTGTGTACGACAGCTGCAGTTCTGCTTCATCCAGCTGTGCTTTGCGCTGAAGTATCTTGGCTTTGCTGCCCGTCTTGGTTGACAGCCCGGCTTCAACCTGCGCCCGTTTGAGCGTTTCCGCCGCCTCTTTCAGTTGCGCTTCACCCACCCGCCGGGCGGTTGTCGTGCGATCCAGCTGCTCTTTCGGCAGCACATCGCGACTATACAGTTTTATGGCACGATCCTGATCAATCACCGCCTGATCGAAGCGGGCCCTGGCCGATTGCAGTGCCGCACGAGCCCCTTCAACTTTCATCTGTTCGCCGCCGGTTTCGTTTTCAGCCATTCCGACTCCGGCAGCAGCCTGTTCTATCTGGAGCCGATAGTCGCGTTCGTCAATTTCAAGCAGCAGGTCACCCTGCTTGACAAACTGGTTGTCGCCCACCAGCACCCGCGCCACCGTGCCGGAAACCTTGGCTGAGACCGGAACAATACGGGCTTCGATAAAGGCGTTATCGGTTTCAATGTTGCTCCTGCTGGAGATGAACATTCTCAGGCCGAACCATCCCCCGATAATAATGACCGTCAGCAGGATGATCAAAGCTTTGATCTTTTTGTTCCCCCCCGGTTTTGCATCCGGTGCTGATTCTGCCGGGATTGTCTCTGATGAATCCTGCGACTCAGTTGATGGTGATTCTGTATTTTCTGCCATATATCCTCCGGTAAGGTTGTTACAGTTCTCCCCGTGCATTCTGCAAACGGGCTGTGGCGGTCTGGCAATCATAGAGCGCCCGGTAGTAGTCAACTTTGGCCTGTGTGACCAGCGTCTGGGCATCCAGCACTTCGGAAGCAATGCCGACCCGTGCCTGGTAGCGTTCCTCGTTGATGCGTAGGTTCTCTTCACTTTGCTTTATCGCAGCTTTGGTCACACTGATTCGTTCTTTTGCCACACGTGCATCATTACCGGCGGTTGTAATCTCAAGCAGAGCGCGCTGTTCCGTCAGTCTGAGAGTGTCCTGCTGCTTTGAACGCTGTTTAACCGCCTTAGTGTGTGCCGCCTGCGCGGCAAAACCGTCGAACAGGTTGATGCGAATGCCAAGCGTTGCCGAATAAAGGGTTTGCTCCCGCACCTTGTCGTTCTGGACATAATCCATTCCGAGACGGGTATATATTTCGGGTACATAGTTTTTACGGTTTTCCATAACCTCAAACTCTCGTGCTTCAAGTATCTGCTTCTGCGCCTTGATGTCGTGGCGGTTTACCGGGGTATCGGCTCCGCCGGCAACACTCCGGGTAGTGCTGCTCAGGGTAGTTGCTTCGTCGAGCTCGCCCCGGAATCCGGGTTCACTGCCGGTGAGGAAGTTAAGGAGCAGCCAGCCGTTATTGAGAGTGTTGACAACTGACAGCTGTTTTTGCCGTGCGGAGGCGAGGCGCACTTCTGCCTGCAGGACATCATTACGGGTGACGACCCCCTCCTCAAACAGAACTTGAGCCACGCGGCGATGTTCCGTTATTTGAGTGACTTCCTCGGCCGTCGCTTGAATCAATCTGCCGGTTTCAAGGATCCTGAAGTATGCTTCGATTACCTGTAAGGCAAAATCACCGCTGGTGGACAGAAAACCTTGTGAGGCTGCTTCGGTGTAGGCGTTTGCTTGACGAATCCGGGCATCGCGGCGTCCGAAGTCATAGAGAGTATAGCTGGCCGCAATGCCTGCGGTAGCAAAATCCGGTTCCTGGGTTTCCGCTGTGACGCCGCCAATTTTTACCGCCTGCGGTTCCAACTGCATCGTGTATCCGGCAGTGGCGTCAACCCGTGGATACAAGGCAGCCGCTGCCAAACGGCTGTTTTCCTGGGCAATGCGGCTGTCCCAGGCAGCGCTTTTCAGGGCCGGATTGTTGTCGTGCGCTCTTTGCAGGCAATCTTGCAGGGAGAGAGGCGCACCCCAGGATTGGGTCGCCACGCAGAGGCAGACAGCAACAGCAAAGCTAGCATGCAGGAAATTCATACACCCTCCGTTCCCCACGTAAAATTTCCAGCATACGTCTGAGCTCTCTGATTTCATCCTCGGTCAATCCCGTGGTGAACCGTTTTAATGATCGTTCGGCACATGCAGACAGGGTGTTCTCCATCGCTTTACCATGCTCCGTGAGACAAATTTTATACGCCCGACGGTCTTGCGGGTGTTGACGCCGTTCAAGCAGACCGCTCCGTTCCAGGCGGTCGACAAGGCCGCCGACGGTGGAGCGATCGATCTGCCCTTTTTCAGACAGTTCGACCTGGGTCAACCCGTCCTGCTGCCAGAGAAACGCAAGAAGAGCGAACTGCGGTGGAGTGAGATCGTACGGTTCGATCTCTTCCCTCAGTGTGGCCCAGGCTCGCTGGTAGGCTTTTGACAACATAAATCCGATACTGCTTTCAATGTCGTACATAAATAGATCGCCTCGTATATAGAGATACTGTAATTATGCAGATAATAAGTATGCTGTCAATATGAAACATACGTTTAAAGCGTTTACAAGAGCTGAAGGTTTGCTTATTATGACCCGTTATGGAACTCCTGCCGATGTATCATGTCCGACCGATGATTGAGGATGATATTGATGCCGTCATGGCAATAGAGTCCGCTTCCTATACATCTCCTTGGAGCCAGGAACATTTCCGGGATGAGATAACGGCGCGTTATTCGTGGCCGTACGTAGCCGTTGAAAAGGGGAGTGTTGTCGGCTACGTCTGCCTGATGTCACTGTTTGAAGAGGCACAGATACTGAACATCGCAGTGTCACCGACCCATCGCGGCAGGGGTATTGCGCGGCTATTACTGGATCATGCGTTCAGGATGGCGCTCGAAAAAGGGGCGGAGCTCATGGCGTTGGAGGTGCGTGCCACCAATAGTGCCGCCATTTCGCTCTATGAACAGCTTGGTTTCAAACGCGTCGGTATTCGTGACAAATATTATGATTCGACCGAAGATGCGATTCTGATGGAAAAATTACTCAAGGAGAGCCCGTAATGCAGTTTACCTCACTGATTCTTTCTAACATAGAGGTCTCGCCCGGATATTGGCGGATGCGTATGACCGCACCACCTGAATGTGCTGCGGCACGTCCCGGCCAGTTTGTGATGGTGCGCGTTAACGGCGCCATCGACCCGCTGCTGCGGCGGCCGTTCGGTATNTTTGATATCGGCACCTACACCCCTGCCCAGAGCGGCGCACAGCCGCAGCCGTATCTGGAAATGNTGTACCGGGTGGTGGGGAAGGGGACCGCGATGCTGTCAACGCTGCATGGTTCCGATCTGCTCGATGTTCTCGGACCGCTCGGCAAAGGGTTTGATCTTGGGGTGCCGGATGAAGAAAAGCTTATCGTTGGTGGCGGGGTAGGGTTGGCACCGCTCTATCTGCTGGCCAAAGAGCTGGTCAAGGGGTCAAAAGTCAGGCTTTTTGCCGGTGGACGTACCAGGGACGATATTCTCTGCATCACCGAATTCGAGCGGTTGGGAGTCGAGTGTTATACCGCAACTGAAGATGGCTCGCTGGGAGAGTGTGGTTTGGTGACCGAGGCGCTGCTGCGCCGCCTGGAACAGCTGCAGGGTGGTGCGAGCATCTATGCGTGCGGCCCGCACGGCATGCTGAATGCTGTTGCCGGGATCGCGGCACAGCGTAGCATCCCCTGTCAGGTTTCGCTGGAAGGGTACATGGCGTGTGGTGTCGGCGCCTGTCTCGGCTGTGTTGCTCCGGGGCATTCCCATTCACCGGAAACCCCCGACTTCCGCTGTGTCTGCACCGAAGGGCCGGTTTTTGAGTCGGGCGAACTGAAGTGGAGGGAATGATCATGAAACCTGATATGACCGTCAATCTGGCCGGGATGAATCTTCGTAATCCGGTAATGACCGCCTCCGGCACGTTTGGATATGGCGAGGAGTTTGCCGAATACGTCGATCTTGAATCAATCGGCGCCTTTGTGACCAAAGGGCTTTCCCTCAAACCACGGGCCGGCAATCCGACGCCGCGCATCGTCGAAACCCCCGGCGGGATGTTAAACGCCATCGGCCTGCAAAATGTCGGTATCGATGCCTTTATCGCCAAAAAAGTTCCGTTCCTGCGCTCGGTCAACACCCCGGCTATCGCCAATTTCTTCGGTAACACCATTGATGAATACGCCGAGATGGCCCGCCGCCTCGATGAAATCCCCGAGGTGGCCGCGCTGGAAGTAAATATATCCTGCCCGAATGTCAAACAGGGGGGGATCGTTTTTGGCACCGATCCGGCCTGCGCCTTCGATGTCGTATCGGCTTGCCGTGCAGTGACTATAAAGCCGCTGATTGTCAAGCTTTCCCCCAACGTGACCGACGTGGTGGTCATGGCTCGGGCATGTGAAGATGCCGGCGCTGATGCGTTGTCACTGATCAACACTCTGACCGGTATGGCTATTGACCTGAACAAGCGCCGGCCGGTGTTGGCCAATATCACCGGCGGTTTTTCAGGGCCGGCCATCAAGCCGATTGCACTCCGCATGGTCTGGCAGGTGGCGAAGGCTGTCAAACTGCCGATTATCGGCATTGGCGGAATCATGAATGCGGTAGATGCGCTTGAATTCATGCTGGCAGGAGCGACCGCCGTCCAGGTTGGCACCGCCAGTTTTATCAACCCGGGTGCGGCTCAAAGAATAGCCGAAGATATGGAAGCCTGGCTGATCGCAAACGGAGTTGCCGACATCAAGAGCCTGATCGGTGCACTGGAATCCTGAATGATCCCGGAAATCGGGGCGTAGGCGGCTCGTCCATCAGTTTCAAAAGGATCACGTCGGAGCCATGCTTCGAGCTATATAGTATTAAAAATGTGAATTCACCTACAAAGGTACTGTTATGAAAGAACGCCGGCAATCACTCGGTCTGCGCACGCTGGAAGACATCAGCTCGATCATCCTGCATTCACATGACCTGCAGGATACTCTCGACAATATCGTTACCCTGGTTGCCAGACGGATGGGGAGCGATGTCTGCTCGATCTATCTGCTGGAAAACGACGGTGAAACCCTGACCCTGAAGGCCACTAAAGGCCTTTCCAAGGCGTCCGTCAACCGCGTTGCCATGAAGGTCAGTGAGGGTCTGACCGGTCTTGCCGTTGAAACCCGCGCGATGGTGATGACCGATAATGCCCCGTCACATCCGCGCTACAAATATTTCAAGGAGGCGAAAGAGGAACGGTTTCTCTCGTTTCTGGGGTTGCCGCTGTTCGAACACAAGGCTCCGATCGGAGTCATCGTCGTGCAGACCCGCGAAACCCGCAGTTTCAGCGATGATGAAATCAGTATCCTGCGCACCATCACCTTTCAGATCGGCAGCATCATCCATACGGCCCGGTTACTTGATTCGATTCAGTACAAGGAGCGTGAGCGGGCCTGGTTTGAGAAGGAGCTGGCCAAGGTCCGGAACGGATCTGGNGGTGATGCGNCTGCTCCCGGANCNGGGGGNACGAAGCGAAGTCCCGTTGCCAAAACGCTGGCCGGAACCGCCGTGTCGGCCGGCTTTGGCTGCGGGAAGATTTACATCCTCGATCGTTTCAATGATAAAGTCATCAAACTGGCAAAGGTCGGCAGTGCCGCTGAAGAACGGCATAAATTTACACAAGCCCTTGAAAAAGCCAAGATCCAGACCATTTACATGGAAAAACGGGTCAGTGAAACGCTCTCGGCCGATGATGCCGCGATCTTTCATACTCATCTGATGATACTGGAAGACCGGAGTTTTTCCACCAAGNTCTCCGAACTNATCGAACGGGGGATGGGTGCCGCTCGAGCCGTTCATGATGTTGTGCAGCATTATATNCAGGCGTTCTCGGCGATGGAAGATCCGTATCTGCGCGAGCGTTCGGCGGACATGGAAGATATCGGNCGCCGCATCATCGANGCTATTGAAGGGAACAATTCCAGCGAGATCACNCTCAAGGAAAAGCGGGTACTNGTGGCNGACGATATTTTCCCCTCCAACCTTGCGATGCTTGATCCGAACAAGATTCTTGGNATTGTTACCGAAAAGGGCAANGCTTATTCTCACGCCGCCATCATGGCAAAGTCGCTCGGCATCCCGGCTGTTCTTGGTGTGCAAGGAGTGATGGCGGCTGCCAATGTCAAAGATGAGATCATCGTTGACGGTACGTCCGGTAACGTCTATCTCAACCCGGATACGTGCATTAAAAAAGAGTACGTGCGCCTTGAACAGGAGTATACCGGTCGGATGAAGGAGCTGGAGGGACTTCGTGATCTGCCGGCGGTTACGACCGATGGCGTTGCGATTACGCTGAGTGCCAACATCGGATTGATTTCGGATGTCCGGGTCGCTAATCTGCATGGCGCTGAAGGGGTGGGGCTCTATCGTACCGAGTTTCCTTATATGGCGCGCTCCGCATTTCCCGGTCGCGAAGAGCAGGCCGGTATCTACCGTAAAATTCTTGGGGGCTTTCCCGGTCAGACCGTCAACATCCGCACCCTCGATATCGGTGGCGACAAGGGGCTTTCCTATTTTCCGTACCCTCACGAGGATAATCCGTTCCTGGGATGGCGCTCGATTCGTGTCTCGCTGGAACGGCAGGACATTTTCAAGGAACAGTTGGCCGGAATTCTGCTCGCATCACATGCCGGCAATGCGACGATCATGTTTCCGCTCATCAGCAGTCTGGACGAAATCCGTCAGATCAGGGAAATTCTGACATCGGTCAGAAATGAACTGCTGCGTGAAGGGCATGATGTGCCCGGCTACATCCCGCTCGGAATCATGATCGAGGTGCCGGCAGCGGTGCTGATTATCGACTATCTGCTCCAAGAGGTGGATTATGTCAGTATCGGTACCAACGATCTGATCCAGTATACTCTGGCTGCCGACCGCAATAACGCCAGCGTCAAGCAGTATTATGATCCATACCATCCAGCGATTCTGCATTCCATTAAACGTGTTGCCGATGCTGCCAACAAAGCCGGCAAAAAGGTATCGGTCTGCGGAGAAATGGCTGCCGATCCGTTGTGCGCGCTGCTTCTGGCCGGTATGGGTATCCGGGAATTCAGCCTCTCGGCCCCGAGTATACCGGTCGTGAAGCAGGCAATCCGCTCCAACAGTTTTGAGTCATGCCGGCGATTGGCGCGGGCGGCGCTGGCATGTCGCAATAGTGCCGACATGGGGCGCTGTCTCGCAACGGCGCGGAAGAGGCTGATACTATGATGTTGGAAAAACACTCACCACAGAGACACGGAGACACGAGACACGGAGAAAACCAAGATTAAAGTCTTTAAGCCTTTGGGGTAAACTTGAAAGACTTTTGTTTTTGACTTTCTCCGTGTCTCCGTGTCTCCGTGGTAGAAGTAAGCGATTTTAGTAGTATTCTGCATTCGAGGAGATACTGTTTTGTACGATGGACGACCTACCTACGCCGAGATTGATCTCTCCGCGCTTAAGCATAACTATCAGTTGATCCGCTCCTCAATTCCGAAGCAAACCGAAATTCTGGCGGTTGTAAAAGCTGATGCTTACGGGCACGGTTTTATGGATATCAGCCGGGAGCTGGAAAGTCTCGGGGTTAACGCGTTCGGTGTTGCGTTCCTGGCTGAAGGAATCCAACTCCGCAAAAGCGGCAGCGATAAGCCGATCCTCCTGTTGGGAGGGTTTTACCCCGGACAGGAACGAAAATGTATCGGTTACAACCTCTCCACGGCAATTTTTACACTGGAGCAGGCGCAGGCGCTCAACCAGGCTGCTTCTGTCGGGAAACTCTTCCGCAGGGCGCAGGTGCATCTCAAAATCGACACCGGTATGGGGCGTTTGGGCGTTCCGTATAACGAGGTCCCCCAGTTCCTTGTCGAGCTGAAGAAGTTGCCGAATATTATTCTCGAAGGGGTCATCTCACATTTTGCCAGTGCTGATGAACTCGATGAATCCGGCCAGTATTTCACCCGGCTTCAAGGCGAGCGTTTTGCCTGGGCGCTGGCAGAGATCCGTAAAGCTGGCTTCAATCCGCGCTACATACACATCGCTAACAGTGCCGCAGCATTGCTGCGGAATATTCCCGACTGCAACCTGATCAGGCCTGGAATCACCATGTATGGTGCTTTGCCGTCCGCCGATTTCCAGGGGAAGCTTGACCTCAAACCGGTCATGCGTCTCAAAAGTTGTATTGCCATGCTCAAATGGGTGGAGCCGGGAACTACCATCAGCTATGCACGTCGCTTTACTGCAGGGCAACGCACACTGATCGCCAGTGTGCCGGTCGGGTATGCAGACGGCTACCCGCGCGCACTCACAAACCGGGGTGAAGTATTGGTTCGTGGTCAGCGGGCCAAAGTAGCCGGTACCGTATGCATGGATTGGACCATGCTTGATGTAACCGGAATCGAGGGTGTTGCTGTGGGAGATACCGTGACCCTGATGGGGCCTGACGACGCTGGTAACTGCATTCATGCCGAGGAGTTGGCGGTATGGGCCGACACCATCCCCTACACAATCTTCTGCGGCATCAGCAAACGAGTGCCGAGGGTGTATATCAAATAGTATGCGGATAGTGTCAAAGAAGCCATGTACGCACTTGCGATAGATCTTGGAACCACCACCCTGGCCGCGTCGCTGGTCGACTGCGCCAGCGGTGATCGGCTTGCCATCTCCGGCGGCTTGAATCCGCAGCGTTGCTACGGAGTTGACGTTATTTCGCGGCTGGATACGGCCGTCAACTCCGCCCCGCTTCAACAGGAGATGACAGCACTGATTCGGGTCGAGCTGAGGCGAATAGGGGAAGAACTTTGTGTTGCGGCCGGTATCGCCTGGGGTGATGTACGGCAGGTGGCCATAGCCGGAAATCCGGCCATGCAGCATATTCTGCTGGGGCTGGAACTTACATCTTTAGCGTTTCCCCCGTACCGGCCGCTTTATACTACCGGTACGCGGCTGAATGCTGCCGATTTGGAGTGGGACGGCAGCGCACCCATCTATATGTTCCCGATGCCGGGGGGCTTTGTCGGAGGCGATACGGTGGCGTTTGTCTACGGAGCAGCACCGGGTGAGGCCACACTCTGTTTTGATATGGGTACCAATGGCGAGATTGCGTTGATTGATGGCGAGTCGATCTGGGCAACGTCAGCGGCTGCCGGTCCCGCCTTCGAGGGGGGCAACCTCTCCTGCGGTATGGCTGCCCTGCCGGGGGCGATCAGCTCCGTACGGATTGAAGGGGAACGTCTTAGGCTACAGGTGGTTGGCAACGGTCAACCGTGTGGTATCTGCGGTTCGGGGGCGATCGAGGCGATCACCGAGCTGCTGCGCTGCAATATTCTGGAAGCCAGCGGCAGGATGCGGGGAGCGGGTGAGATTGATTCCAATCTGGCGGCGCGGGTGATTGAGTACCGTGGAGGAAATGCTTTTGTCCTGTATCGTGACGCAGAACGGCTGATTGTACTGTCGCAGGAGGATATCCGGCAGTTGCAGCTTGCCAAAGCCGCCCTGCGGGGTGGGATTGATGTTCTTGTTGAACGTTCCCGTATACAGCGTCACGCCTTGAAACAGGTGATTCTGACCGGTTCCTTTGGTGCCGTTGTACGGGCCGAATGGCTGAAAACGATTGGAATTTTTGACGAAAGCATGATACAAACGAGCCGTTTTACCCCTGAAGGGGTTCTGGCGGGCGTAGAAAAGGCGCTTGGGTGTAGCGCAGGCTTCAGTGCGGTTGAGGATCTGGCTCATCGTTTCCGGGTTGTACCCCTTTCCGGAACGCCCCTTTTCGAGAAGCTGTTCATGCGGCATATCGATTTCCCACAGTAGTAAGTTCGTTAACGCACGTATCCTGTTTATCAGGGCACTTAGAATCGCTTCGATATTTCAGACAATCTACCTCAACAAGGAGTACGGGCATGGCAAAGATAACCAGGGCGCTGATCAGCGTCTCTGATAAAAGCGGTATTATTGAATTTTCACAGCAGCTGGCAGGGTACGGGGTGGAGATCCTCTCCACCGGTGGCACCGCCAAGCTGCTACGGGAAGCCGGTCTGACCGTAAAGGATGTCTCGGAGTTTACCGGCTTTCCGGAAATGCTGGACGGGCGGGTGAAAACCCTGCATCCCAAGGTTCATGGCGGCCTGCTGGGAATGCGCTCAAACCCGGAGCATGTCGCCAAGATGAAGGAACATGGCATCGAGAACATCGACATGGTGGTCGTAAATCTGTACCCCTTCGAAGCTACTATCGCCAAGGAAGGGTGTCATCTGGAAGATGCCATTGAAAATATCGATATCGGCGGCCCGACCATGCTCCGCTCGGCAGCCAAGAATTATCCTGATGTCACCGTGCTGGTTGACAGCGCCGACTATGCGCAGGTGCTTGAAGAGATGAAGGTCTCTGCAGGTTCGGTTTCAGCGGCCACCAATTTCTCTCTGGCGGTCAAAGTGTTTCAGCATACCGCTGCCTATGACGGGGCGATATCCAACTATCTGGGAGCGCGACTGACGAGTGAGGTTCAGAACTACCCTCCCACATTTACTTTGCAGGTCAAAAAAGCTCAAGACCTTCGTTATGGTGAAAATCCTCATCAAACGGCGGCCTTTTATGTTGAAAATTGTATCTCCGAACCATGTGTTTCAAATGCCGTGCAGCTTCAAGGCAAAGAGCTCTCCTTCAACAATATTATTGACCTGGATGCCGCCATTGAAACCGTTAAGGAGTTTGACCAGAGTGCAGCTGTCATCATCAAACACACCAATCCGTGCGGCGTTGCCCTGGCAGATTCACCGCTGACAGCCTACCTCAAGGCACGTGAATGTGATCCGGTTTCAGCCTTCGGCGGCATCGTCGGTTTTAACCGTACAGTTGATGCCGATACCGCCAAAGAGCTGACCTCCACCTTTCTTGAAGCGGTTATAGCCCCCGGTTACAGCGAAGAGGCTCTGGCTATATTTACCGCGAAAAAGAATGTGCGCGTCATGCAGGTACCGCTTCTTGATCGGTATGTTGCCGGAGGTTTCGATCTCAAGCGTGTTACCGGCGGCTTGCTGCTGCAAGGGCGGGATCTGGGGATGGTCAATGCCCTTGAATGTCGTGTGGTGACCGAACGTACGCCGACAGCGTCAGAATATGCTGCGCTTGATTTCGCCTGGCGGGTCTGCAAGCATGTAAAATCGAATGCCATTGTGTTTAGTAACCGCGACCAGACGGTCGGCATTGGTGCCGGCCAGATGTCTCGCGTTGACTCATCAAAGATTGCCGTACAGAAAGCACTGCTTCCGATTCGGGGAACCGTTCTGGCTTCAGATGCCTTCTTCCCTTTCCGTGACGGAGTCGATGCCGCTGCAGAGGCGGGGGTAACTGCCATCATCCAGACCGGCGGCAGCGTCCGCGATGAAGAGGTTATCAAAGCCGCAAACGAACACGGGATAGCGATGCTCTTTACCACCATGCGGCATTTCCGGCACTAGACGAAGCCACCTTTATTCTTTCGCGCTAAACCCCTCCAAACCTCCCCTTATCAAGGGAGGCTTAAAGGCTTCCCCCCTGATAAGGGGGGACTGAGGGGGGTTAGATTTAGGTGTTTCAAGGCACGAGACGTTACCAAAAGTTGAAATCCGATACTATTACCTGCATGAGGTGTTGATATGAAAATACTCGTAATCGGTGGCGGTGGCCGCGAACATGCACTGGTCTGGAAAATCGCCCAGTCGCCGCTTGTAACGAAGATCTATTGTGCACCGGGTAATCCGGGGACCGCAGCTCTGGCTGAGAATCTTCCGATTGCCGTTGATCAGCTGGATAAGCTGCTGGCATTTGCCTATGAAAACAAGATTGACCTGACGGTCGTCGGGCCCGAACAACCGCTTTCACTCGGAATCGTCGACCTGTTCGAATCGCATGGACTCAAAGTGTTTGGACCGTCACAAAATGCCGCTTTTATCGAGGGGAGCAAGGCTTTTTCGAAAGATCTGATGCAGAAGTACAACGTGCCGACCGCTGCCTACGGTGTCTTTACCGACCAGGCCGAGGCGGAAGCCTTTATCAACCGTACCGGAGCACCAATCGTGGTCAAGGCCGATGGCTTGGCAGCCGGTAAAGGTGTCATCATTGCTCAGACGTGTGAGGAAGCGGTTTCGGCTGTTCGCGACATGCTCAGCGGCAACGCTTTTGGGAGTGCCGGTTCGCGTGTCGTCATCGAGGAATTTTTGACCGGTGAAGAGGCCTCGTTCCTGGTCATCACCGATGGGAAAAACGTTATTCCGTTGGCCAGCGCCCAAGATCACAAGGCTGTTTTTGATGGCGATCTGGGACCAAATACGGGCGGGATGGGCGCCTATTCGCCCGCCCCTGTGGTGACGCCGGCCATTCATGAAAAAGCCATGCAGCAGGTAATCCGCCCGACCGTGGCCGGCATGGCCGCCGAAGGACGCCCGTACCGCGGGGTATTGTATGCCGGGTTAATGGTGAAGGACGGCGAAGTAAAAACCCTGGAATTTAATGCCCGTTTTGGTGATCCGGAGTGTCAGCCGCTCCTGATGCGGATGAAGTCGGACATTGTGCCGGTCCTGCTCGCCGTTGCTAATGGTGATCTTGGCGATACCGGTATCGAGTGGCATGACAAGGCGGCAGTCTGCGTTGTCATGGCGTCCGAAGGCTACCCGGGTGATTACCGGAAGGGTGATGAGATCCAGGGGTTGGAGCAGGTAGCAGAACTGGATGACGTCTATGTTTTCCACGCCGGTACAGCGGCAAAGGCAGATAAATGTGTGACAAACGGTGGCAGGGTGCTGGGTGTAACCGCTTTGGGGACAACTGTCAAGGAAGCCATTGACGGGGCTTACCGTGGTGTGGCATGCATTACCTGGCCCGGCGTTCAGTACCGCAGTGATATCGGCCGCAAAGCGCTCGATCGTGTTTAGCCTGCAGTACATACTTACTACATGTTTCCGAGGAGAATAATGGCAACAGATCCACAGGTACTATTAATTATGGGTAGCGATTCCGATCTTCCGGTGATGCGGGAAGCTGCAGATGTCCTCCGCAGGTTTGGCGTTCCTCATGAAATGCGCATTTCTTCGGCGCACCGCTCGCCGGAGCGCACAATGGCGCTGGCATCAGAAGCGGCCGGTCGTGGTGTGAAGATCATCATCGCCGGTGCGGGAATGG
>JGI24147J20444_1001011_pt1 | contig 14814 bp, 9 predicted proteins | sample BarGraIncub1133A_FD_20444 | JGI IMG/M metagenome (IMG submission 20444) | reverse complement strand
AGAGCAATGGGGCTGGCGATGTTATTGGCATAGATTAGAAAAGCCTGAATGCCACCGATGGTCATGGTCCCGTTGATTACGAAAATACCCCCGGCAACGCAAATACCAATATAGGCCATATTATTGATTAATTTCATCAGCGGGGATGTGAGTCCCGAATAAAAGCGTGAACTTAAATAGGATTTAAAAAACCGCTGATTGATACTATCGAATTTTTCGGCGGCTTTTGCTTCGTTGTTAAACGATTTTACGATTAAATGTCCATCGTAAACTTCTTCGATGAGACCATTTAAGGATCCCAATTCTTTTTGCTGTCGTCTGAATAAAACTTGAGTTTTTTTTGTGATTAATTTCATTACATAATAGGATAAAGGAATGGCGATGAAAAAAATCAGACTCAATTGAATGTTTAAAACAAACATCATGACAAGGATTCCAATAATGGTTGTCCCCTGGACAAGAATTTGAGTCACATTGCCTTCCAGCGCTCCTGCCAGGGTGGTTGCATCATTGGTGACTCTGGATAAAAGATCCCCTCTTGCGCTTTGATCCAGGACATTGAGGGTTAGTTTGTTCAATTTTTTTTGGATATCTTCCCGTAATCGTTTAATCACCAGCTGGGAAAGATAGGTGGTTCTGATGGTGGCATAAAAAGCAAATCCGGCGCTTAAAATATAAAGGGCGGTTAAAAGAATTAATTGCTGCCCAATATATATAAAATTGATATTTGTTTTTTGAGTAATACTGTTGGCAATGCTATCCGTCACGTCCTTGGTAACGATGGGAGCAAAAATGATGAAGATGGTACTGGCAATTAATGAAATGAAAATGAAAATAGCCACATGCTTTTGATCCTTGAGATAATGCTGTAAACGTCCGCTAATCGCTGAAAAGCTGTACTTTCGTTTTGTCTTTTGTTTTGCTTTCACAGTGATTCCTCCTTACCCTCATGATAGGATTGGGATTTTAGAATTTCCTGATAGACAATACAATTTTGAGACAAATCCTCATGTTTTCCCTGACCAACAATATAACCCTTATCCANTACAAGTATNCGATCAGCATTTTTAATGGTACTGATGCGTTGGGCAATCATNATGACTGTTTTATCTCCNAATTTTTCTTTAATGCCTTTTCTGACCAGNGAATCTGTTTTAAAATCAAGTGCCGAAAAGCAATCATCAAANATNGTAATGGGNGCTTTTTTCACAGCNGCCCGGGCAATACTAAGCCGNTGACGCTGTCCTCCGGAAAGATCGCTTCCCCCTTGAGAAATGGTGCTCATTATTTGATTTTCTCTTTCATTNACAAAATCGGTGGCCTGGGCAAGATTCAGGGCCTCGATGACCTCATCATTAGAGGCATTCTCATTACCTGTTTTTACATTATCNCTAATGGTNCCACTNAATAAAATCGATTCCTGAGGAGAGTAGGCAATCACANTTCTGAGNTCATGTTGGGTGCAATCTCTNATATCGACGCCGTCAATGGTAATTTTGCCTGCACAGACTTCATATAAACGCATCATCATGTTGACCAGGGTTGATTTCCCCGAGCCGGTTGCTCCGACGATGGCGGTTATTTTTCCCGGTTCGGCCACAAAATTTAATTGATTCAGTACATTTATTTCAGCACCTTTATATCCAAATGAAACATCATTAAATTCAATACGCCCGGTGATATTTTTAAGGGCGACAGGATTCTTTGGATCTTTAATCGAAAACTCGCTGTCCAGTACTTCTTTAATCCGGGCTGCTGATACCGCTGCCTGGGGGTAAGCCATTAAAAGCACAGATACTAAGCTCAGGGATGACATGAACAATAACACATATTGAATAAAAACCATTAACCCCCCGAGACTGACAATCTGCTGCTGAATCTGCTGGGAGCCTAGCCATAAAATGAGAACCATGGTCAGATTCATCATTAATTGCATCAGAGGAGCAAAAAATGCCACGGCATAATTTGCTTTTAATGATGTATCCATTCCTTCCTGATTGGCTTGACCAAATTTCTCTGTTTCATAGTCTTGCCGGTTAAACGCCCGAATGGTTCGTACCCCAGTTAATTTCTCTTTGATGAGTAGATTGAGTCGATCCACTTTTAGCTGCATGGTTTTAAACAAGGGCATACTTCGGGATGTGGTTATGATGATGATGAGGGTTGTCAGCACAAATGATGCCAATAACACCAGGGTTAAGGTGACGTTTTCTCTAAAAGCCATAATTAGAGCCCCGATGCCGGTAATGGGAATGAGTAATAATGACCGCAAGCCGTTAATAACGACAATTTGTATTTGGGTAGCATCGGTGGTGGATCGGGTGAGAAGGGTTGCCGCCCCAAACTGATTGAAATCCGTTTGGGAGAAGTTTTTTACTTTATCAAACACATCGGCCCGCAGTCGACTTGTAAAGGATGCCGTCACATAGGCCGAATAGTAACTGGAAGCTACCATACAAACCGCGGCAACCAGGGAGACGCCCAGCATCCAGGCACCGGCTGTTAAAATATAGGCAGTATTCCCTTTTGCAACGCCATTTTCGATAATATCACCCATCATGGTGGGAAGATACAACTGGCAGGCGGCCTGGCTTAAAACAAAAACAAAGACCAAGATCATCTGGATTCGATAGTCTTTTAAATAACGCATTAATAAATTTATCACGGGTTATTCCTGATCAATTAATGCAAAAAAGAATTTCTCTTTAATCATTGTATCAATAACCCGAACCGGTTTTAACTGATTCCCGGAGACACCTCTCATGATCATTAAATCCCGATATAAAGCATAGGTTTCTTCCTGTACAAAGCTTATTCCAGATTGGCTTAATACACCGCTTTTAATTTTTGATCCGATGGATGGATTGGCAATACTCAGCTTTTCTTCAATGATTTTCAGATAATCATTATGTTTCGATTTTGGCAGCCTGTTTTCTGTTTCCATAAATAAAATATAGCGTCCGGGCGAAACACTGGTATCCGGATAAACGCTATAATCTACCAATTGGCATTCGGCTTCTTTGGCAAATTCTCTGACTGCCCAGGAAATACATTCTTCATTGGTTTTTTCGCCGGCAATGCTGACCATCTGGTTTAACCGATAGACGAATTTTATTTTAGGGCATTTGTTATACCAGCCCACGACCCGAATAACATCTTTAATCCGATACCGATAAAATCCGGAAGTATTGGTTATGATGATTTCATAATCTTTTCCGGTTTCAAGTTCACCCATTGTCAGGGTTTCAGTACTGTCTTCCTGATCGGCTAGAATGAACTCATAAAAAGCACTGTCTGGAATTAATACGAATTCCTGAGATTCCATAGCATTGCAAATGGCCATAATGGATTCCGAGGCGGCATAAATACTGAAATAAATGGGAATTTCCCCAAGGTAATAACGCATTTTATCGGTATAAACAGAAAACCCGCCGCTGCCAATGGCATGGACAAAAGCAAATTCAGGCCAAATTCTAGGGATAATGGGCTGTGAAAATCCTTTTTGAAATTCTTTTCTTAATTCCGCTGCTCGTTTGGGGTCTGGTTTTATTTTTTTCAGCAATTTTTCTCTGACGTCATCGGTCATTTTTACTTGAGGATCAATGATGCCTTTTTCGATATCGTCAACCATCATTTCCCAGTTTGTTTCCAGATATTTCATAAGGTCCGAAACGGCTGTCATAAACGCCGAAACAATATAGGATAGGGATTTTTCTACTAAAGCAAATCGCAGATGAATATATTTGGAATCCATTATTTCCAATGGGAACACCACTTCTTTTGGAGATGTGAACATTAAAAAGAGCAAATTCTTAATGCTATAAACCCCTCTGCCTGAAATTGATCCGGCAAAAAGACCATTTGCCAGGGTCTCAAATTTCACTTCCATTAAATTCAAACCTCGGGTTTTCTTCCAATTTTTACCCAGAGCCTGACTGATAATGGCAAAACTGTACTGTGTGGCGTATTCCCGATATAGCTTAACCGTATCTTCTGATACCGGAATTTTTTTTGGATTATCCACACTGCCGGATGTTAAGGCATAGTGAACAATGGGTTCGTTGGTAATCAAACCTACTTCTCCACTAATCATACGATCAATATAAACGCCGTAATCATCATAGGTGGAAAAGGGAACGTTTTTTTTATAGGCTTCCACCGAGTCAACTTTATCAAAATGAAATTTTTCACCATATTCGGTGGTGGCATTTCTTTTTAATAAGTCCATAAGTAATTGATTATTTATTTCCGGAGCATTTTGTGTTAATCCATCAAAATGTTTTATTTTTTTATTTCCGTTTTTTATGTTGACTGAGTATAAAAGTTTGGGAAATAATTCAATCATTATCGTCTCCTTTCACCCAATTGAGTATGCTGCTATTCTCAGGGTAGGCATCAATCATTGTTTTGAGTTTTGTCTGGTTGACATTTTTCCCGGTCATAATGGAACGAGTAAATAAAGAATCCCTATATCCTTGTTTCATAAAGATTATTTCCAAAGGTGAAAATTGTTTTAATCGGCGATTATCTTCATAAATGCTGTTTTCTTTCATTAATGTGTTTTCTAAGCTTGTTCGAAAGGACTCCCCTGAAATTTCGCTGGATATTGATTCAATAATAAATACCAGTTTTTTTTCTTTTTGATCCGTGAGTATCTGAACAAAACGGATTTCTTCATTTTCTTCATCCACCGTCTTCTTAATGATTTCATCCATTTCATGGATCATGAGTTCCAGATTCTCTAATTTAAGGGATTCTGATGATTTTGAAATAAATACAATTCTGGGGGACTGGTTTTCTATTTCCTTCACACATACAATATCTTTCATATTATAACGGTATAATCCTGAGTAGGAAGTAATAATCAGTTCGTAATATTCCCCTGGTTTTAGTTCATGGGCTTCCAGAGTATTCTCGGCTCCAAGCGGTAGAAATTCAAAAAAATAGCCAAATAAGCCTAAAAATCCAGCCGGATCATTGGGTTTTGTCGGAATGTTAAATTTTCCTTCACTGGCGCCGTAGCCCCATTCTAAAAATTTAATTTCCTTTGGTAAACGCTTTTTAATATCTGCAACAATTCTTTGTGCACTTGCCGACATCCAACAGGAAACAACTGATAACATTGGCCAGATGAACGCCACATCCAATTCCTTTTGATCGTCATAAATTTCTCTGAGTTCTTCAGCTCTTATTGGATTTGGTTGAAGCCTTGAAATAAGACGCTTTCTTAAACCTTCATCCATTTCAATCCTTGAACTGATGACCCCATTCTTAATATCATCAATTAAGAGTTGTGCATAGTTGTTCATTTTATTGAGAAGAATATTAAAATGCGCAATATTACTGCAAATCACACCTGCTAAATTCTTTTCTTTAAGTGCAAATAAAATGGTCAGATAATCAGTGGCCTCATTGCTGAGATTCTTTGCCGCCATTAATTCTAAGGGTAAAATCATTTTTTGTTGCATCTCTTTTGGCATATCTTTGGCTGCCTGTCCCGATGCGGATCCGATGGGAATATCCCCATCTGTTTTATCGTACTCGGAAGGATTGGTAATGGCTAATATTTTTTTATCAGGTGCCATCACTTCCGGAGCCAGCATTAAAAGAAGAATGGCACGTATTTGTGAGATGATGGCTTTAATACATTCCCCGTTATCACTTTCAGGAATGAGTTTTGGAACCCCAGAGGATCCGCTTGTTGCAATGAATCGGGTGGGTTTGCCATTGAATAATACATTGGACTCGCCAACCTTAATTTTTTCAATATAGGGCTCGTAATCTTTATAATGGCTGATTGGCACTTTTTTTTTGAAATCTTCGATGGATTTGATTTCTGAAAAGCCCATTTTTAGCCCGTATTGACTTTTTTCAGCACATTTTAAAATATCCTGAAGCACAACTTTTTGAGTAACTTCAGGACTGTTTTTCATAGAATAAAAGAACTTAATTAATTGATCATTTGGCATTTCTTTTAAAATTTTCGGAATGCTTTTTTCATTTTCTCCATATAATGTGTCGAAGTCACTTTGAGTAAAAATCCTTTCCATCTCCGACCCCATTATTCAATGGTTAAGATTTCGGAAAAACCTGTCATTGTAAATACTTCCTGTATCTCTGGCTTCACATGCTTAATGACCATCTTTCCTTTTAAAGCATTGGCTTTTTTCTGCATCAGGAGCAAAACTCTCAGCCCTGCGCTGCTGACAAAATCCAGCTTTTCAAAATTTAAGATGATTTGAAAGTTTTCCTTGTTGTAATAACCCTCTAATTCTTTTTCCATCTCTGGTGCGGTGTTTGTATCTAAGCGACCTTCCAGATCAACCACAAATGTTTCATTCTCGTTTCCTATTTTGATATTCATTGTTCTCCTCTTTCTCCTAATTGCTTAGTGAATAACCACTGGGTTATTCTTTATATTCTCAGACTTAAATTGGTAATATCATCTGATTATTCCTCGATCGTAACAAATTCTTAAATGCTTTTAAATATATTTTCTCTAATTTTTAAATGCAGATATTGTCTTTATGTTTTTTTGTAATAATCCTCAGATTGATGCATTTTTATTAATAATAGCACAGTAATTTCTTAAGCGCAATAGTTTAATATTTCGCATTTTTTTATCATAATACGACTTTAAAATCACTGTCATGTTTTATAAGAAAACACTATTGCCAGAGAATAAAATAAAAATATATTTTATCTCAATATCCTTGGTCCAATTAATCCATTAAAAGACACTGGGTATCAATCAAGCGGATATTATCATTAATCTTTAAATCTCGAGAATTTTATTTTACATTTTGTTTACATCGCATTTACATTCTCGACTAATTGTGATACAATTTTCAGACCTGATTTAAATCAAAAAAGACCACTAAAATAAAGAAATGGAAAAGGGAAACATGCAAAAAAAATCAATTATTGCCATTATTTTAATCCTACTTGTTCTTATTACCGCTATCTTATTTTTCCGAAGTGTTGGTGTGAACTCCAGCGAAATGAAAACCTATAATGCGGCTGGAACTTATAACGAAAAAGCAACCTATAAGAATGGCCAAATTACAGTATCTGGAGTAACCATTGAAAATGCCACTTTTACAGGAAACATCCTTCTTGACGGAGCCATTGGTGAAGGCAATGCCCATTTTATCAATTGTGCTGTTAAAGGCGAGGTCCTGATCAAAGGCGGCGGCGATACCATTTATTTTGATGGCGGATCTTACCAGCGGATTACTGTTGAGAAAAAAGGAGTAAAGATTGTTTTGCTCGGAGATGCCAAAATTGAAACCCTTGATGCCAAGGAAGCTTGTATCATTGTGGCTGATGGAAATAGTCAAATTAAAAATATGACTGTTGAAAAAACCGCAGGTCGAACCTCCATCACCTCCCAGGATAAGGCAATTATCGAAAACATTCAGGCACAAGGTCCTGCTGATATCATCCTTAACACTTCCACCAAAACAGTTTCCTTTGGTCCGGATGCTATCGGTTCAACACTCATCACTAATGCGGTCGTTGATAAAGTACAAACAGAAGCTAAGGTTGATTTAACCTTTAATTCAAATGTTGGTGTATTGATGCTTACCGGTGCTGGAGCAGGGACTGTCATAACCCTGGGAAATAATGCCACCATTGCCTCGATGGCTACTGATACTAAAGTAGAAATTAACGGTGACGGAAGTGTGACCAGTGTCACCACGAATGATGAATCAAACATTACCGGCTCCGTTATCCCTGGTGTTTTTTATATCACCCCTAAGCCAGTGGTAGCTGATCCCATGGGAGGCTATAAAGTATCCGCCTCCACAATAAAAACCACAAGTTCCGGTGGCAGCAGCAATACCTCCTGGGCTTCTGAACAGACTTGGACTGATACTACCGGCAACCCCTCGAGTACAGAACCACAAAGCGCATCTGTGATTCCCCTTGAAGAACCACTCATTCCACCTTTGGCACCAATACCAGCGCCACCGTGTACCATTGACGTTACCTCGGTAACCATTGATCCCCTGTCTGCTGAGCTCCTCATGGGAAGTACCCTGACAATAAACGCGACAGTCCTTCCTGATAATGCGACGAATAAAACCATTACCTGGGAATCATCTGAACCAAAAATTGCAACGGTCACCAATGGTTTAGTAACACCCATGGCTAATGGTGACGTGACCATTACTGCCAGAACTCAGAATGGCACTAATGCAGGATCCTGCAAGGTAACCGTAAAGACAAATATTACCGCAGTGACTATGATTGACACCATTGATGCTGTTAATAACAGCATCTCCAAAACCATTGATTATAATGCCGTCTATGCTCTGCCGGTCATTGTCATCGCCAAAGGTTTTGGTACAGAAACACTTCCCTGTTCTGTTAATTGGAACCCAGCATCCGCTGATTGTAAAAAAGTCGGGGAAACCACCTATACCGGAACATTAACCATGCCTGGGGACTATGTCAATAAAGATTCTATTAAGCCCGAACTCAAGTTAACGGTTAAACCACAGCCGTTGATTACAGTAACATCAGCATTAACTTCCCAACGCATCTATCTTAATGGTGATCCTACCGAACTAAAAATTGATGCGACAGTTACCGAGGGAAAAACACTGAGTTACCAATGGTCTCAAAAAACAAAGGATTCTCTTGGGACTGATGTTGTGACCGATCTTGTGGGAGCCACTGGATCGACCTATGATCCACCAGTATCAACTAACGCAGGGTCAATTTACTATTCTTGTCTATTAACTGCTGAAAATGCAGAGCCTGTTACCGTACTGATCGGCACTGTTGTGACCGGAACCACTGTGGCGAATCCCGTTGCCCTTGCTGAATTACCAAAAATAAACTTAAACACCCAACGCCTGACACTTGGTAATGTTTCTGCTTCAGGGCCTGTCACTCTTTCAGTGAGTGCCAGTGTCGACAACGGCGGAACCTTAACCTACCAGTGGTTTGAAAATACCAAGGCTGTAAATGCCGATGGTATTGCCCTGGGTGATAGTACCGCCAATAGTTCGACCCTTAACACCAATGCCAAAGCCACTCCAGGCACCACTTATTATTATGTAGAAATCACAAATACCCAAGCCGGTTTTTCATCAGTCACATCGGTTAGTCTGCCTGTATCGGTTACTGTTATCTAGTCAAAAAATACAAAAGGGAGCTGTCATCTGAACTCAGATGACAGCTCCTTTTTTTCAACTTTTTTTTGACCAATTATTCCATTTCTACGACCAGTTCTCCTGATTGGACACTTTGTCCTTCCGAAACAAAAATGCGTTTTACGATGCCATCTTCACTGGCCACCATTTCTGTTTCCATTTTCATGGCTTCAACTATAACCAAAGCCTGGTGTGTAACCACGGTATCGCCTTCATTCACCAATACTTTTAGAACTGTTCCCGGAATACCGGATCCAATTTGTTTACTATTTTTTGGATCTGCTTTAAGCATGGTGGTTTTTTGTTTTGCTGAAAGACTGCGTCGATCCTCAATATGGATTTCTCGACGGAAACCATCCACTTCAAACATAACGGAACGCATGCCCTCATCATTCGGTGCGCCAATACTCACAAGCTTAATAATGAAACATTTTCCTTCATCCATTTCCACTTCGGCAACTTCGCCTTTTTTAAGACCATAGAAGAAATTATGACTTTCCATTCGCATAAAATCGCCAGTTTCCTGAAGAAATTCTACATATTCCCGCATGACCTTTGGATAAAGGGCAACACTGAGAACTTCACGGTCGTCTAAAATATAATCATACTCTTCTATGAATTCCGTGCGCAATCCTTCAAAATCTTCGTCTGGCAATAAAGTACCTGGCCGAACCGTAATGGGCTCGGTGCCTTTTAGAACGATTTTTTGGAGTTCAGGATCAAATCCTCCTTCAGGCTGACCGATCATGCCCTTGTAAAAATCCACCACAGAATCCGGATAAGAAAGTTCCTTGCCCTTGGTCCGGATATTATTAACGGTTAAATCATTTTGAACCATAAATATGGCTAAATCCCCAACGGTTTTAGAGGATGGTGTTACTTTAACAATATCACCTAACATAAGGTTAGCTTCCATATATTTGTCTTTGACTTCTCTGAATTTATGACCGAGGCCAAAGCTTTCCACCTGACCCCTAAGGTTCGAATATTGTCCACCGGGGATTTCATATTTATAAATTTCCGTAGAGCCTGATTTTAGTTCTGATTCGAATTTACCATACATTTGACGGGTAGTTCCCCAATAGTCTGATAATATCTGAAGTTCATCTTCACTTAAACCGGTATCTCTTGGTGTATTTTTCAGGGCTGCAACAATGGAATTCAGGGCTGGCTGTGAGGTCAAACCGCTGAGACCATTAAATGCCGCATCGGCAATATCAGCTCCTGCCATGCTCCCAAAAAGCACTGTGGCAACACCATTCCCTGTGGTATCATGGGTATGAAGGTGAATCGGTATACTCACTTCTTCTTTTAATGCTTTTATGAGTTTAAAGGCTGCTCCCGGTTTTAATAACCCGGACATGTCCTTAATCGCCAAAATATGTGCCCCTGTTTTTTCAATTTCCCGGGCCATTCTCAGGTAATAATCCAGATCATATTTTGTTCGTGATTTATCCAAAATATCACCGGTATAGCACATGCTAACTTCTGCAATTTTACCGGTTTTCAAAACTTCATCAATGGAGATTCTCATGCCTTCCATCCAGTTAAGGGAATCAAAGATTCGAAAAATGTCAATCCCACTTTTTGCGGATTGCTGGACAAAGGCACGAATGACATTGTCAGGATAATTTTTGTATCCTACGGCATTGGCTCCCCGAAGCAGCATCTGGAATAAAATATTAGGTATGCGCTTTCGGAGTTCATCCAAACGACGCCAAGGTGATTCCTTGAGGAAGCGGTAGGAAACATCAAAGGTTGCCCCACCCCACATTTCAAGTGCAAACAAATCAGGTGCCAAAGCTGCGGTTTCCCTGGCAATTTTAATCATATCCCGACTACGGACACGGGTTGCCGCAATGGATTGATGGGCATCCCGAAGAGTGGTATCACAAATCAGAAGCTTGTCCTGTTCTTTGATCCATTTTACCAAACCATCCGGACCTTGTTCATCTAAAATTTGCTTGGTTCCATGAAGGTTGATATCATCAGGAATTGCTGGAATATAGGGCTCATCAAAATCCGGTTTATCCCCAAAGGTTTCATTAACAATAATATTTCCAAAGTATCCGAGGATATTTGATGCTTCGCTTTTTTGTTCTTCTATATTAAATAACTCCGGGTGATCATCAATGAATTTTGTGTCACAATTGCCGCTGACAAAAACAGGATGCTGAAGCACATTAATTAGGAAGTCCTTATTGGTTTGAACTCCCTCAATGTTCATTTCCTTAAGGCCTCGCACGGCTTTACGACGAGCGTCTTCAAAGGTTCTGGAAAAAGAGGTGCTTTTTACCAGGAGGCTATCATAGTATGGGGATATTTCCGCTCCGGTAAAACCGTTTCCTCCATCAAGCCGTATTCCGAAACCACTGCCAGTTCGATAAACATCCAGTCGGCCGGTATCCGGCATAAAGTGATTATTAGGATCTTCTGTGGTAATTCGACACTGAATAGAGGCTCCTCGCGGTTTGACTGATTCCTGACTTGGAATCCCTATTTCATCAGAGTGCAGCGGCAATCCCTGGGCAATGAGAATCTGGGACTGAACGATATCAATCCCAGTGACCAGCTCGGTAACAGTATGTTCTACCTGAATACGTGGGTTCATTTCAATGAAATAATGATCGCCGTTTTTGTCCACTAAAAACTCAATGGTTCCGGCATTACGATAATTAACTGCCTTAGCCAGTTTAATGGCATCACGGCAAATGGCTTCTCTTTGCTCATCGTCAATACTGAGGGACGGAGTGAATTCAATAATTTTTTGATGGCGTCGTTGAATGGAGCAATCCCTTTCGTAGAGATGAACAATATTTCCATAATTATCGCCTAAGATTTGGACCTCAATGTGCTTTGGCTCTTCCAAATATTTTTCTACAAAAATAGTGCCGTTGCCAAAAGCCTTGGTGGCCTCACTGGTGGCCGAGTGGAATTCCTTTAATAAATGCTTTTGATCCTGAACAATACGCATCCCACGACCGCCGCCGCCGGCAGCAGCTTTTAGCATAATGGGATATCCTGCCTGCTTTGCGAATTTAATGGCTTCTTCATCTGAAGTAATGGGTTTTTCAACCCCGGGAATCGTTGGAACATTCAAATTTTTCGCAACGATTTTCGATTGAATTTTATCACCCATTTGTTCCATCATTTCATGGGTTGGCCCAATAAAAACAATGCCTTCTTCCTGGCAGCGTTTTGCAAACAAAGGGTTTTCCGACAAAAATCCATAACCGGGATGAATGGCATCCACTTCTTTTTTCTTTGCCAAGGTAATAATTTTATCCATATCCAGATACGCTTCCACCGGTCCGGTGGTTCCTGTGATCAGATAAGACTCATCCGCTTTCGTTCTAAAAAGCGACAGATTATCTTCTTGGGCATAGATAGCCACAGAACGGATTCCCAGTTCCTGACAGGCTCTAATGATTCGTATGGCTATTTCGCCACGGTTTGCTATTAATATTTTATTAAATTTCTTCATACGACCTTCTACTTTCCTTAACGCATTTTTATGCAGTCAAAATGATTACGACCCGTTAAAAAACAGGTTGGTGTTATTATATAAAATTGTGTTGTTTTATTAAAGCTATTTTTTGATAAATGTCTGTTTTTTTGTCATTTTAAGATTCCAAATACTCAGGACTCTTTTTTTACGCCTTCAGAGGTAATATTTTCTTTATCTTCAGGTATTTCAGTTTTATTCTCATTTAAATGAACATCAACGTTCTCGCTGATGTTCTCATTTTCTTTTTGCTTTTCTTTTTCAACTCTTTGCTTTTCCTTGCGATCGAATCCGTAGCGACTCTCAGTTTTTTGATCCAATTTAGAATCACCAGTATACATAATTCTCGACAATCGTTTAACAATAAAGTACCCGGGAATAACAATGGCAACAACAATCAGCAACATGATGATATTCATTACAAATTACTCCTCTTTTTTGCCTCCTGGAACTTGATCCATTGTTTCTGGAATTCTTTGCTGCTATCCATTAACACATGAATAAAATCCACATAAGTGATATTATATTCTTCGTTTTTAAGAAGTTTAATATTCTTTTCAATGATTATTTCTTCCCGTTTCGGATCGAATAACTTTTCATTATTTTTGAATTTATATTCAGCAACTTCCTTAATACAATCCATGCGTTTTTCAAAAAGCACACGCATTTCTTCATCAATTTCATCAATTTGTTTTCGAATCAATTCCAGTGACTTCACTTAGGTCCTCCTTAGGTTAAAAATCTAAATCAGGAAATCTGTCAAACAAATGGCAGTAACGGCTTCCACCACTGGGAAAGCTCGAATCACAATACAGGGATCATGCCGGCCCTCTATTTCTAAAGAAGCATTTTTCATTTCAGCCAGGTTAATGGTTTGCTGTTTTTTTTCAATGGAAGGGGTGGGCTTCATAACAATTTGGAAAACCACTGGCATTCCATTGGAAATACCGCCGTTAATGCCACCGTTATTATTGCTCAGTGTTTCTACCTTACCATTTTTTATGACCATTGGGTCGTTGGTCTGGGATCCTCGTTTTTCTGCGAGATCAAATCCAGCCCCAAAGGTCACCCCTTTTACCCCTGGAATTGAAAATAATAAACTGGCAAGACGGCTTTCAATGGATTCAAAAAATGGATTCCCGATTCCCGGTTCTAAACCAATAACAAAACCTTCAATGACTCCACCTACTGAATCCTGTTCGTTCATGGCAGCAATGATTTCGTCTTTCATGGATACTTCCAGATCAGGGGTGACCAGTGGAAACCCCGGGTTCTTAAACCCATTTCTAAAACTCATATAATCCTTCCAATGAGGCACTGTTTGATCTCTGATTCCGCCAATGGAAACAATCCGGCTGCCAATAATGATTTCTGGCCTTATCACTCTCAAAACTTCTTTGGCAACGGCACCGGCAAAAACCAGAGGTGCCGTCAATCGTCCGGAAAAGTGTCCGCCGCCGCGATAATCCTGAAAGCCTTTGTATTTGATATTACTGGTAAAGTCTGCATGTCCCGGTCGCATTAAATCCCTGGTTTTCGAATAATCACCAGACCGGGTATTTTCATTTCTGATAAGGCCGGTTAAAGGGGCTCCGGTTGTTTTTCCGTTAAATACACCGCTGAGAATCTCAACGTGATCCCCTTCTTTTCTGGGTGTCGCCAAAGGGTTTCCCTTGGCTGCCCGTCGGTTAAGCTCATGTTGTATTCTTTCAAGATCGATTTCAATGCCTGGCGGTAACCCGTCTAATACTGCACCAATGCCGGCTCCGTGTGATTCTCCGAAAATTGAAATTTCCAGCTTATTTCCCCAAGTTGATCCCAATGACTTCACCTCCCATTTTTTCAAAGTCCTCCCAAAAATGAGGATAGGACTTATTCACAGCTTCGGCACCTTCAAGAATAATTTTTTCCTGGGATACAATGGACGCCATGGCCACAGCCATGGCAATCCGATGATCGTTATGGCTTTTAACTTTTCCTCCGGTGAACTTTTCAATCCCCTCGATAATGAGACCATCCGGGGTTTCGGTGACCTTACCACCTAGGGTATTAAGCACATCCGCTGTTGCCATTAAACGATCTGATTCTTTGTAACGGAGCCGTTCCCCGTTAATGATCTGCGTTGTTCCTTTACTGAGGCTTCCC
>JGI24147J20444_1001003_pt1 | contig 14871 bp, 10 predicted proteins | sample BarGraIncub1133A_FD_20444 | JGI IMG/M metagenome (IMG submission 20444) | reverse complement strand
TTCAAACGCATTTGCTAGGCATATGGCACTGAGGAGCAAGGAGATAACGAGGGGGCTCGCACGAGCACCGCAAAGGGCGCTTCTAAAAGCGCTCGGTCTAACAGACGACGATCTCGAACGCCCTTTTATCGGCATCGCCAACGCGTGGAACGAGATCGTACCTGGTCATTTGCATTTGCGGGACCTCGCTGAATTCGTCAAAAAGGGCGTGTACGCAGCAGGAGGCATAGCGTTCGAGTTCGGCACAATCGGTATCTGTGACGGCATTGCTATGGGGCACGAGGGCATGCGGTATGCCCTCCCGTCGCGCGAGAGCATTGCGGACTCGATAGAGCTCATGGCGCAAGCGCACCAGTTTGACGGCTTGGTCTTGGTGGGGTCGTGCGACAAGATCGTGCCAGGCATGTTGATGGCAGCGCTGCGGCTTGACCTGCCTGCAATGGTAGTGACAGGGGGGCCAATGCGCTCTGGGCAGTACCAGGGCACGGAACTGACCCTCGTGTCGACTTTTGAGGGGGTCGGCTGTGTGCAGGGCGGCACGATGACTGAAGCGGACCTTGAGGAGCTTGTCAACCGTGCGTGTCCTGGGTGCGGGAGCTGCCAGGGCTTGTACACCGCCAACACAATGGCATGCTTGACCGAGGTCCTTGGCCTCGCGCTCCCGTATTGTGCAACGGCGCCCGCAGTTGATGCGAGACGGCGTCGGATCGCCCAAAACACAGGCAAGCGGGTTGTCGAACTTATTCGCGACGAGGTCACGCCGCGTGCCATTGTCACTGAGGCGGCGTTTCGCAATGCGATCACGCTCGACATGCTCATTGGCGGCTCAACCAACACTGCACTGCACCTTCCAGCGATAGCAAACGAGGCGGGCATAAGGCTCCCCATAACGCTGTTTGACGAACTGAGCGCACGCACGCCCCATATCTCGTATATGAACCCTAGTGGCCCTTACACTATGAGTGATCTCGACGCGGCTGGGGGGATCCCGGCCATCATAAAACGCGCACGAATGCTGTTCAGTAACGAGATGACATGTTCAGGGATGACCATCCATGAGATCGCCGATAGCGCCTTTATATACCGTGACGATGTCATACGACCGCTTGACGATCCCGTGCATACTACAGGCGGCATTACAGTGCTTTATGGAAACCTTGCACCCGACGGCGCCATCGTCAAGAGCGCCGGAGTGAGTGACGACATGCTCTCTAGTACGGGAACGGCGCGTGTGTTCAATTCTGAAGATGACGCGATGCACGCCATTCTGAGCGGTAATATCAAGGAAGGGCACGTCGTCGTCGTTCGTTACGAAGGCCCGAAAGGCGGGCCCGGTATGCCTGAGATGCTCGCGCCAACCTCAGCACTCTCGGGAATGGGACTAAAGGTGCCCCTCATTACCGACGGCCGTTTTTCAGGCGGCACGCGTGGCGCCGCGATCGGACACATCTCGCCGGAAGCTGCTGAGGGTGGTCCGTTAGGGCTCTTGCTTGACGGTGATCGAATCACCATCGACATACCGAATCACCAGCTCACCGCACATGTTACAGACGACGAGCTTGTAGCGAGAAAGGCGACATGGAAGCCGCCAGAAAAAGACCTTAGTGGCTACCTGAAACGCTATGCAGCTTCGGTGAGCTCAGCAATTGAAGGTGCTATACTGCGGGCACCGTAGAGGAACGAGATAATTTTATCCCGACGCTGTTCTATACACGTAAGTGTCTCCGAATCTCGTAACTACGGTGTACCCATTTGATTTGAGGTAACTATCGAGGGTGTTTCGAGCGCTGTAGCCGAGGTTTTCGGAAAGGATTACGTAGTTGTAGAAGCCCTTGTCGCTCTGAATAGCCGCTAGTAACGTCGCGGTGTTGTTCGAGACCTCGTCCCTATATGCCATCGGGGTAGAGTCGAACGCAGCCGGGTTTGAAGTGTAAAAGAGCGCGCTGCGTTGCGAGGAACTTGCGTTCACGTACGGGTCGTTCGGATTGACGTGAGCGAAAAATGCCAGCTTGGTGGTGTTGCTTGAAATCTGCCCCACGTACCGTATTGCGTTAAAGTCATCTTGGCTAATTATGGACGTATATTTGTCAGTAGCTACCACCCCTGCTGCATTAGTCAAAATAATGAGGACTACCAGCATGATAGCAGCGATTCTACCAGGTGAAATGAGCGCCGATCGATGCCCGAACGATCGCTCTATCATTGAGACTCCGAGCGCCGCGGCGGGTATGAGCGCTGCCTGAGCGTACGCCACACCACGCCCGCGGAATATTTCGGCGGTGTCTGCGTTGTACGAGAAGTAGAGCGTTGAAAGCACCCAGCCTACAAATATGCCTAAAACGAACGCTATTAGAACGAGATGCGAGAGTTCCCACTCACGCGTCTCGATCCGAGAACCTATTGTCCCAACAATCGCGAGCGCTGCGATGAGCGGCGTTACGTAGAGGAGGACATAAGTCGGATCGGGGTACGCCAGCTGAAGTGCAAACAGCGGGATGATCGATTGCATCGCAAACGGTACAGCGCTGCGGGTGACGAGTCCAGGCGTGAAACTGGACGGTACGCCATTTTCAAGGAACCGCCAGGCAAAGAGCATAAGCCCAATCACATAGGTTGGAATAGAGGCGAACGCTGTAAGCGTATTTTGTCGTTTCATGAGCTGGGCGATCACCACGAAAATCAAAATGAAAGGGGTGTAGATCCCGTAGAGGATGTGTATGTCCATTGAGAGCCCGAGCACGAAGGCGCCGGAAAGCAATGAACCAACCTCTTGTGAAGCGCAGAGGTAGAGGCCAAGAAACAAGAAGTAGGTGCCGATAACCTGCATTATCGTGATATTCGTCCTCCAGAAAACCTCAAAGAGCGGTGACATAGAGCCAAACAAAAATAGCCCTACGACCTTGCCTAGCAGGCTTACCTCCCAGCCGTTCCAAGACCGCAAGGAGCATGATTGAAGCGAGGATGCCGACGATTGGTCCGAACCAAATTGCTAGGTCCACCACTGAGACGTTCCCTATCATGGCAAACGATCCGAGGATGAATTCGAAGCTCCGTTCTCGTATCCAGTCGCCGCCGCCGCCTGCCAAAAATGAGGGGATACCGGTGAAACCTGTGTGGACGAAATAACTTGCACGAGTCGCCCAGTAGAGCGGATCAAAGTATGGGGTTGTGCCAACCGTCAATGGATACCAAATTCGTGTTAAGGCCCCAAAGAGGAGCATCGCGACGATTACGATGGTGCCGGGCTTAAAAAAGGAATTGAAGTCGATCAATGCCTCATCGCGTTTTAATGCTAGGCTAAAGACAAACATAAGCGTCGTCCACAAGAAGAGTGGCCCAACGATGGTTAGGAAATCCCCGGGGATTAATAGGGTCGTATAAACAACTTCAAGAACAGCTAGGAGCACGAAGCTGAAACCAATCGCCGTTCCGACCCTACCGGCGACGCTTTGTTTGGCGAGCAGTGCGAGCGACGTGAAGTATCCCGGGAAAAAGAACAGGATTGCCCCGGCGCAAAAGACCTGAATCGGTCCTCCAATAGACACGGCAACCGGTATGCAAAACGCTAGGAATAACAAATAGGCGAGAGTGGGGCGTCCTAGGCTCTGTACATTCATATTTGGGCGTTCTATACGTGTACGATTATATATGCTTTATCAAGTATGAGGGTTTAAACGTCTACCGCGTGTGGTGGGTTTGGCGCGTTCAATTTAGAGGCTTTAGGTCTGTCAGCCGGTGATCTGCGAAACCGTTGAACAGGCCCGTTCGCCGTTAGTATAAATGCTCTGTGTCGCAATGCCGAAAAGACAATGAGTTCGAGATGAGTACGAGGAGACGGATATTCAAGAATACCGCAGTTTTGGCTTCTGCGGATATATTCACCCGTCTGATGCGCTTTGCGCTTGCCATCGTTATCGCTCGAACGCTCGGTCCTGCCGGGTACGGCATATATGCGTTTGCCTTCTCGTTTGCGGAGGTCTATGGCGTTATCTCTGATTTTGGTATGAGTAACCTCATCATCCGAGACACGTCACGGGAAAAGAAGTACCTCGCTCGTTACGTTGGAAACATCCTATTCGTTGAATCGGCGCTTTCTGTGGTCGCTTATGGTTTCTTATTCCTCCTCGTGGGCTTAATGGACCTTCCGCAGGAAAAGGCCGTGATCGTGTACATCGCCGTCCTCGCTTATATGCTGACCGCTCTCGCCCAGATCGTCAGAGCAACGTTCAAAGCTCATGAAAAAATGGAGTACGACGCCGTCCTGAATATCATACAACAGAGTGTGACGGTCGTTCTTGGCATCACCGTGCTGTATTTCGGGTACGGATTGAACGCGCTCGCCCTCGCGTTCGTCATCGGGAGCCTAGTCAACCTAGCGGGAAGTCTCGCACTGGCCTCTAAGAGGTTTACGCGTCCGAAGTTTAGGCTCAGACGGCGTTTCTTGACGTATTTGGCTAAGGAGGCTCCCTCCTTTGGGCTGATCGTGTTCTTTACGCTTATCTATTACAAGATAAGCACCCTGCTTCTGTCGTTTATTCAGGGGGATGCTGCGACTGGATGGTTCAACGCCGCGTACACCATGGCGTTTTCTTTGACGTTTGTGCCGGCGGCGTTTATGGGGGCGCTTTTTCCCGTCATATCTACGCTCCATATCTCTTCGCGGGACCTCACAAGGACCATATACAATGAGTCGTTCCGCTACATGCTAATCCTCGGGCTTCCGCTTGCTTTCGGCACAACGGTGCTCGCAGACAAGGTTATCGACATCGTTTATGGAAGCCAGTTCTACAACTCAGCCGTCGTGCTGCAAATCGTCATCTGGTCAATTGCAATTCTGTTTCTTAACTTCGTGCTTACAACAACGCTGACATCGATTAACTTGCAGCGAGTAGTGATGTATGCCACCGGATTAGGCGTGGTGGTAAATATTATTCTCAACCTTCTTGTTATCCCTACGTTCAGCTACGTTGGTGCAAGCTACGTTATGGTAGCAACTGAGCTCATTACTTTTTCTATCTGTTTCTACTATGCCTCGAAGAGTCTATGCTTCATTCGGGTGCAGCGTGTCGTGCTCAAACCGCTTGTCGCGTCATTCGTGATGGCTGCGGTAGCATATTATCTCAGACCAATCAACATCTTCATCATATTCGGCGTCGTTGTGTGGGTGTACTTCGCCACACTGATCGCACTTAAGACTTTTACAAAGCAAGACATTGACGTCATTAAGAGCATAATCGGCAGAAGTTGACGTCGTGTCTCACGTACGCCAAGACGGTGATGGAGGAGGCATCCCCAATAAAAATCGCATTGTCCACGTTTGAATACGACCGTAACCTTATCGGCGGTGCCGGCGTTTACGCACTCGAGCTCAGCAGGTGGCTCCAAAAGCTTTGTGAGCTCACTGTATTTAGCTGCGGCGTGTATCAGTCGCCCCCAGACGCCTTTGCGGCCTCTTGGTACGGAACAGGAGCAGCAAATGTTCGATATCACCGTCTTCCAGCGTTTTTGCGGAGTCACGGTATTGCGGCCTTTTTTTATTACGCTCTTTCGCAAAAAGTGCCCGCAGGAAACGACGTTTTTCTGGTAAACGACCTTTCGCAGGGGCTCGCGGTTCACAGCGACATCCCGATCGTGCAGATACTCCATCACCTCCCTTCGTCAGATCTTGACAAGTCGCCGACGTCGACTAGGTGGCGTGTCGCAATTAGGACACAAGCTGCCTTGGAGAAACGCGCTCTGAAACGGGCGCAAGCGATAATCTGTCAGAGCAGGGACACGATGGAGAATGCAGCAGCCCGGTATCCGGAACACGCGGCAAAATTCAGGGTAATACCGAACGGTGTTGACGTGTATCGTTTCGCACCCGCCAAAGGGAGTGCTGAGAGCACGGACAGTGAGACCCCCCTTCTCTTGTGTGTCGCTCGGGGACTCGAAGTTAGAAAAGGTTTAAGTTACTTGATTGAGGCGTTTGCAGCTGTGCAGCGTGTTTCTGCCGCCGAGCTCGTAATTGTCGGCAAAGACTCGCAGGGTTTGAGGGGGCAACTTCTGGCGCAAGCGCGTGCGCTTGGCGTCGCTGACTTAATAACGCTTATTGACTCTGTATCGCAGCGCGACCTCATCTCGCTCTACCAGCGCGCGACGATGACGGTTGTGCCGTCAGTGCTCGAAGGATTTAGCAGACCAGCCCTTGAATCTATGGCATGTGGATCCCCCGTTGTCGGATCGGCCGTCGGAGCAATTCCCGAGTTACTTGATGAAAACTCAGGAGTATTGATCCCCCCGGGAGACGCGCGCTCCCTTGCTTCTGCTATAACCGACTTGCTGCAGGATACGAAGAAAGCGAAACGCCTAGGGATCGCCGCGAGGGAACGCGCTGTCGCATGCTTTAGCTGGGATACCGTCGCGAAGCGTGTACTCAGCGTGTGTGAGCAAACAGTCTCAGGCTGAGACACGCTTGTATACTGCTTCGAGCTTTCGTATATGGGTACTCATGTCAAACATCGCTGCCGATTTGCGCGCGTTGTCATTTAGCTGATTAAGGAGTAACGGATCAGACGATAGCGTTTCTAGAAGGGCCGTCAACGCTTCAACGTCACCGGGCGGAAAAAGAAAACCATTGTATCCATCGCTGATGAATTCAGGAATCGCCCCTGCGCGGCTTCCGAGCACTGGGATACCCTGCCAAAAGTATTCGGGTATTACGAGCCCGAACGTCTCGCTGTAGATGGATGGCACCACACCCACGTCGGCTATGCCGTAGAGCTGTCGAAGCTTCTCAGGGGCTAAAAAGCCATAGAAACTTATACGTTCGTCGTCGCGCGCAGCACGCTTGAAACTCGCCACGTCACTGCCTTGGCCGACGATGTGCAATCGGGCACTGTTGAGATCTAAGCTCTTTATAGACTCTATAAGGACGTGAACGCCTTTGTGTTTTCCTAGGCGCCCTACGTAGAGTATGTCAAATGTACCGTTGTTAACCTTAGCTACGGGGTCGCCCCCCTCTATGCCAAGCGTAAGCTTCATCTTTTTGGTTGTGGTGAACAACCCGAAGCTGGAGAGGGTGTTAAGCACAAAGTTAGATGGGGCGATTATTAGGGCCGGTTCAATGCGCTTTGAGATCCAGCGATAGAGGCGGCATAAGCTGTGAGGGTTCACGCACGAGGTGTTTTTCCGCGTAAGCATTGTCGTTTTTGGACATATAAGGTTGTAGTCGTGCACTGTGTGAACCGTGGGAATGTGCAGATCATTGGCGGCACTAAACACCGATGCCGATAAGCCCTTGAAATTGTGCACGTGGACGACATCGGGGCGCTCTCGCTTGAGCACGTCTTTAACAAACGCATACGTGTGTGGATTCCACACGTCAACAGCGTGCCAGACTGGCTTAACGAGGAGGGGCTTTTCGGAATAGTGATACGAAGAGTAGAGGTTCAGTGGGTAAAACCTATAGACGCGCTCTCTTTGAGGGGTCTCGTGCTCGGAAGTTGCGCTCGAGTTTGTGTGAAATGGAGTGGTTGTTATTATCGAGATATCGTGCACGTTGCTCAGTCGTTGTGCGATATGATGGACGTACAGTTCAGCGCCACCGTGAACGTATGGCGGATAAAGATTTGATATCATACATATTTTCACAAAAACAACCTCAAAATCTGCACGCCAAAAAAAGCATTCGTGGTCACCCTACTTTTTTGAACTGACCTATATTAAGCCATCGTAAACGTCAATTGTGCGGGTAACTGCCTGAGCCCACGTAAAATGGTTCTTAACTCTCTCAAAGCCGTTCTGGCCGAGCGTTTCGGCTAGTGCGCTATCGCGCAAAATCGCCGCTATTGCTTGCTCAAGCCCCCGTACATCTCCCGGCTCTACTAGCAACCCGTTATGGTGGTCCTCAATAACTGAGGGGATGCCGCCTACGTTCGTGCCTATGACTGGCCTACCGCAGGCATTTGCTTCGGCTAGAACCATGCCAAACCCTTCAGCATCGGTGTAGGTTGGAAGCACTGTGAGGTCTGCTCCACGGTAATAAAGGGGCATCTCTTCTTCGGGCACGATCCCGGCAAATACGATTCGACCTGCAACCCCGGCGTGTGCCGCGTCCGCTGCATAGTGCGAAAGCCAATTTCCGCCGCCGACGATGACGAGCGTTGTGCTGGGATCAAGATGCCGTAGCGCACTGATAAGTATATTAAGTCCCTTGTGACGATGTGATTTGCTTAGCTGGCCGACAAAGAGGATGACGGGCCCTTTTAGGCCGTACCTGTCTTTCAAAAAGCCGGCGTACACGTTTGGATTGAATCTCGCCAAATCGACACCAGGGGGGACAGTAGCGGTTTTGTTGAGGTACCCTCGAAGATACGGAGAACGCGCGGCATAGCGCTGAGAAATCGTAATGATGCGACTCGCTCGCTTAATAGTCTCTCTTCCCAAGATCTTATAATACGCGCGTACCAACAGCTTCGTCACGGTAGTGATGCCCACCGCGTCGTTGTAGTAAGTCAAGACGAACGGTCGATCACCACAGACCCTCGCGGCGACGTCAGCCATGTAGGGCACGGGTAAATGTCCGTTCACTATGTCAGGGTCAACCTCGTCGATAATCCTCTTGATGGATCCAAACCAGCCAAAACTGAACGGCGTATTAGAGATAGTCGTAAGTCGAGGAAGCGTAAGAACTGAGGGGCCGGACGTGTGTGGAACCCGTGAACACGTTAGGACCGTCGTATCGATTCCTGCATTGTGCAGTCCGACCGCTATTTTATACGTATACTGCTGCATTCCTCCAACGCCAGAATAATAGGGCGAAGCGATTAGCACTTTCATAAGGATTGCACTCGCGTACGTTCACGAACTAGTTATAGAAGACGGTTGAACAGCGCAGGTTAGGAAGCGGTTCGTTGCCATCAAACGGCCGTCCGTCAGCTGATTAGTTTCTCGTAGGTACCTATAACGCTTTTTGAGATATCGGACCATGCGTATTTCTTCGACATTTCGAATCCATTTTCGGCAAGTTGTTCTCGCAATGCATCGTCTGTGACGAGCTTCAAAATAGCCTCCGCAATTTCACGCGGGGAGATCTTGCCGATGAGGAAACCATTGACACCGTCTCTAACCAGCTCTCGCGCGGCACTCATTTCGTGCCTTATGCTGATCACCGGCAACTTACACGCATTTGCCTCGATGATAACGAGTCCGAACCCCTCGCGAACAGAAGGGAGGACAAATACCTTTGATGACTTCATGTGCGCGGTGAGCACATCTTGATCGACAAAGCCGGTAAAGGTGACGCTCTCGTCAAGTCCGAGCGTGGCTGCAAGGTCTTCGAGCGTACCTCGTTCTGGACCATCTCCGACAATCGCACAAGAAATCATCGGAACTTCCGTTTTTGCAATAGCTATCGCGTTCAGCAAAAGATCTACGCGTTTTTCGTGGATGAGTCGACCGGCAAACAGTACATCGGTAGTTCTCGCAGCAGGTGCGATTTTAATGATGCGTTCAAGATCGATGCCGACTGGTATAACGTCAATGCGTTCAGGTCTGACCTTGCATTTAATAAGATCGCCGCGCGTCTTTTGTGATATCGCCACAATGCCATCAGGAAGACGCATCGTCAGTCGTTCTATAACCCTACCGACGCTGCCACTAGTAGTCCCAAGGTATTCCGACCAATAAGCGCCCCACACTTCTAGCCACGTGATCACCAATGGTTTTCTTTTAATGATGGAGGCGATTTTGCAAGAGAAACACGGGAAATAAGGGAATTGGTTACAGTCGATCACGTCATAATCGGCCTTTAGCAGGGGCGGTAACACTTTCAACGAGAATATCAAAGCCTCTTTAATTGAGCGAACTCCTTGCTCGTTGTAGAGCTCGCTAACCTTGCAGACGCCGTGCAGGTGCACGTTGTCGGTCATGATTGTATCGGGCCCTTGCCACCATTTCATGCCGTAAATATGAACTTCGTGCTCGCCGTTTTCGGCAAGCTTGCGTGCAAGTTCCCAGAGACGTTTGTCAGCCCCTCCCATATTGTACGGATAAATTGCATCCATGACGTACGCAATTTTTATGGCTTTCGCCCCCTGCCAAGCGTCATCCATCGCTTTAATAAAAAAAATCCTATCTTCAGTCCGTCAGAGGTCGAACTTAGCTTCGGTCGATCAGCCCGTTTGTTATAATCAATTGCTACCTCTCCTATACTAAAGCCAAGACGCGAGCATTCGACAAACATGTCAGCTTCGAGCTCAAATCCGCGTGCAACAAGGTGCATGTGGTCAATGACGTGCCTGCGGTAGCCCCAGAATCCGGTACACAAGTCGGTTATCTCTTTTTTGAAAAGCGCGCACGCTACGGCCGTGAGCACACGATTGCCAAACAGGTTTGTTCGTGTCATAGCTCCGTTCTCGATATGGCCTTTCAAACGTGAGCCGAGGACGACGTCGTACGTTTGCAGAAGGCGTAGGAAATCCGTAATTCGCTCTGGCGGATAGGTATTATCTCCATCTATCATAATGTAGTAATCTGCGCGGATCGCTGAAAACGCGTGCTGCATTGCTGCCCCTTTTCCGGGCTGCGTGACAGGCAACACTACTGCGCCTTTTTCGAGCGCTTTTTGCTGAGTCCTATCCTCAGAATCGCCATCGATAACATAGATAGTAGTGTCGTATCCATCATTCGAGAGCGCGTGAACAGGAATCCTGTCAATCACGCGACCGATAGTGGCTTCTTCATTGAGCGTCGGAATGAGCACTGCTACTTGGGCTTTCATTGGAATCGGCCAACCTCATTTGCGGAGCAAAACCGCACACGAGTGAAGCTTTGCTTTTCGATCTTAAGTGTTGCGTTATGCGCGCCTCAATGCTAGCACAGTCAGCAAACCGTTCACCGCTCCATCCGAGGCTAGTTATATACCGTAGTTTCACATAGTCTCGTGCGAGATCAAGCGCACAAACGTTGCACGAGGTACTCCATGGAAGTTGTTCTGTCTGCTCTTCGATTTGTAATTGGGGCAGCGTTGTTCTTTTTCATTCCAGGGTCCATCTTAACCGTTCTATTATTCCCAAGAAAACAAGATCTATACATTTTAGAGAGGGCCCTAATAGCAGTCATTACAAGCATTATCGTCTCAATGGCTGATGCAACGTTTCTTCTGGTTACTGTAGGGTTAAATTATGTGACGCTCACATTTTCAATGTTTATTGTGTCTGCCGTGTTTGTAGTGCTTGCTTTCGTGCGTTGGAGAGGCGTAGCACAGTCTGATAGACTAGCAATCAACGGGAAGGGAAATTCTTTGTTGCTTCCGGCAATAGCGGGAACGATTTGTCTCGTTCTTGCTCTCAGCGGCGTAACGCTGCTTTTTTACCCTCATTCGAACGATGTGAGTTACAGTGAATTCTACGTTTTAGATAGCAACAGACAGACCGTAGACTATCCAACAAATGTGACTCAGGGGGACGTCTTCTGCTTTAATCCTCGGTATTACAAACCACGAGAACAATGCTAATACTTATTCTGGAACGGTGAGCTTAAACAACAGCACGCTATATTCGTTTGACAATCTGACGTTGAGCTTGGGACAGAACATTGAAAAATCAATCGTTGTTTCATTCAACTCATCAGGGCAAAAGCAAAAGCTACAATTTACACTCACTGACTCATTCAACAAAACCTACGAACTGCACTTGTGGGTTAACGTCAATGAGAGTGCTTAGAACAGCTGCTTTTTGCGGGGCACACAGAAATACATCTATTGCCTCGACACCGGCGACTTTTGTATTCCACGTTTTTATGTCAAACGTAGTTAGGCTCTGCTTAAAGTTTTTTTTGGTTATTTGAAGGCATCAAAGAGCGCAAGTCGCTCACGCACTAATTCCGGAATTCTATGGTACCCTCCAGCAGCTTTGACTTCTTTGTCGGTGATGTTGAACGTCTGCATTAGTTGCCCGCGTTTTGCTTCGCTATAATCGATTACGCGCGGATCGGCGTCTATCAGTTGGTTAAGTCTTTGTAAGCTCCTTTCGATTGATTTCGTGGTGCCAACGACAACGAACAAAACGTCAATATCTCCTTTGTGAACGCCAAAGTTGAGTGCTTTTTGGATTTGTCGGCAAGCGCTCAGGTGAAGGAGGATTTCGACACCGAGGTTTGTAGCGATGTTATGCCCATCTGTAAAAGACCCAAGTGCCTGATGCACAGCTTCATCAACGTGCTGTCTGTCCGCAACTTTTGTGGCGTCAATGGCTTGAATCGTCGCGTTGCTTGAACCTGCGATTTCGTCGATGTCGTGTAAAAACGTTTCAACCCTTGCAATGGTGGCTTTGCCAGCCAGAATCTCATAGTGCATGGTTGCTTCAGTCACTCCTGGGAAACTATTCTGCGAGTTGATCCTTTCCGTCGACCAACTTTTGGGCGGACCCTAGTTGTTCAAAGACATCTGCGGCTATTTTTGGACCAAGAAGTGTTGCGATCGTCCCAAACTGAGCATTTTTTACATCTTTGCGAGTTTGAAAACCGGCATCGAAGAGCTGTCGACCACGCACGCGGCCGATGTTTTTCAACTGGACGAGATCAAGGAGCTCGCGATTTATCCCAAACTTGACGCGTTCGGTAAGATCCCGAGCCTGACTCTTTGCAGACACCTTCAGATGGGCTGCGAGTTCCGCGAGTGCGTGACTTATCCACTGTACGGTGTCTACGAGATTTCTGATGTCTCCCGGTCCGACGTTGTAGTCCTCAGTGATCTCCTTCTCGCTTACCTCATTGATCCAGTCGTGGACGAGCATGGCTGTTTTAACCTCAGAAAGGAACCACTCATAATCAACGTCTCTAAACCGATCGGGAAGCTCAACTAAGAACTCATCAAGGTGCTTGTTGACAAATTCAGTCACCGGATGATAGTCTTTGCTTCGCATATAAAGACGCCTAACGTCGGGGGTTGAGCAAATGAGCTGAAGAAGCGCAACGTCAGAGGCGTTCTCAGCATTTTCAAGTCCTCGTCTAATTTTCACAGCGGATAGCGGATCAATGTACAGCTTGGAAACGAGGTGTCCAAATGAAGTGGCTTTGACGTCTCCTCCCAAGTCTACTATCATCTCCTCATGCGCTAAAAACGCTAAGACGCTATCGATGACGTATGAAGTAAGGTTTAATGTGTTCTGCTGCTGGAATCCAAAGAACGTTGCACCAAAGAATCGTTCGAGCTCATCTCTTGTGCGTGCGAAACCGTTAGAAATGGTCGAGAGCACGTGCATGCGTAAAGCGGTCTCTGTTCCGAGCTTAGATATGACGTCTTCCGCCTCGTTCAGGATGTAGTGCTCGGCGAGTGCTTCACACTCGTTTGGCGATTTTGCTATTAGTATTGCCTCTCCGTAAGAATCGAATCCGGGCCTTCCTGCCCGTCCTGCCATCTGCTTATATTCGAGCACAGGGATATTCGTCATGCCATAGTTAGCGTCATAACGTTTGTAGTCTCTAATAATCACTCTTCGGGCGGGAAGGTTTAGTCCCGCTGCCAGTGTGGGGGTGGCGACAATGACCTTTATGCAGTTCTCTTTGAACCCTGCTTCGACAAGTTTGCGATCGTCGCTTGAAAGCCCCGCATGATGAAATGCGACCGAGTTCTGCACGCAATACTTGAGTTTCTCTTCTATTGCTGCATCCCCGTGAATCTTAGCCGCTAATTCTGTGCAATCATACCGTAGCGATTTCATCGCGGTCGCCATCTTCTTTGCTAGGCTTTCGGCATTTCTCCGCGTGTTAACGAAGACAAGACATTGTCCACCATCACTGAGGGTGTCGATTGATAGTGCAATAGACGGGTCGGTCTTACCATCAGAAATGGCTTTTTTTGACTTGTTTCGTTGAGGTGTGTGTGGCACAAATCTGATGGTAGCACTTTGTGGAAGGTAGAGGCCTTCGTGGAGCGCCACAGGTCGCCAGTCGCTTCGGACGAGTTGCGCGCCAAGCCAATGCGCGATCTCATCTGCGTTAGAGACGGTAGCGCTGAGGGCGAGTATCTGGGTACGGGGATTCAGTTTTTTGAGTTTAGTCAGTGTTACTTCAAGAGTTGGACCCCTATCCATAGAGTCCAGTAGATGGATTTCGTCAGCCACGATAACGCTTAATTCGCGCATCCACTCTACGCCATTTCGCAGTAGCGAATCCGCTTTTTCTGAAGTCGTTACGATAATGTCATTATGCCCAATCTTGTCGTCACGAACGTCATAATCCCCGGTAGAAATACCTATTTTGACGCCAAACGTGGCAAAAAGCGAAAACCTGTCGAACTTTTCCGAAGCTAACGCCTTTAGCGGCACGATATAGAGACATTTGCCGCCTCGATAAATCGAATTGAGCATAGCAAACTCTGCCAGCAGCGTCTTTCCGGAGGCAGTGGGTGTAGCGACGACCAGGCTTGCACCGTCGAGCAGTCCACAGGCTATTGCTTCAGCTTGAGGCGGATAGAGTTCCGTGAAGCTGGAATGAGCGTAAAAACGGGTAATCGTCTCGGGTAAATCCTTTAAATCCATATTCTTCACTCTTATGAGCGTATTCCGATATTAATCGTGAAGAGATNGCACAATGCGATTTACATTTTCGTTCTGTAATATAAGTGACATCGTCTTGCTGCCTTTCCCACAAACGGGCCCTCCTTTGTAGTAACCTGGGGCGGCGAAAGTTTCAAATCACTCATTGAACGCCTTTTGTACTGTTTGGATGTTTAGTTGTATTGTTCCTTGATGAAAATGTATAAGAGAGCTCGTCTACGGAGATTGAACAATTGATTTTTGACCCTCATATTCATTCAAAATATTCTGGGGATAGCGCTATTGAACCGGCGATTATCCTCAAAGTCGCGAAAAAGATGGGATTGGATGG
>JGI24147J20444_1001001_pt1 | contig 14896 bp, 13 predicted proteins | sample BarGraIncub1133A_FD_20444 | JGI IMG/M metagenome (IMG submission 20444) | reverse complement strand
ATTCATTTTAAAAGATTATCAACAAGATGCCAGTGCAATTTGTCACAAAACCAGTTAAGGCGAAATACAATTTCTTTCTTCAGGTAATGTGAACCCAAATGTATATAGTCAATTTTGACCATAAGAGTGCTTGGAAGTAGGTTTCCCAACTAAAAAAGTGGCTTAATCCACTTTTTTTTTCAGTAAGCACATGGACCATTACCATTCATCATATCTTCATCGGCTGCTGCTGATCTAAATTGCCTATATGGACCTTCGCCACATTTTTCGCAATACGTCTTTCGGTCTGATGGCCAATAATAAATGCTTGTGCCTTTTTTAATTGTGGAGCCACATTTTGAACAAGCTGAAGGAAACTTTGCAGTAATCATTCGTGGATCGTTTTTGTAAGTCATAGCAATTTGCCTGTGCCTTCAGGATTTTTATAGGCACCCTTCGATAAACTCTGGGCTGGTCTGGCACGCCTCTTAGTTTAGTTAACGTAATTTGCTTTTGATTGAGACTCAACTTTTTCGGAACCCCAGGCATCGCGCATATCGTCCATTGACATCAGTTTGCCGGATTTCTTGAAATATTCCCCTTTGTGCCAATACCAGGCAGCTTTCGGATGTGAGAATTTATATCCTTCGCCTTTTAATGTTTCCCTTAGCGGAAAGGTGTTACCGGTAATCCAGATCCAGGAACCAATCAGCTCGATAATAATGCCAGGCAATCCGATGATCCGGTCTAATCGTTGGCGCATTTCTTCCGAAACCTGCTGTTCATACTCTTTTCTCCCTTCCGAAAAGGTTTCGTTGCTGTTGATCAGCTTTTTGGACAACCGGTCATATTGATCATTGATAACCTGCATGATGGCTGTGTCGCCACCTTTGTCCGGATGATACAGAAAAGCAAGGCGACGGTATTCCTTGCGCAATTCATCCAATGTTTTAATACCCTCGAAAAACTTCATTTGATTTTACTACTGCCCTGTAGATTTTTATAGGCTGGCTCTCCTGTTAATTTTGAGCCAAATACACATTGAGCAGACCGGATTCTAGTCAATGGCCGAATGTCAGTTTATCCAACCGTTCCCTAAGCCTACGGCGTGAGCTCAGTCGAACGCTCGAAGCAGTCGAAGGGGGTTGGAAAAACTGAACTAGCGCCTTCGGCGTTGTTTCGGTAATTCACGTCCGGAAAACCCAAAGCCTTGACTTTTCCGGAATGCGTAAATACCTTTGCACAAAATTGTAGGAGAGAGAACCCTCTAAGTGGTAAGTCAAACATCAATGGAGTGGAAAAAGAAAAACCCGAAAACTTGAGGAGGTTTCTTAAAATATTTATCACATGCTAATAATTGAAAATTGCATGATTGCAGAAAATATATCTAAATTTTAAGATTAAAAACGGGGAAGTTTAATAAATCAGATTTACTGATTACCTGCGAACAAACACCATGTGCATAGGCGCACAACCAGTCTTTACCTTCTGGAGAAGTAAATGAATCCCATACAACTTTTTGATACTTCTTATTTACAGATATTTTATAAACGCAGTCGCTTATTACTACTGAGCCAAATTTAATAAATGCCAATCTACCAACACACCTTTTACCTACACGACATAACAGAATATCGCCAAATTTTGCAGTATATATAGAGTGTTTCTTATTGACTTTTTCATTTAAAGTTATAATTGAATCATAATGATTAAAATTGTTTGAATGAAAAGAAGGAACATTCATATTCTTTAATTCTTTATTTGTGAAACTTCCTCGCTTAATAATAACATCAATATCTTTTAGTGTTATGGATGATACAAATTTGGTTTTTAAATAAAAATGAAATTGATAATCCATTCTGTCAACTAAGCTGGATTTTTGAATATCAATTTTATTTGACAACTTACCATTCAAATCAGAGTAATAAAGAGAACAAGTGTTTGAGGATGATTTAGCTTTGGATAGAAATAAAATATGTGTTCTTGCTTCTGTTTTTGAAAATATTTTATCAGGTAACTGAATTATACTTCGAAGATCATATCTTTTTAAAAGGATTTCACGGAAGAGAGAATATTCTTTGCCTGTTACAAGACTATCTGAAACTATTATACCCAATTCACCTTTATTTTTTAATAATGTTAGATTATGAGCAAAAAAAATGATTTCGGATGTTAATCGTTTCAATTGCAATAACTCGATGCATTCAGCGTCGCGAAATAGTTTTTTGTATTGATCTTTATCTTTAATACTAATATATGGAGGATTACAAATTGCAACATCAATTGAGCCGAATCTTATGTTTAACGTTTTAGACAAGTCTGGTTTTAATGAATCGCAATTATAAACTTTTACAAAAGTGAGGTTATTCTCAATTTCTATTACTTTGTGATTTTCAATTTCAGTAGCAAAAAAAAGAGCATTTTGCCAACGGTTATACGCAGCTATTGTAAGTGATGCATCACCAATGCCCAGGTCTAATATTTTTTTTGGTGATGAAGAAATAAGATTATTTACAAGTAAATTAGATATAAAATCTTTAGTATAAAACCGGCCAAGTGCATCCATAAATTAACTGATGTATTTAGATAAATGATAGATGTTTGTTTTTAGAATTCTTTCACTACGATATTTTTTTTCAACTGGAAAATCATATATTAAATACGTACTTGGGTTTTTTGCAACAAAGAGTGCCGCCCCTAAGCAATGAGGTCTTGTCCCTAAAGGAGATATGTATATATCATATTGTGAATTATATCTGTGAAATTCTTCTGTTAACAAATCAAATAAATAAAATGGACTTGCAGCTTCGCAAGCTCTAATAAAATCGAAGCAATCATCGCTTTTTAAAATTAAATAGTTCATTTTGATTGCAGTTAAATTCCAACCTGGAACAAATGAAGGAAAACCGACAATAGGAATAAGTTTATCTGGTTTTAAACTCTCGTATATAGTTTGTAATCGCTGGCTATCAAAGCCGATTGGTGCCAATAATAAAATTTTTTTTGATGATCTGGATTTATTGAACCCAGGAACCCCGTTAGAACTACCAATAATTCTATCATAAAGATCATATTCCTCAGTTTCTCCAATATGAATATCTCTCCTTTTTTTATATTCTAAAGGTTCTGTATAAGCAACAAAAAGCTGGGCAGGTTTAACATTATTTATAAATATTTGAATTAATAAAAATAAAATACCCTGTTTTAATGATGTGATATCAATACAAATATTTGAACCTTTAAAATTAGATTTCAATAATAAATTATAAAGTTCAGGAATAAGTGAAAGGTTCTGCTTTTCATCTATTAATATACCATCAGAATTTTCAATTCTAAAGGATAATTTTTCGACATTTTCACAAATATCAAAAGAGTATTTTAAGCCTTTAAAATTCGGAATATTATTTTGAAAATGCATGCACCTTTCACTTGACAAGTCTTTCCATCCGGTAATTAAAATATCGAATTGACTTGAAAAAAAAGTAGCGTTTTCAGGTGTAAATATATATTTTTCTTGAAAACTCATATTTCATCAAATAAATTAGGTTCATCCAAATCTTTTATTCCAGATAATTTTTTCACTGTGTCTGTCAGTTCTTTATGGGTGCCATTAATCAATTTAGCAAGGTCTTTATAATTCAAATTTATTTTTCTTTTCCTTAGGTAAGAAATTTTAAAGGCAGGGCAATAGATATGATTCAAATGATAATCAAGGAATTCGACGCTATCTTCAGATTTTGTTTTGGTTGGATTATCTTCTTCAAGTATCATATTACGTACAGAATCTTTTAACAACAAATCCGCATTTGGAAAATTAAATCTCAATTCTGCAGTGTTTGTAGTAAAATGATTTTGCTCAACTTCACCTAAAGTGGCATTAGGATTAGTTTGTAAAGCATTGAAGATTTTACCTAATGCAATAGTAAATTCCTTAAGACGATAGCCATAGGGCTCATAACTATCAATTTCCTTTATTTTAAAATTACTTACAAAATTAACCGCTTTTGTTTGTTCGTCAATTGTAAATTCCCTGAGATTGTCAATTGAAAATGGATTATTACTATTCATGGCAAAATCAAATGCGAATTCAGCTAATTCGAGGAAACTTCTAATTACACCAGAGGATAATGCAGAAAAAGCATTAAATCCATGATACGTTTTCTCTATATTTAGTTCATCACAAAGAAGATAAAAAACAGCAGTTTCAGTATTATGACACCAATCTTGATATTTGGCAGAATTTGATATTTTGTGTTCTACTAAATCTAAAGCAGGAATTTTATCTTTATTCTTGCGAAGAAGTAATGCCAAATGCATACGCATATGAATTGGTGAACAATTCAAAAGCTCTTTTCTAATTACAATTTGTTCATCTTCGGTGTATCCATATAATGAACAATGTCTTTTTATTTCTTCATATATGCGATCTTTGATTTTTGAAAGCTTTGGTGATTTTGAAAACAATGCAATTTCATGCTGTTTCCCGTAATACTTTAAATAAAACGTAATGTCATAATTCCTTTCATCAAATTCAATTTCAGATCTATCCAATTCAACTTGAAGACGTTTCTTGCAAATTTCTTTTAAAAACTCATTATATTCATTTTTTTCATAGTAATCATATCTATCAGTACTAAATAGAGAGAAATCATCCTTTCGTCGGATTTCCTGGCCAGTTGAAGTTTTAGGTGTTAAAATACCTTTTGATAATACACCAAAGTCATAAACGATATTTGAGTTACTTTGCTTGAGAAGTGTATTTAATTCAATTTGCTGAGATGCAGTCAATTTTTCATATTCATCAATAAAAATATGAAAAGTTGTTTCAGTAAATAGCGGATTCTTTTTTAGTTGTAATAATATATCTTCTATTATCGTTCCTGAATTTAGACCTATTGGCTGTGCTTCATTCGTATTGTTAGAAAAATGTTCGATCGCAATTAATGTTTCGTCTAAACTTTGAATAATTTCATTTAAAGATAATGGCTTTGGTTTTTTAATTCGAAGAGATACCTTATCCAAAGCATACTGAATGTCACTAAATAAGATTATCTTATCATTAATAAGAAGTTCAATAAATTCTATAATTTCTTTCGCTAATACAACATTGAAATAAGTATTAAATATTCCTATCCATATTTCGTCATTGACATTCTTTTTTTGTAAACTTTTAACAAATCGACCATCTGTAAGATAATAAAAACCTATATGCTGATTATTCAGTATAAAATTTTTAAAATCATGTTTGGAAGCAATAGCCTCATTATATTTTTCTTTCCACGAATTGCACTTTAGAAACATGGTTTTTCCGGTACCTCTACTTCCCTCAAATATTAATGGTTTTGACCCAATATGAGCTTTGGAAGGAACTACAAAATACTTCCATGCTGAATCACCCATTTGTTCAGCTCTGATCTTTGAAAAGGGATTTTTGAATTCTTTTTCCATTAGAACTTATGAGGTTTTACGTTTTATTAAATTTTTCCAACTTGGGCTTTCTTTCCAAAAAATTGGTAATGACCAGTTGGGTAAACGATTATTGAGGATAACTGCAAAATCAAGTCTCTGAAACCCTAAAAAGCTAACTCCTCTTTCTTTACGAATTTTTTCAAAATATGCAATTGCTAATTCACGTTCATCAGTTTCTCTATCCCAAAGAATATTGCTCTCAGAAAATATTCTGTTTTTGTCAGTCAATATTTCACAAACGACAATATTTATATTCTCAAATTGATTACTTTTTCTTAACTTGTCAATGCTAACATCATATCCAAGTAATAATAGAAAATATACAGCAATATTTTTTTCTATACAGATTTGCTTGATTCTTTTCATGGAATTTGAATTCCAGAATCTTCGTATTTGATTGCCAGAACCAGCACAGTCATCCACTATTACTAAAGTTGAAATGTTTTTAAATTTTTCTTCTTTCAAATCCCAATGAAAACTCACTTGACTTGTAGAAATATTGAGTTTATGAACCAAATCTCCTATCAATGGATTTCCACTTTCACATGGTAGGTCTGAGTCAAGCAACGGAATAAAAAAAGTAGAATCCTTTAATTTTTCAACCATTGAAAGTGATTGACTGTGGCCAATATAAATATTTGACTTTGAAACAAATTCTTCTTTAATAATTTCCCCGTAGATTTTCTCATAAAGACCGTATTTTAAAAGACTTTCTAAATCCTTTTTTTTATAATACAGGGTATTTAAAAGGATTTTAATCGCATAGTATTTCCCTTCTATATCATTTCCAAAATTGTCTTCTATCCAGTCAGTTAGATCAGAGAAATTCAAATATTCCCATTGGCTACGACATACAACTCTCAGCTGTAAAATTTTTTCATCATAATATCTTTGAAAATCTATCATATAGCAATCTTAGCTTTAATTGCCGGATAAGGATTATAACCTTCAAGTTTAATATTTTCATATTTAAAATCGAAAATTGATTTAATTGTTTCAGTTAAAATAACTCTAGGAAAAGGCCTTGGCTCGCGTGAAAGTTGAAGTTTTACCTGTTCAATATGATTGTTATAAATATGCACATCACCAAAAGTATGAATAAAATCACCTAACTTATATCCACAAACATGTGCAATCATTTGAGTTAAAAGTGCGTAAGATGCGATATTAAAAGGAACGCCTAGAAAGCTATCAGCACTTCGTTGATACATTTGACAAGAAAGGGTATCATTAACAACGTAAAACTGAAATAGAATATGGCATGGTGGAAGGGCCATTTTATTGATATCTGCAACATTCCATGCACTGACTATGTGTCTTCTGGAATTTGGATTTTTCTTTAAACCGGCAATTAATTCTGAAATTTGATCAATATGTCTATCATCAGGAAGAGGCCACGACCGCCACTGATAGCCATAAATTGGACCAAGTTCTCCATTTTCATCAGCCCACTCGTCCCATATTGTAACATTATTATCATTCAAGTATTTAATATTTGTGTCACCTCGCAAAAACCATAATAGTTCATAAACTATTGACTTGAAATGAAGTTTCTTTGTAGTGATTAGTGGAAAGCCTTCTGATAAATCAAACCTCATCTGGTACCCAAAAACACTCTTTGTTCCGATACCGGTACGATCTGATTTTGAATGACCGTTTTCGTAAACATATCTGAGCAATGTTTCGTATTGATTCATAGCTACAATTTTACATTACTTTTAACTTGTAGAACCTTTCAATTTATTTATACAATAATGATAAATAAAAATCATTATCACAGGTACTTAATTTTGTTTTGTACAAAACTAATGCTTTTAAATTAATGTCTGTAGATAAACTGGGTATTTTAAAAATCATAATTTATTTTTGTTCCTAAAAAATGTAATATTTTTAAGAACTTCTTTTCTCTGAAGTTATACATGCAGAATTCAGCGAAAAAAAAAACGTAAAAAAATTTAGGCGCATAGCGGGTACCTGAATTTTTCAGACGTTTGCAGAACGGATGGCGCAAGTTCTTTTTTGCCAACTTTATTCTATAAAGAAAAAAGTTGTGGCACTCAAACTAAAAATAATTTTCCGGATTATTTTTATCCAAAAACCTGAAAATAAAGCAATCATAGAATCAAATCCGAAAATGGATTTGATTCTGTGTTAATACACCCGAGCGTGCCCTATGCTTTCAGGCAGAAAATGCGGATATATGACGCTCCACACAGCCACACAGTAGCCACTATTCTGCCAGTTAGCAGCAACCTTTCTGCCAGTTAGTACGCTCTATTCTGCCAGTTAGTACGCTCTATTCTGCCAATTAGCAGCCACCACAGAGCCACACAATAACCACCACCGTGAATGTCAGAATCAGTCCTTACATATACAATTCCGCCCTAACGCTGGTCCATAAACCAAAGGAGTCCTTGGGTGCGAAGCCAAGTAAATGCTTATCAACTTATCAGGATGAATGTTGAATTTTTTTGCTCGTATGAAAGGAGAGGAAACAAAATTTAGCAGAAACTGGATGTGTTGATTCCATATAAAATCAGATAGCTGATCCAAAGGATGTGCTATTTGATTGGGGTTCCATTGCGTTGGCTAAATGAAGTGGGAGGGGAATGGGGTTTGGTTTGATGAATGATCGAACAAATTTGGCATGAACCTGATAAGAATGAACGGAATGATAATGAAGGAAAATGAATGAAGGGATGGACAAATCGGGTGAGTGAAATGAATCAAACGTTCTCTGTATGTGTCAGTCCTGGGAGGTGGCAAGGTGTGTGTTCTGAATGAATGGCTTTTCAGTCCGATCATTCAGAACTTACATGTGTGGCGATGAAGATTGTTTGGTGAACAAATGAATTAGCGCGGAATGCAGCTATCACTTGTCGGGATAGCGGGAACGACGTGCGTTTGAAATGAGTGAACCGGACGTTCTGCAATCGTATGGGCTTTGTTCTGCTTGTAATCATTTCGCTCAATATTATTCCTCATGCTTTTCTCTGAAGCGATATGGAAATATACGACACACAAAAAAGCCTTTCGGCTTTCTTGTGTGTTTCAGTTAAAAAGGAAGGTCGTCTTCCGATTCGGCAGCCTGTTTCTTTGACTTCTTTTTTTCGGTTTTCTTTTGTTTCTCAGCAGCTTCGTCCTGAGTTGGGATGGCTGAAGAAACTTTGGTCTGATAATAACAAGTGTGGGTTCTGCCGAATTTGTCTTCTCCGCGCAATTTAGCCACCTCAAAACTCAGGTACTTTACTCCGTTCTTTTCAAACACGGCTTTTTCAAGTCCTTCTACTGGGATCACGATCTTAATGATGTCAAGGTTTTCTACTTGTGTTCCTTTTCCAATGTAATGTTTTTCAAAAGTTGTCATAATATTGATTTTTAAGTTTTAAAAAAATTTCTGCATGATGACTATTCTGATGAAGGGTGGCAATGAAGCAACTGGAATAACGGACTGATCGTAGTGAGGGAGTATATGCCGGGAAAATTCATTGACGGGTTTCCTTCCATCTAAGAATAAATCTTTGTAGATAATTTTAGACTAACGGCTCAATATTCTGTCAACCGTAGAAAACTACACGCGAAACGGTTACACTTGCAAAACTAGAAATCAGTTTAGAATTGTCCGCAACAGAAAGACTTATTGCGTGTTTCAAAACTGGGTAAAGTTCCATTTGAGGCTGTGTTCATGCGGATAGAAGACCGGCTTCCACACTTGAATCAGACCAAAGTGCAGCCATTCCACAGGATGGCTCCCGAAACAAAAAACCAAAATGAAGTAATCAGGCTGACAGGAAGATGACGATCCCAGCTAAAACCAAATGCCGAAAGGATTTTAGGGGAGAAAAAGTTCCGTTGATTCCAGGTTAGCGACCAAAAAAGAGGCGAAGCCTCTTTCTTTTTCAGTAAGCACATGGACCCGTTCCATTCATCATATCTTCGTCGGCTGCTACTGATCTAAATTGCCTGTATGGACCTTCGCCACATTTTTCACAATACGCCTTTCGGTCGGATGGCCAGTAATAAATGCTTGTGCCTTTTTTAATTGTGCAGCCACATTTCGAACATGAGGAAGAAAACTTTGCAGTAATCATTCGTGGATCGTTTTTGTAAGTCATAGTAATTTACCTGTGCCCTCAGGACTTATATAGGCATCTGGCACGCCTGTTAGTTTAGTTAACGTAACTTACTTTTGATTGAGATTCCACTTTTTCAGAACCCCAGGCATTCCTCATATCGTCCATTGACATCAGTTTGCCGGATTTCTTGAAATATTCCCCTTTGTGCCAGTACCAGGCTGTCTTTGGATGGGAAAATTTGTATCCTTCCCCTTTCAATGTTTCCCTTAGTGAAAACGTGTTGCCAGTAATCCAGATCCATGAACCAATCAATTCGATACCGATGCCTGGTAAGCAGATGATCCGGTCTAACCGTTGGCGCATTTCTTCCGAAACCTGCTGTTCATATTCTTTACGTCCTTCCGAAAAGGTTTCGTTACTGTTGATCAGCTTTTTGGACAGCCGGTCGTACTGATCATTGATTACCTGCATGATGGCCATGTCACCACCTTTGTCCGGATGATACAGAAAAGCAAGGCGACGGTATTCCTTGCGTAATTCATCCAACGTTTTGATATTCTCGAAAAACTTCATTTGATTTTACCACTGCCCTGTGGATTTTTGTAGGCTGGCTCTCCTGTTAATTTTGAGCCAAATACCCATTGAGCAGACCGGATTCTTGTCAATGGCCGAATGTCAGTTTTAAGGCAGCGAAAAACTGAACTAGCGCCTTCGGCGTTGTTTCTGTAATTTAGTTGCGCAAAACCCAAAGCCTTGACTTTTCCGGGATGTGTAAATACCTTTGCTCGACAATTGTAGGAGAGAGAACCCCTTCTGACTATTCTACGAAGAAAAGAGCATAAAAAAAGAGGCATTTCACCTCTTGTAGTAGTAGCTGTTACGATTATCTTTCGTAACAACTCTTATAGGATTTGTATTCGAACTCAACCAATTCTTTGTCAAGCTCATCGGAAGCGCCCTCGAAATAAACTGTTTCCAGATATTCAATGAATAAGTCCCAAACTGTGTTAGTTTCCTGATTCTTTGCAGTTGATTTTAAAGTGTAAGTTTTCATACGATAGTTTTTAAAAAATTCATGCCCTTTTTACTGTTGAATTTTTCGGTAAACAAAAAGCAACTGGAAGATTTTTAGGACAAAATGGGAGAAAAATACCGGGAAAATTTTTGTTTAGACATAGTCCTTAGCCGTAAAATTCAATGGGTTCTTTGTGTGGATTTTAATAAAAACAAGTATGAGGAAGCCTCTTACACAATCAACCGCGAAGGAACTAGGAACCCCGCAGTTTGGGAATCAAATGATCTTTTGGGAATAGTTTATCGTGGTGCTCCGAACACCAAAGAATTTTGAGTTTAGAAACCTATTAAGTGTAAGGGAAAAAAGAAATGGTTAGGTGTGGAATGCTTCTTTTGAGAGGTATTATATCAGAAATTTCACAACTATCAATTGACGGACCAAGATTTTTCGTAAGTGTGTATATAATATTAAACTCTTCAGTAGGAGTAAACAACACAAATATGTACTGGATTCTTCCCTAGGAGCCTAATAACTCTTGACAATTTCTATTTTTTCGACCAACCCTCATATTATTTATCAGGCGACTAATTGCTCGTGTTTATAAAAAAACATATGACTTGCAGTTTTCATTATATTAAGAATCAGCCTTAATATAATGAACTTATGCTAAATTTTTCAATTGGTTTAATATACTCATTTTTATGGATAAAAGTTAATGGTGTATTATTACTTTGAATTTTTTTAACTAATGTTGTTATTTGCTTTTGGTCAAGAGAATACATTAGTCCTCTTGCCCCTTCAAAAAAACAATTTAAGGCTCCTAAAGCCTGTCCATATTTTAATGATTTATTAATTGAAAATGATTTTAAACTTTTAAAACCAGTTAATCCGTTGTTTGCAATTTTTGAAATTAGACCTGCAGAAAACCAATCACCAGAACCAGCAGAGTCAACTACGTATGAAATTTTGTACCCTTGAACAAGAGTCCATTCATTTGAATTAAGTTTATGGTTAAATCTATATCTTAATCCTTCTTTTCCTAGAGTCTCTATTTCAAGTGGAACACGTTGGGTAGGATATAAAGAAGCATAATTTTTTATTCTTTCAACAGAGAATTTTATAATATCCGCAACATTCAAGCATTCTTCGAACTGTTTATTCTCGCTCATTGAAGAGGGTTCAAAAAAAACAACTGCTCCTTTTTCTTTATAATACTTAGCAAGGTCGATTGAAGATCTATTTACTCTATCAAAATAAAAAACTGAAGGTATCGGTGATTTTTTTGTGAGTGATTCTACTTCACTCCCTAATACGGGTTTATAAGAAGGTAACCATTCTCCATTATCCGGATTTCTAAATTGAAAATTATGAATTGAATTTCCGTTTTTATCTTTTTTTATTCTTTGAATTATAATTGGAGTACTGCCAGTAGGTGTCCGAGTGATTAAAGAGGTTTTAACTTTCCAATTAATCAGATCAGATAATAATTTCTTTGACGCATCGTTTTTTTTTAATCTAGCTACAGGGAAGGCATCCCAATTCAGAAAAGACAAAATAGTAAGAACATTTCCACAAGATCCACCGGCAAATAATTTTAGTGGAATTTTAGGATTTCCGTTTATTACTACATCCAATGCTACTAACCCCGCGCCGATACAAATTGGATTTATTTCCTTTGCTTTTGCGTTTGTTTTCTTGTTATTCATAAGGATTTCCTGCTACCCAAATTTCGACTAAGTTGTTTTTTTTCAGTATATCATCAAGTACATTTTCTGCATCGGTGTCTAATAGATGGCCAAGAGACTCCACATGCTTTATACCAGCATTTTTCCCATTGGCTTTTGCTTCATAAACAGCTAAAAAAGCTCCAATTGTTAAAAGCTTACTAGAGAATACAGAAACAATAATTTTACAGCCACTCAAAATACTTAAAGATTCATGATATCGCAAAATTGCCCTTCTCATCAATCGATACACTTGAAAAGGGTTCTCTTCATGTGCGTAGATAATGTTCTTGGGGTCAAAACTTTCATCATTGAAAAGTAAATCTTGGTATTCAATAATTAATCTATCCGCTCTTTTTAAATCCTTAGATGGAAAAGGAAGTACAGGACAAATTTCTGCCGGATCAATATCCTTTCTTATTTTGTCGTATTGTTTCGTTTGACCTTCGCCAATTAGTACAATCCAAACTTCTTTATGCTGTTTAGTTTTAGAGGTATCAGTAACCCCAAGACTATGGATGAAAATTCCATCTTCAGCTTCTCCCCGATCATGAATTTTTGAATCAAGGTCTGCGTTTTCGGTAACGATAACGTGCAAGTTTTTCTTATTTGCAGGGTCACAATTTAAGTTCCAATCAGAAATTACTATCATCAATTTATTCAGTAATGGAAGAAAAATTCCTCTTGGCATTGCACTAATATCAACAATAACATCGCTATAATCTATAAAATCCGCCTCAGTAAAAGACTGAGTTGCATTTATTGAAGCTATGCTCTTATTGTCATCTGATCGTTGAACAATATTTTTTTCTGTAAAAATTGGGAGCGATTTTGCTTCCAAAAAATCAGTTAGCTCGGTCAGATGTACCTGAACATGGGGATCATTTTGTGTACCAATATCTTCTTTTTGGATATAATACTGTAAAACAACTGTTGATTTAATCCCTTCTGATTTAATGCTATATATAGTCTTTATCCCTAAGTTGGTTCGGGGATCAAAACCCATACCCATGATAAATAAAATATCCCTTTTACCTTCTGAAAGGTAGTTTTCCCAAAAGGGTGCAAATTCAGAACCTGATTTTAAAAAATAATTTTCCCAATTCATATTAAAAAGATATTTTACTTTGAGTTATACCTTTGAATCCACTTTTATACCACCCTAGCAATTCAATAAGCTTTTTCTCTTTGAATCCGCCATTATTCATTGGGAGATTATACTTTGCACAGTACATTTTATTTAAATATAGGAGCATCCACGTTTTATTTTTGCAGTTGTAATTCAGTTCGAAATCAATTAAATTATATGAAATACAGTCTGCAATGCACTTGGCTAATTCGTAATAAGGGTGACTCTTATTCTTGAGTGCCTCATCTTTTAGGAGAGCCCTATCTGTCATAAGAATAGCAATGGCATTTAAACCAGGAGAATTCCATGCATTGGGAGAATGAGTTTCACTGTGACAGAATTCACCTATAGAGTCAATAAAGGTCTTTGTTTTGATAAAGTTTGGTATTTTGTTTGTTAGCTCATTCCACTTTATTTTATTAACTACGTTTTTAATAATTTGCTCTTGCCTTTTGGATGAAATTTCAATTTTATGATTACTATTTACAATACGCTTAATTTCGTTATTCTTAATCTCTTCAAATAAATATCCAGAGATTGATAAGAACTGCTCAATGTTAAAGGAAGATAATCTACAAACTTTTGATATTCCATAATAAAAGGGTATTTGAAATTCTTTATTAAGAAAGAGTTGTGCTGCTGTTCTTACATCCGATCCTTGCTGTTCTTTAAGTTCTTCATCCTTCAACAGATCATCCCCATCAAAACTCAATCTCTGTTGAGCTTTATTTCTGTCTCGATACAGTAGAATTTCTAAACATCGCCATTCAGATAATTTTTCATATGCATCAACTTTTAGATTTTCTTTATTTGAAATCCATCCCTTGTATCTATCCGAGGACCCATATGTTTCAATTACTCTCGTTTGAACTGTGATAATAGCCTCCTGAATCTTCTTCGTATCTTCGTCTTCAAAATCCTCCATTAAATAACTTGCAAATTCACGTGGAGTATTTAGTGCAAGCGCCATTCTTCTATTGGCTACCGATTTTGCAAATTTTTCAAAAGCTGCATGCTTCTTTGACCAAAATTTCTCTATATGAATTGTATTCATATCTCTACCTTCCGTATTGCCTTCCGAAAAAAGTTCATCCATGGTTAAGGCTTTGAGCCTTTCAGCCACCCATGTATTTACCGATGGTCGTTTTTGTATAATAGATTTAACTAAATGATTTCTTTGAAATGTAGTGAGATTATGAACATCGTCTAACATTACTAAAATCTTTTCCTGTATATTTTGTCCATTAATTGAAAAATTTGACGGTGCAAGTAAATCAAGAGAATATAAGCTGTCTGTTCCTTCTATTGTACGGTGTTTGTCAGTATAGACACTATCAATTTCTTTACAAATAATCTCCTCCTGGTCACATGCCCACTTGTATAACTCTAGCCCGTTTGCAATACTTCTTATTGAAACTGGAAGATTGAGGCTATTTGGAAATGCAAATGAAATCCTATTATAGTCTGTTATTGATTTGAAATCATGTAATACAGAAATCGATTG
>JGI24147J20444_1001000_pt1 | contig 14914 bp, 18 predicted proteins | sample BarGraIncub1133A_FD_20444 | JGI IMG/M metagenome (IMG submission 20444) | reverse complement strand
AAAAAAACTGACTCCTGTACAATACAGAAATCAGCTTATCGCCGCCTAGGCTTTTTTTTAATGTCCTTGACACGGGGTCCATTTCAATGCCTCCATCGGACTTTTCTAATTAGGAGGAACACAATGAAAAAATTAGAAGCTTATGGATTTACTCAAGATCTTAAAACAGAAGCAGCATATTATTCAGAGTTTATACCAGGTCGGATTATATCCCAGTATCGGGATCTATATAAAGTGGTGACAGATCAGGGAGAGTTTTTTGCTACCCTGGCTGGGAAATTTCGCCATGAAGCAAAACATCTTTTGGAATTCCCGGCAGTTGGAGATTTTGTCATGGTGGATCGCAGCAATGATGAAAAGGGTAACGGCGTCATTCATCATGTATTGACACGAAAAAGTTCATTTGAACGAAAAGCTGTTGGCTTTAAGAACGAGGTTCAAATCGTTGCCGCGAATATTGACATTGTTTTTATCTGCATGTCTTTAAATAACGATTATAATCTATCCCGGCTTGAACGCTATCTTTCTGTGGCCTGGAACAGTGGGGCTGTACCGGTTGTCATTCTGACAAAAGCGGATTTGTGTGAAAATGTGCCGCAAAAACAGGCTGAGATTGGATCCATAGTCATTGGAGCAGAGATTGTCACAACATCCAATCAGGATACCTCATCCATTGATCTGCTTCTACCCTATATCAAGGAAGGCGCAACAGCTGCATTTATCGGATCTTCAGGTGTTGGAAAATCCACACTGATCAATTGTCTAGCAGGTAAGGAAATTCTGTCTACCAAAGAAATTCGTCAGGATGATAAAGGGCGACATGCCAGTACAAGACGAGAACTCATTCTTTTACCCGAAGGGGGAGTTCTTATTGACACCCCGGGAATGAGGGAACTGGGGGTGGATTCGGTTGATTTAACACAATCATTTTCAGATATAGACGCATTAGCCAGTCAATGCCGATTTAAGGATTGCGCCCATAAAAAGGAACCGGGTTGTGCAGTAAGGGGAGCTATTAAAGATGAAAGCCTTCATCCGCGAAGACTTGAAAACTATTTGAAACTCAAAAAAGAAGCCCGATATGAAGGTTTAAGCTCAAAACAGATTGAAACGGAAAAGTTTAATGAAATGTTTAAAGAGGTTGGTGGTATGAAAAATGCCAGAAAACTGATGAAAGAAAAAAACAAGCGCGGTTAAAAAAAAGGGCCTAAAATAGTCCTAACTTAAAAAAGTCTGATTTCAACATTTATTGAAATCAGACTTTTTTAAGTATTAGCAGTGTTAGGTTCAACTTGACTTATAAAAATCATCTTAGATTCAAATAGAAAATTCAATTAAGAAAAATATTATGGGACAGGAGACATAATCTATGCTATATTCTCATAAATAGGTTAGTAGAAGAATAGATCTTGAAAAACATCTGGAGGTGACTGGATTGCAAATCCAAAATTATGAAGGATTGGAACTGTCAACGGTGATGCTGCTTTAATCAGCACCAGCGGTGACAGCATCGATTTTATCGACGATATCAGGGATGATTATAAAGCCATCGCAGTTCAGGCGGCAAAAGTCGTTGGCGCAAAGATCTGCGGTGTGGATATGAAATTCAGGATATTTCGAGAAATCCGGATGTGAAGAATTACAGCATTATTGAGCTCAATTTCAACCCGGCCCGGCATATCCATAATTATCCCTATGTGGGTCAGAACCGGCATGTTGAAGAAAAGGTGCTGAATCTGCTGGGATTCTGAATTGGGGAAAGCAACAGGAAAAATGCGGGAAATTGATCGCTGAACAGGAAGTATTTCAAAATATCCCACAAAGTAAAAAATGAGTAATTGCGAATTGAAGGAGGTAACGATTGAAACCAAAAATAATTTTGGCCAGCCAGTCTCCCAGAAGACGGGAGCTGCTTGAACTAATCACAAAAGATTTTGAAATACAGGTACCGGAAATAGATGAAAAGAGAATCGAGCATGCAATTTTACAAAAATGGAATGAAGATTTTTTGGAGACCGCCAAAAACCTTGTTTTGGAGCTGGCATCAAGAAAAGCGACAATTATTCAAAAAATCAATCGAAATGCTCTGGTGATTGGAGCCGACACCGTGGTGGTTTTAAATGATAAAATACTGGGTAAACCAACCGATGAAGTTGATGCATATCACATGATCAAGCAACTAGCCAGGAATACCCATCAGGTTTTAACCGGCGTCAGCATAAGATACGGTAAAGTGGAAGATCAGTTTGTATCGGTATCGCAGATAAAGTTTTATGAGTGGAATGAACAGATGCAACGAGAAGTAGCAGCCTATGTATCCTCGGGCAAAGCCAATGATAAAGCCGGAGGGTACGGCATACAGGAAGAGGCCGGACTTTGGGTGAAGTGGATAAAAGGGGACTACAATAATATTGTGGGTCTCCCCATTGCCAAACTCAACAGACGGCTGAACAGATTGTTGGATTTAGCACAAAACATTTAGGGCCTAAAAAGTATCTGGAGAATGTCCATTTCTGGTGGCAGGAACCGTCGGTTTGATTTATGGGCACCCCGGTAACAGAACGGTAAAAAATTGTGCAGTTGAGTTGGGGATCGCCATGCAGCTCACCAATATTCTAAGGGACATTGGCACGGATTATCGGATTAATCGTATTTATCTCCCCCGAGATCTCATGGCGGTTTTTGGTTTGTCTTGTAAGGAGGACATTTTTTGGAAAATATATTGAATACTAACCTGGTTATTCAAACCGCAACAATTATACAGCAGATCATTTTCGTGCTGCTATCACTGTTTTTTGCAGGGGTTGCGTTAAAACGCCGATCCCTGAGTCCCACGGCTGCAGTTGGGGCTTTCTTTTTAGCGGTGGCACTCTATTACACAGGGGGTCCGCTTTTTTTACTCTTGCTGATGGTTTTCTTTGTGAGCTCAACTTTACTGTCCCACTTTAAGGCAAACATTAAAGATCCCATTGAGGCTGAACTTCACGCCAAGGCCGGTCCCCGGGATCTCTTTCAGGTTGCCGCAAATGGCGGTGCTGCACTGCTTATGGGGTTACTCTTTGCATACTCTCAGAATGAGGCCTATGTAGTGGCTGTGGCAACAGCATTTGCAGCTTGCAATGCGGACACCTGGGCTTCCGAAATTGGTATCCTCAGCAGGCGAGCTCCGGTGTCTCTGCTGACCTTTCGTCCCGTAAAGCGGGGGATATCCGGAGGGGTGAGCTCGCTGGGTTTGATGGCTTCATTTGGAGGTGCTGTGGTTATAGCCCTGACCTTTGGATTTTATGAGTTAGTATCAGGAAATGCCAGTGGATTTTTGCCGTTTCAGATCGGTTTGATTACATTGGGCGGTTTTATGGGATCAATCCTGGATAGCTTAATGGGGGGAACCATTCAGGCCAAGTACATCAGTCTAAAGTCCGGTGAACTAACTGAAAAGCCAACCTATGAAAACAAACCCAATCTTTTACACAGCGGCTTACGATTTGTGAATAACGACTTCGTGAATTTTGCCAGCTCTCTTCTTGCATCCGTACTGGTGCTGTTTTTGAATTTAGTTTTATAGAAATACAATACCCATCTATTCAAAAATCATTTCTGCTCAGCACAATAATGAGCAGCAGCATAATACTAATTTCGAAATTTAAAATATTGACTGCCAGCTTGACAAATATCGGTATCTATTTAATAATATATATAAAATCGATTTTCGATTAACAAGGAGGAATTAGAGTAATGAAAAAATCTATAGGCGCAAAAACATTTGCAATGCCAAGTCCTGTGTGGGTAGTAGGGACTTATGGAGAAAACGATATTCCCAATGTAATGACCGCAGCATGGGGAGGGATTTGCTGTTCTGTTCCGCCATGCGTGACGGTATCCTTACAAAAACCACGAGCATCTTATGATAACATCATAAAACGTAAGGCTTTTACCATTAGCATCCCCTCTAGTAAGCAAGCTGCCGAGGCAGATTATGTAGGCATTGTCAGTGGTAAAAATACCGATAAATTTGTTGTGGCAGGTTTAACCGCAGTAAAGAGTGAAATGGTTGATGCCCCTTATGTTGGCGAATTTCCTCTGATTTTAGAATGCCGCCTGGTCCAGACGGTTGAACTTGGTGTACACACCCAGTTCATCGGTGAAATCGTCGACGTCAAGGCTGATAGTGATGTCCTCGACGAAAATGGTAATCCTACTTTGGAAAAAGTATCACCTTTTGTCTTCAGTGCATCGGATCGAGGGTATTATGAAATAGGGGATAAACTGGGACAGGCTTTCTCAATTGGAATGAAGTTTAAAATTTAAATATGGATTCCTTACCGCTCATTTACTGGAAAGGGCAGAGCACTGCCAAATGCGGATTTCTTACAGCATCAACCAGCAAATGAGTATTTTGATTAACGTCTTGGCAGATAAAAATTCATATGGTCAATCATCATCTGCCAAGCTTCTCTTGCTGCAGGTGAGTTCCAATAAGTAAAGGCATCGGGTTCTTCAAAACGTTTATGGGTAAATTTAACTCCAGCCGACCTGAGTTTATCCCTGAAATCTTCCGCCTCCTTACATAAATGAATCTTTAACACCAGCTTTTCTTAGATTGTCAACATATTGAATAGTTTTATCCCTAAATGGTTCTAAATCACCAATAAAGGTAACGGTTGGCGGAAGGTTGCTGTAATCTGTTGCCCTGGTAGCAGCTGCATAGGCAGGCACATCCTTCTCAAACAATTCGCCAAGATATAATTTCCAGGCCCATCTATTTGAATCAGAGTTCCAACTTTCAACTTGCCGATGTTTTTACGGAGTGTCAGGACTTGTTTTGTTTTGATAAGCCAGCATTCATTTTAAAACAAACATGTGTATTGCCGGCCGTAAAACTCGAAATGTGCTGACCACAAAAGCCGACACCTTTTTTGTTGGTATCGCCAGTCTGTTTACTCTGGTCGTTGCATCCCGGATTAAAAAGCCGGAATATATCCGAAGCCTTAAGCCTCTGATTTCAAATTATTGACAACATCTTCACCCAGTCACCATTGGTCTTATTTTGGTGCCAACTTTTCATTTCTTTAAATTATTTTTGGCGTGTTCCTGCTTGTTATCTGATTGTCATTCTTCCTCAATGCATTTCGCAATTACCTATCAGGGTTACTATCTTACCATTTTCATACTCTAATTCTGCATTTCCATCTAACAGAACTAAAAATTTTATTTTCTTCTGATCAAACCAATCTGATATTTGCCTGGTACTAATTATTTGTTCGAGACGTACATTTTTATTCTCTGTTAAAATCAGAATTTGTTAAAAAGTCATAAATGATCCGGACACTTTAAAAGTATAGATTCAACTTGTTCTTACACATAGAGCCTCTGGCACTTTCATAGTGCCGGGGTTTTTATTGATTGAACCATTCTGCGTTGTTTTTATTTTCTTTATCTAAATCAATGTGGTCAGTTTTCAATCTTATCTTTTTTCAAATGTCAACTTGAAAGGGAAGGATCATGATCTTCTTTTCAGAGTTTCACACTTGACAGTAATTATATGCCGTGGTAATATATACCACGGCATATAATTTAAATAGGCATAGAAATGGAGAAATAATATGAAAAATCAAAGCCCCTGGCATGAAATCGTCAATCTTTTGCAAAGCGCCGATTCAAAATTAGCAAAAGCCAGAGTTAATGCTTTTGGGACACATGGACTGACAGCAGCGCAAATTGGCATTTTGTTATTGCTTGACAAAAAAGGTACAATGAAAATCGGCGATATCGCTGATGAGCTTGGTATGATCAACAGCAACACATCCAATATCTGTTCCCGTCTGGAAAAAGCCGGATTTATTCTGCGTGACCGATTAAAGGATGACCAAAGAGTTGTTAATATCGAACTGACAGATGATGCCCGAAGTAAAATGGTAGACATCAAAACCTGCGTCGATGACTTTTACAAGACAATAGAAGAAAATGTTTCTAAACAAGACTTTGAGGATATTAATTCAGGCCTTGTCAAACTCAACAAATTGTTTGATATGTTGGAAAACCCAAAATGAACGAAGTCTTTATGACAACAACGTTTTTACTGAGAATTTACACTACACAAGGTTATGTTGACCTAACCACTGATTCATCTGAAGAGGTATAGTTATGAATGAAAAAGGAGAAAAATAAAAATGGGGAAATATCGTATTATAACAATTGAAAGACAATACGCCAGCGGTGGAAAGCAAATCGCAAGCCAATTAGCAGACAAATTAGGTTTTGCATTTTACAATGAAAATATTCTGAATATGGCAGCTAAAAAGCTTAATATTGAAACAGATTATGTTGAACACCTGGAAGAGTCAGCTACAAGCAGCATAATGAACGCAATGGCCAGGGTGGCAAATTTCACTGAAGATCAACAGCTTTCAGAAAAATTGTTTAGCGCAGAAAGTGAAATTATTAATCGCCTGGCTCTTACGGGAAATTCTGTGGTAGTGGGACGATGTGCGACCCAGATACTGGCAAATCGGAAGAATTGCCTGAGTGTATTCATTCATGCAAATGAAGATGTGCGTATCAGAAGAGCGGTAGAAGAGTACGGAATATCCGAAAATGAAGTGGATGCAGTGCTAAGAAAAACCGACAGACGACGTTCAGAATTCTATAATAGTCACTCTGAAAAAAAGTGGGCTAGTATGGATACCTATGATGTGTGTCTTAACAGCGGAATATTAGGAGTAGATAACTGTGTGAAAGTCATAGCAGCATTAGTTGCCCATTCAAATAAATAAACGCCGGGGTGATCTTAGCTTGGGTTGATTAACATGTTGCCATTTCCTGCATTTTAATTGACATCAGGACTAATATGAACTATACTCCTTCTAATAATTGAAATATGGGAGGTCTCTATGATGTTTTTTCGTAACTTTAACGCCCCACTATGGGAGATATTCGCTGGCAATCTGCTGCTTTTGTTTTGCAGCTTATTTTACCTGGCCTGGTGGGCTGTAACCTTTCGTCCGGATTCAATCGGTGGGTCGGTCGGGGTGTTCTACATCGTGGCCGCTTTTATCACAGGAGTGATTGCGATTGTTCTGATGTCAGGCGGTATTAGCTCGCTTTCGCAGAGTTCAGAAAGTATCCCGGTGAGGTTCATTCTGCTGGGCGCTGTCGCTTTATTTATCGTTCTGGTTCTGGTCACCACCATGGCATTTCACAGGATAGTGACTTCGGAGTTGATAATAATACTGTTCTGGGCAGCATTGGAGTTGTCCGTGATCACAGTACTTTTTGGCACAGGGCGCTTTAGCTCAGGATCTGCAGTGACATTGGCAGTTCTTGTGGGAATTGCCACCGTCGTCAGTTTGATCTGCTATGTGCTTTATTACCGTCTTGACGAAACCACAAGTTACTGGGTCGGTATGGTTCCGCTATCAGCGGCTGGGCTTGTAATAGCTTTTATTCTGGGTATATTAGCGGTTTCATAACCAGACGAAAATCAAGGAAAAACTCTATTCAGAAGTAAAGAGTAGATAAAAGAGAAGGAGTATTTAAAAAATGAATTATCGAATAAATCCTAAAAATGGAGATAAACTTTCAGCCCTTGGATTTGGCTGCATGCGATTTGCAAAAGATGAAAAAGAGGTAGAAGCACAGATAATTTATGCTATTGAGAATGGCGTCAACTATTTTGATACTGCCTATATTTATCCGAAAAGCGAAGCAATATATGGATAATTCCGATCCCCTGGTATTTGTTTAAAATACCAGGGGATCGGTCTTTCTGTAATAAATTACGCGCACATTTAAAAACAAATCTTTTGCGGTTGGTTGTCATACTTTAAAAATATTTCTCTTTAGCATCTCCTGCATGATCAAACCTGCAACAAACCCAATTCCGATATTCCAGATAGAAAAACCAGCGGTAACTAATAAAATATAGTAATCACCTTTATCTGAGCCCACATCACGAGCTGAGACTGCCAATTCCAATCCGGCAAAGAATAGAACGACACCCAGTACACTTGCCGGGAAGATGCTTAATAGTAATAAAAACGAACTGCTGAAACATAATCCAACAATCAGAAGTAAACCCCCTAAAATAATAAGGGATCCCCCGGTGCGAGCGCCAAATCGAACATGCCCAGCCATCCCTCCGGCACCATGACATACTGGAATCCCACCGAAGATCGGGGAGATTAAATTCATTATTCCTTGTGTAATTGCTATTTTATTTTCGGTGACTGGATGCTCTGGAAAAAGTCTGTTATTTTCTTGAGTGATTGCGATTACTGCGTTTCCAAGGGTTAATGGAATCTGGGGAATACCCAGAATCAGGATACCTTTTAAGAAATCCGAGTATGTAATCTGACCTAAAGAATACTGTGGAAGTCTGAAATCAAAATGTATATTGGCCAATTCTTTGATCAGTTCGGGATTTCTAATAAGACCAGCTACAATTCCGAAAATGATTAAGACAAACATCGCAGGTATACGTTTGTTTGTTAAAAGGAAAAATGTTAGGACCAGGCCAATCACAGCGATTAAAAAATCTGTTTGCATCATTTTTGTTCCCTCGATGATAAAAATCAGCCCAAGTCCTAGCATGATGCCCCTAAGGACCGGTTTCGAAGCTATTTTAGAGATGGAGCTCAATTTGCCTGTCAACCCTAAAATCAACCAGAAAAGCCCTGTGAAAATTCCAGCTCCAAATATCATACCAGAAGTGATCGCTGCTCCACCTGCGATTGCTGCGCCTCCAATGGCTTTCATTGGCTGGACAGGAATTGGTGTTTTATAGTATAAACCTGAACCGATTAAAAGAATTCCAAACGTAAAAAGAACACCTAAGGGATCCAACTTTATAATGCTGATGTATCCAACAATAAATGGAATCAGTGTTCCGAGGTCGCCAAATGCACCTGCCCACTCGGACCGATCATAACGATTTCCCTGAGGCTTCTGTTTGGATTTTCTTTTTTTATTAATATGTATTTTCTGCATATGAAAGCCTTCCTAATCCTATTTTGTCCATAGAAATTTGGCTCAAATCAAGTTTTATAATCCGTCGAATTTAAATTAATATGGTCCATGATTTCATTGATTGCATTTGTGTAATGTCCTTTTTATTTGATCTTAGTGTCAAGTTTATTATATCATCTCCAGATTTTTATGGCAGGTACAAATTATATTAATATCAGCCATTTTTTATCATAAATCTCTATTGTACAACAGATGAAGAAAAAGAATGCAGAATTACATTGCTTTTGAATCAAAAAATAAGATTGACTATTTAGTCATTTTGAATTATAATCGATGACAGAAAGAAGGGAGATAAGAGTGGATAAAAGAGAAAGAATATTAAAAGCTGCATTAAAGCTTTTCAATATATATGGTTTTGACAATACTCCTACGGCCCTAATTACAAAAGAGGCAAGTGTTGCAACCGGAACACTATTTAACTATTTTGGGAGCAAGGAAGAATTAATCAATGTCCTTTATTTAAATTGCAAGGATTCTTTGACCAGGCGGTTATTATATGAGTTTGAGCAAGAAAACACATTTAAGAACAAATTGAAAAGAATTTATATCAATTATCTAGGGTGGAGTCTTGAGAACACAGATGAATTCTTATTTTTTCAGCAGTTTTGTAATTCTTCTTGTATAGGAGAGATCACTCGCAAAGAAGGTATAAGTAAGTTCAATAGTATATCAGAGTTGATTACAGACGGTATGGAGAAAGAAATTATAAAAAATGTCAATCTGGATTATATCAGTACCGTGATTGCCGATATATTAAATTCAAATACCAATTATTATATTGCCCATCCTCATTTGGCTGGAGATAAAGAGTTTTTAGAAATGTCTTTTGATTTTCTCTGGGACAGTATTAAAAACTGATTTTTTTTAGACTCGATTGACTAATCAGTCAATCGAGTGTGTAGATTGTTCGTTAAAGAAAACGTATTTATGAATTAATCCCATCAATTTTAATAACAGGAGCATCTTCATCTACTATCAGTTAAAATAATAAGGAGCATTATAATATGAATTATCGGATTTTCCTATCACGGTGGTAGAGATGAATTTAAAAAGTTGGTGGATGCCTATGATTGGGAATTTTGTATGATCCAATTTAATTTTCTGGACGAAAATAAACAGGCAGGAAAAGAAGGGCTGGAGTATGCCGCGGCTAAAGGCTTGCCTGTTATGATCATGGAACCATTAAGGGGCGGAAAACTGGTGACAAATCTACCTAAAGAAGTCTATAAGGTCTGGGATAATGCCTATGTGAAGCGTTCTCCGGCTGAGTGGGCGTTTCGTTGGATTTGGAACCACCCAGAAGTGACGGTTGTATTGTCTGAAATGAATTCTCAGGCGATGGTTGAAGAAAATATTAAAGTGGCTTCACAAGCTGAAGCCAATGTTTTTACTGACGCTGATTTTGAATTATTTAATAAAGTAAGTCGAATATTAAGCGAAAAGATTAAAATTCCATGTACTGGATGTAATTATTGCGTGCCCTGTCTAAAGGGTGTAGATATTCCTACCTGTTTTTCATGTTATAATGATCGAGAGATTGAAGGTAAAACAGCTGCTATTGGCAAATATATCATGCAAACCAGCGTGAAGAGCAAAACCAGCAATGCTTCGCTCTGTTCGAAATGCGGGAAATGTGAAAGTCATTGCCCTCAAAACATTAAAATCAGAGACGAACTAACGACGGTTAGTAAAACGATGGAAGGCTTTTACTATAAGCCAACCCGGTTTTTAATTAAAAAATTTATGAAATTATAAAACCGTTTTTACCAGAATAAACTTACATAAAACTATAATCTGAGGAGAAATCATGGAAATTTTAGAAATAATGAGAGCCCGCCATTCTGTACGCGCCTATAACGACAGAAAAATAGAGGGGAATGCTGCCGATATTTTGCATTTGCTTATTGACGATTGCAATAAGCAAGGTGGCCTTCATATTCAATTGTGCCTTAATGAACCGAAAGCATTTGAAGGATTCAAGGCCCACTATGGTAAATTCAGTAATGCTGATAATTACATAGCCCTAGTAGGTAGAAAATCAAAAGAACTCGATGAAAAATTGGGTTATTATGGCGAAAAAATTGTCCTCAAAGCCACAGAACTTGGGTTAGGTTCTTGTTGGGTTGCCGGGACATACAGCAAGAGTAAGTGTAATTGCATAATAGACAAGGGGGAAAAACTTGTCTGCGTTATCGCAATCGGATACTTCGATAAAGACGGAGTTCCTCATAAGACAAAGTTAATTAATGAGCTCAGCGATGTTAATGGCAATATGCCGGAATGGTTTCGCAAGGGTATGGAAACAGCACAGTTGGCCCCTACTGCCATGAATCAACAGAAGTTCTCATTTTCCTTTAATGGCAATATCGTCACAGCAAAAGCGGGCATGGGATTTTTGACCAAACTGGACCTTGGTATCGTTAAATATCATTTTGAACTCGGTGCGGCTCACGCAAATTGGAAATGGGGAAAATAATCATTTCGCCGTTGGAAAAATCTTAACGACCTATTGTATCATTACCATGGTTAAAAGACTTTAATTCAGGGAGTTTCCCAAAAGTCCTTTAGCCCTTTTTCCAGTTCGCTGAAATTTCCGACTCTTTTATGTGGAAACCATTCCTTTGGAAATAACTGAAGATAACTCCGATTGCTGAAACGTTCATCAATAAGTAGTATAATCCCCTTATCGGTTTCAGTCCGGATCACCCTTCCGGCCGCCTGTAAAACCTTATTCATTCCGGGATACAGATAAGAATATTCATATCCGCAGTTATTCTTTTTATTAAAATAGTCCCTGATAATATTTCTCTCAAAACAAATCTGAGGCAAACCAACGCCTACAATAATTGAACCGATTAATCCATCCTGTTTCAGGTCCACTCCTTCGGAAAATATCCCTCCCAAGACGCAGAAGCCCAAAACACCATCACTGGTATCGGATCGAAATAAATTTAAAAATATTTCACGATCTTCCTCATTCATATCAGCTGATTGTTTAATGGTGTAAACATCTGGATAATGTTCGGTAAACACATCAAAAACGTCATTCATATATTTATAGGATGGGAAATAGACGATATAGTTGCCCTGTTTTTGATTTAAAACGGATTTTATACTTTCAGCAATGGATAAAAAGGATTTATCCCGAGTTTTGTATTTCGTTGATATATTATCTGAAATCAGCAGTGCTCGGTTGTTGACATCAAAAGGGGAGGGGAAACTGATTTTATAACTGTCATTTCCGCCGCCCAGAATTTCTAAAAAGTATTCAACGGGTGATAGGGTTGCCGAAAAGAAGATGGCAGCTTTGCCACGCTTAATCGCTTCACTGAGCAAGTAGGATGGATCCAGACAGAACAATTTCAGTTTAGTATCATCTTGACTATTTTCAATGGTTGTCACGTATCGTTCATCGTAGAACTCGGCAGTTCTCATAAAGGTTAATGCAATAAAGTAAAGTTCTAGCAGCTTCTCGTGGCCTTCAGTTCCTTCATTCTTAACCAGCCATTCTTCGGATTCTTTAATGAATTTCATGATGAGAGGATAGATATCTTTAGGTTCGTTTTCCTGAATCCAGTAATGTTCATGTTCAGCTAATTTCCTCTGGTCGATCATAAATGAATTTAATTTACCCAGGACCTTGGCGATCTTTGGTTCCTTGTCTTTAAACATTTTTTTTAGCTCGAGCATTGGTTTTTTATAGAGTTCGGCCGAAAACATGGACCTGGCCCGGTCAACCAGATTGTGAGCTTCGTCAATAAGAAAAGTATAGTCGCCTCCATTATCAGAAAAAAATCGTTTGAGATAGACTCTTGGATCAAAAACGTAGTTATAATCGCAAATCACACAATCCGACCAAAGGGTTAAATCCAGGGAAAATTCAAAGGGNCAGATTTTATGNTTTCTGGCATAGTTTTCGATAACCGGTCGGGTGAAATAATTTTCCTGCTGCAAAGAATCAAGAAGTGCGATATTGACTCGATCGAAATGACCTTTGGCAAATTCACAATGCTCCGGATCGCAAATCGATTCCTCTTTAAAACAGATTTTACCTTTGGCTGTAAGGGTGACAGTCTTGAATTCAAGCCCTTTGTCTTTCATTTTGGAAAACGTTTCTTCAGCTACTTCTCTGACAATGGTTTTAGCTGTGAGATAAAACAGTTTAGAGGTATGACCTTCTGCCATTGCTTTTATTGCAGGAAACAATGTTGATATGGTTTTCCCAATGCCTGTTGGAGCTTGAATAAATATTTTTTTATTTTCAACAATGGTTTTGTACACGGACACAGCCAGCTGCCGCTGACCCTTTCGGTATGTTTCGAAGGGGAAATCCAGGTCTTTTATGGAGTGATCTCTTAGAGTAATCCAATCCCTGGTAAGACTTGCCCAAATAAGATACTTATCCATGAGATTAAAAAAGAAGGTCTTTAATTCATTTTGCTGAAAATGTTTGATAAATATTTTTATCTCATCCGTTTCCAATTGATAATAGGTAAGCTGGACATCAATCTCTTCAATATTATTTTGGACACAATAAATAAAGGCATAGCATTTTGCCTGTGCCCAATGGGTTTCATTGTAATTTTCTTCAATGTGTTCCAGGGGTCTGTTTGTTGATTTTATTTCATCTACAATCATAAAATCACCGTTGGCAATTATGCCATCGGCACGGCCTTCAATTCTAAAGTTAAAGCCCTGATATTCCACACTGTATTTTAAGGGCACTTCAGGAGTGTACCCTTTATCTTTATTCTCATTTTGAATTTTCTGATGTATTCTGGTTCCTTCCAATGCCCTTGAATTACTCATAAATTGGGAATCAATGTCACCGGAACGAAGTATGAATTCTACCAGATTTCTAACCGATAGTTTTATTTCTGGTTTGCTCGTCATTTTATCACCTTAAAACCGTTGACTTTTTATTGAAAAAAAATATTTAAAGAGTAAAAGATCATTGGATGTGAAATAAGGGAACCCAATGGGTTCCCTTAAAGTTATTCTGGCTAATGTTAATTTTGCAGATTCTCAGATAAATGGATCTGCTTATTTAGCAGCAATGGCTGCGTTAAGTTTGTCCACCAGCGCGTCAGCACTGGTATCATGAACCGCACAGGCTTCCTCAATGGATTCTTTCTGTGAAGACGGACAGCCAAGACAGTGCATACCAATCTCCAATAAAATTGGCGCAAGGTCAGCGTCCATTTGTAATAATTCACCGATTAACGTACTTTTTGTTACTTTTTGCATAAAGAGCCTCCTGAAATTTTTATAGAATAGGTATGATTTATTATCGTCTGAGAGATAGTATAACATAATATTGCCCAAATAAAGATAAGTAAATCAGCTGTTTTAAAAATTATTATTTTTGCAGATATGAAATAACATAAAAGTACAATGAGGTTTCGACTATTTAAGACTGATTCTTTTTCCAGCGTTTCAGCGTTGGGAAAAATGTTTCCATTTCTTCTCTCGCTTCTTCTTCAGTCATTCCTGGTTTTTCTTTCATCAGGAATGGATTACTGACTTCAATCATTCTTTTCATTGAGATGTTGCTTGTAAATTTTCCGTTTTTATAGCAGTCATCACAATAATCCTGGCTTTTCTCTCCGCTTTTATTGATACCATATAATTTGTCTGTTTCACCCATGGGTTTACCACAACTTTGACACAGCTTTTTACTCATACTAATATCTCCAATCATAGTGTTTAATTACGTTCATTGTACTATAATTAAGCGATCAAACCAAGCTGATTAAGGAATCTCTGAGATTTTCTGATATCTGAGGATAGCACTCCCAGGATATGGCACTCATTTAAATCCGCTTCAATTTGTTTTAAAACCGGTCGGTATTGGGCTGGATCACGGACACCGAAAAAAATCCTGAAAATT
>JGI24147J20444_1000992_pt1 | contig 14999 bp, 9 predicted proteins | sample BarGraIncub1133A_FD_20444 | JGI IMG/M metagenome (IMG submission 20444) | reverse complement strand
GGATGCCATCCTCGATCGGATCGTTAATGATTCCTATACCATTGAAATTCAATATATCGACAAGGAAAATGATAAATCCATGCGTGAGGTATACAACCGCCTCATAGATATCAGTAATAAATAATGATCAACTAGGTTTCGTACCGGAACCATTGGCTACTCTTCCGGAACACTGGCTCTGAAAAACCGGAAGGGTGGCTCTCTATAAACCGGACACGCGGCTCCGCCACATCGGTATATTCAGATTATAACCCTCATTTACGTTTGGTGCTTTACACTCAACAATAAAATTGATATTTCCTTGATCTCGATTTGCTGCTGCAGTTTTAGTATTATACACAACTATATCAGCGCGAATTGGATTGTTTCTGGAATCACGCAACTCTTTTGATCCATGGAATACGGGGACTTCAGCGCGCAAAAGCTCTTTTCTATATTTGTATTCATAATGTAATATTTTTAAAAATTTTTGTCTAACCACTTCTTCAGGATTTTTACTCATTAGCTTATTAGTTAAAAAATCAATAATTTTTCCATCATCATCATATTCAACCTCAAAATTTATCATACCATCACCTCTTAATTTTATTTAACAAATCTATCTTCAGTTTCTCAACCTATTTTAAATGACCTCGCATAATTATGTACATAATATTAAACTATTGCAATTATTCTTCTAAATAAAAAAATAACTATTCCTAGAATCGAATCATTTTGAGGAAACTTTGGAATCATCGAAAGTACTATTGTTAGCGATTTTATTATTTTATTTCGAAAATATCAAAAACGAGGTCTCAAGATTCCTTGCCTTTAAAATAAACCAAGCATATTCTTGTTCTCAAAAATGCACACCCCTATTAAAAAATGCACCCTTTTGCACACCCCTACTCTAGTTCAAAACTTTTCTACATTTGGCCGAGCACTTCAAATTCCAGCAATCAGCCACTTCAATTCGATCAAATTTGCATTAGCTCTTAAACCCCATCACAAAGCCATTTCTACCTAAAAATAAAAAAACCACCTCATCATAAGGCGGCCTTTATTGTATCAAAATATATATTTTAATTTAGCTCGAGCGCTCATTATTGATGTCCGCGTTTTTGGGAACACGTCGACTATTTCTGGGTTTTTTTGAAGTATACGGGAACATACCAAAGGTTTTAGGGTTCTCGCAAACATAGCAAACGCAAAATTAGATTTAAGTATTACCCCAACAGTATTCGGAAAGAATAACAAGGTTAATAATACCCCTAAAGCGATACTCGATAATTTATTGCGATTACAATAAGAGGATTTATAGGCAATATCGCACAAAGCTGTCAAGCACGCTTTGTACCGTGCAACTTTTATTATTCAACCTTAACGCAGTTTCTTCCGCTTAATTTTGCAGAGTACATTGCTTTGTCAGCACGCTCGAAGGCCTCTTTTACTGTGTCGTTTTTATTTATCTCAGTTATACCGATACTGCAAGTGATATTACTAGCAATATCGAATTTTGCTTCGGAAATTTTTATTCTCATATTTTCAGCGATGATCATAAGCTCAGAGGCATTTATATCATAGCACACGGCTACAAATTCATCGCCGCCCCAACGTCCGATTTTTATGTTATAGGATTCTATAAAATCACAGGCAATTGCAACAAAGTGCTTTAAAGTGATATCCCCTGTGGAATGACCAAATATATCATTGACCTTTTTAAAATAATCTATATCAATCATCATAATAGAAAGAGACCTTTCGTTTTCTTTTTTATTTTCGATCGCGTTATAAAGCTCAGTTTCAATTCTGCCATGGTTATATACACCTGTCAAGGAGTCTTTTGAAGCAAGTTCTTCGTTTTTTTTAAGAGTAGACAGTAACTCAAGAGAATTTTCGTGGATATCCTGAACCATAAATACAAATCTGAAATCATCATTATTGTTAGTTTCAGCACGGCTGAAACTCAACTTTACCCAGATATATTTTCCTTCGAGATTTTGCATCTGACAGTCAAACGACGTAGTTCTTCCCGGTGCAAGGTTCTTTTTTAGATAATCAGGCTCTGTGTGTTCAAGAAAGAGTGGCTGGTCCTCAGACCAAATCATATTTGCGATCATCATGCGCCAGTCGGTGTATTTTAATTCAGTTGCATTCATCGGTTCATCAGAAATTTCCGTAACGCTAATGCTGTTTGTTGTGTCCTTGATAAGGTCAACATACATGGAGAAGAGGTATATATTCTGAATATTATTCATTTTTTCATTGGTTAGAAATTCCTGTATATATTCGCTGTTGTCAAGTTCGTCGAGAATGAGCATATAGATATTTTTATCATCTAAAGGATATATTGTCATCTGAATTATATGTGGAGTATTGTCATATACAAGCTTTAATCTTTTACTATATTTGCCATGGAACTTTCCGTATGAAGGAATAAAGACATGATAGTCACTTGCAATTTTTTTTGAACTGTCGTTAAAGTTAAACAATAGCTTTTCAATGAGATCGTGATAATTTCCGCTTTCTTTGATTATATCTGAAAACATTCCCTTTTTGGAAATAGACTTGTAGCTGTCAAGTTCAGCATGAACAATTAAGATAGCGTCTACTTTTTCTTTGAAAATTTCTGAAATATTATCTAGTGTATAATTTTCTATTTTTTTCAAATCCATTTTTAATACCTCACTTTCGGTTGGGCGGTGCACAAGTCTCTAGTTTATCAGGTTTAAATTTTTTTCATTATACCTCACCCTCTAATTATTTGCAAACTATTAACACCAATTTTCACACTAAAACACACTAAAACCCTATTATAAAGCCATTTCTAACAAAACAGAAAAAAACCATCTCATCACAAGGCGGCCTTTATTGTATTAATATTTGAGTTTTTATTTGGTGGAGGCGGTGGGAATCGAACCCACGTCCGAAAATTCATTCACAGAAGCTTCTCCGAGTGCAGTCATCGATTATTTTCTCATTCCTCTTCTTCTCCAATGACAAAGGAAAAAAGAAACCAGTCTCTTAATCGTTAAGGGTGCGAGACAATACCCAGAACGGTTCCCTGCTTCTTTGAACGCCGAAACCCTAAACCACAGGTTGAATCGGGAGGCGTACGGCAATTATTTTGCCGTGAAAGTCTTAATACTGTACTTTAGAGCGTAATTACGCTGCTAAAGCCATACCGTAACTTCTGTTTGTTTTAGCGTTTATATTTTTTTGCCACTTTTAACGATGATTAGCAACATCGACTCGCTACTCAAGCTTCAAAACCCCCGTCGAAACCAGTGCGCCCCCAAAATTATTAGCTATCCCCCATGCCTCATACTTTTCTGAATCCGTCGATCGGCATCTCGCTCAGCCATGGCATGTCGCTTATCATAAAGCTTCTTACCTTTGGCCAAAGCCAGTTCCATCTTGACGTGATTATCTTTAAAATAGAGTGTCAGTGGGATCAGAGTATATCCTTCTCGTTGCTTTAATCCGGTTAATTTCCGGATTTGTTGTTTGTGCATCAGCAACTTTCGAATACGCAAAGGATCCTTATTATAGATATTCCCCTGTTCATAAGGATCGATGTGCATTTGATAGACATAGACTTCACCTTCAAAAATGTCGGCAAAACTTTCTTTTAAACTGACCTTCCCTTGGCGGATGGATTTAACTTCAGTGCCTGATAGCACCAATCCAACCTCATAGGTATCTTCAATGAGAAAATCATGACGTGCTTTTCTATTTTTTGCCACAACTTTTATGGTATCTGCCATGCCCATCACCTCTGTTCTTTAGCTAGTTCATTATTATATCATAATTTCTTTTGTTTTTCAACAAGTTCAAAATCAATTTGTTTTAAATCAACATCGGCCTTTGCCACTTTGATAGTAACGTCTTGGCCAAGACGATAGAATTTCCCTGTTCGTTCCCCAATGTGCTGGTGAAGATCAGGATCGTAGACATAGTAATCGTCTCTCATATTTTGCAGTCGAACCAGTCCTTCGACGGTATTTGCCAGTTCCACAAAGAAACCAAAGGAAGTAACGCCACTGATGCGCCCGTCGAAAACTTCACCTATATGGGCAGTCATGTATTCGGTCATTTTCAGTTTGGTGATTTCTCTTTCAATTTTTTCAGCCTGGCGTTCAGCTTCTGAGGAATGCACACCAATGGCTTCAATATTAGCTTCCAGATATTCCACTGTTTTTTCACTGATTTTGCCTTCCAGGGTTTTTGCCAGGTATCGATGAACAAAAAGGTCCGGGTATCGGCGAATCGGTGATGTGAAATGAGTATAATATTTTGCACCGAGAGCGTAATGGCCAAGGTTATGTCCCTGATATACCGCTTGCTGCATGGTTCTCAGCATTAAAAGGGTGATGACCCGTTCTTCACTTTTTCCTTCGATGTCTTTCATCAGTGTCTGAAAGTCTTCTCCGGTTGGAGTCTCATCTTCTTTGGAGCCTAATTTATATCCGTAACGGTTAATAAATGTTCGGAAAGCCGCCAGCTTTTCGGTATCAGGCTGGGGATGATTTCTGAATAAAAAAGGTACTTTCGTTTTTGAAACATGTTTTGCCACGGTTTCATTGCAGACAAGCATACACTCCTCAATCATCCGATGGGATACCAGACGTTCCTCAACGGAAATGCGTTCCGGGAAACCTTTGTCGTCCAAATATATTTTGGCTTCGGGAAAGTCGAAGTTAATGGCGCCGCGTTTAAGCCGTCGTTGGGTATGAAGGACATCAAACAGTTCTTCCAAAATCTGAAGATCGTCGATAAAAGGCAGCAGCGCTTTGGCAACGGGGTTATCTTTTCCGGCTAAAACATCGGCGACCCCCTGATAGGTCATTCTTGATTTAGAGTTGATGACAGATTTAAAAATTTTATAATCGAGCACCTTGCCTTTTTTATCAATTTCCATTTCACAGCTAAAGGTCAGTCGATCTTCATCTGGCACAAGGCTGCAGACAGTATTGGAAAGATTAAAAGGAAGCATGGGTACAACCCGGTCCACAACATAAACACTGGTCCCACGTTCCAGGGCGGATTCATCAAGTGGAGCACCCTGGCGAACAAAATGACTGACATCGGCAATATGGACTCCAAGAATATAATGGCCATTTTCTTTTTTTTCAATGGAAACAGCATCATCATAGTCTTTTGCATCATCTCCATCAATAGTAAATATCACTTCTACACGGAGATCTTTGCGCTTTTCCAACTCAACTTCAGTGATTTTATCCAAAATAAGATTGGCTTCTTTTTCAACACTCTTGGAAAACTCCATAGGGATGTCATATTCTTTAAGAACGGAGAGAATATCAATGCCTGGTTCGTCTTTATTCCCCAGGATTTCTGCTATTTCGCCTTCCGGATTTTTCCCTCGATCAGACCAACTGAGGATATTAACAACCACCTTATCTCCGGTAACCGCATTTTTTCCACGGCGTTCCGGAATAAAAATATCCTTGCAAAGACGATCATTGTCAGGAATGACAAATCCAAAGCTTTTTCCTTTTTCATAGCGACCAATAATTTTCTTATGGCCCCGTTCAATGATTTCAGCAATCTCTCCTTCAGGTCTTTTTTCGCCTGGCTGTGAAGTCAGCTGTACCCAGACATGATCCTGGTCTAACGCACCATTTAAATATTTTTCCGGGATGAAAATATCCTCTGTGAAAATGCTGTTATCAGGAATGACAAAACCAAACCCACGTTGGTTTCCCTGGAGGACACCAATAATCTTTCGGGAGTCTTTGTTCTCTTTGTTCTCTTTGATCTCTTTGATCTCTTTGACATCTCTGACGTATTTGACTTCTTTGATGTCTTTTGTTTTTTTTGTATTGGTATCTGTGATTATTTCAATTTTTTTCTTCTTTTCCAGCTCTTTTAAAACATGGGTGAGCATTTGCCGATCGCTTTTCTTTTTTAGTCCAATAGATTCAGATAACTCCTCAAAGGGCATTTTCTTATATTCGGGGTCCTCCATTAATCGTTGAACAAGTTTCTTTAGTTCCTTGGTTCTCATATTTGCCTCTTTCAACCTTCTTTTTAAATTTTTTCTCTTAATCTATATATGACATTCATGACTTCTATGGGACTCATTTCATCAATATTCAAATCTCGGATGGTTCCTAAAACAGCTTCTTCTTCGGGGCTGATCCCCTTTGCCATTTCAAAAAAATTGAGCTGATTTCCTTTTCCGCCTGAGAGAATCGGTGGTTCAGTGACCAATAGTTCCTGGCGGTAGGTGCTTTCCCCTGCTTCTAAATGCCTGAGAATTTCCTGGGCCCGGCGTGTTACCGGTGTTGGAAATCCGGCCAGTTTAGCCACTTCAATCCCATAACTTTGGTCCACACTTCCGGGATTTATTTTTCTTAGGAAGATGACACCATCCGGAGTTTCTTTTAAACTGATGCTATAATTTTTAATCCCCGGTTTCAGCGTTTCAAGTTCGGTAAGTTCGTGATAGTGGGTGGCAAAAAGGGTTTTAGCCCCAATGGCGGCTTTATCCCAGAGATGTTCCACCACGGCCCAGGCAATGCTGATGCCATCAAAGGTCGAGGTTCCCCGACCGATTTCGTCTAATATTACCAGGCTTTTATCGGTAGCATTTTTTAAGATATTGGCGACTTCGGTCATTTCCACCATAAAGGTACTTTGACCGCTGGCAAGATCATCACTGGCACCCACCCGGGTAAAGATCCGATCCACCACACTGATGGTGCCGGCGTCGGCTGGAATAAAGGATCCAATCTGGGCCATGAGTACAATAACCGCCACCTGCCTTATAAAGGTTGACTTCCCGGCCATATTCGGTCCGGTGATAATCATCATTTGCTGGTCATCATCATTGAGCAGACAATCATTCCCGATGAAATGGCTTTCGCCAATAAAGGCTTCCACCACAGGGTGTCGGCCGTTTTTAATATTGATGGCCTTTTCATTTGAAATTTCAGGACGCACGTAATGATTTTGTTGGGCAACTGTAGCCAGTGAGTAAATCGCATCCAGTTCAGCCACTTCGGCAGCTTTTTTCTGGATCCGCTGGATTTCCACCAGAAGGGTTTCGCGAATTTCCTGGAAAATCTGGGTTTCACATCGCAGCAAACCTTCCTGGGCTCCCAGGATTTTATTTTCCATGGCCTTTAGCTCGGGGGTAAAATAACGCTCGGCATTGGCCAGGGTTTGTTTTCTGATATAGTCTTCCGGGACCTGGTCTAAATAACTTTTTGTGACCTCCAGGAAGTAACCAAACACTCGGTTGTATTTTATTTTAAGAGATTTAATGCCTGAATTTTCCCGTTCTCTGGCTTCCAGATCTCTGATCCAATCCTGGCCTTTTTCAGCGGCTTCTCTAAATGTATCCACTTCTTCATTATACCCATTTTTGATAACATTTCCCTCTTTTATAACCAACGGTGCATTTTCGTCNATGGATTTATCAATGAGTGTCCAAACATCCNGGAGCAGTTCTTCTTTATCATACAAACTTTCCAGCTTTTCTGCTTCCAGGGATGTTAGAAAGTCATTGATTAATGGCAATGCTCCCAGAGATTGTTTCAGGGCTAATAGGTCCCGCGGATTGGCGGTTCCAAATGAAAGCTTTGCGCAAAGTCGCTCAAGATCATAAACTTTGGTGAGAATATTTTTAAACTCAGGTAAACGGCCGGAGTGGTCATAAAATTCCTGGACGCTTCCCTGGCGTTCTAAAATACTTTCGGTTTTGATTAAAGGCGCTTCCAGCCATCGTCTCAAAGTTCGGCCTCCCATGGCGGTAATGGTTTTATCCAAAACCCATAGCAGGCTCCCTCGTTTTTCCAGGGTTCTGATGGTTTCGGTAAGTTCCAGATTTCTTCGAGTGGACAAATCAAGAACCATGTAATCCTGGCTTTTATAATAGCTGATGGTTTTTATATGGTTTAATGCCCGCCTTTGGGTTTCGTCAATGTAACCCAATAGAGCTCCGGCAGCGGCAATAGCATGGTCCCTTTTTTCGAGATCCAGGGCGCCCAGTGAAAACACTTCAAACTGGGTGGTAATCCGCGCACTGCAGTTCTTGACATTGAAATATTTTTCAGGGTAAAGACTGGCCAGGATGCCGAATTTTTTTTCGATAAGATCCAGGGCCTGGGGATCTTTAAATAAGGCCGGGTTCAGGATGACTTCGGAGGGCAGGAGTTTGCCGATTTCGTCGGCTAATTGAGACAGCCAAAGTTCCCGGGTTTTACCTTCCAGCTCGGTGACATAAAAATCCCCGGTTGAAACGTCCAGGCTGGCTATACCCAAACGATTATTTTCAAGATATAAGGACATCAGATAATTATTCTTTTTAGATTCTAAAAGTTTGCCTTCAGAAATGGTACCTGGTGAAATTACCCTGACAATTTCACGTTTAACAATGCCCTTGGCATCTTTGGGATCTTCCATTTGTTCGCAAATGGCGACCTTGTAACCTTTTTCAACCAATCGGGTGATATAGTTTTGGGCAGCATGATAGGGAACCCCACACATCGGGGCTCGTTCTTCAAGACCGCAATCTCTTCCGGTGAGGGCAATTTCTAATTCTCGGGAAGCCTTGAGGGCATCATCGAAAAACATTTCATAGAAATCTCCCAGACGAAAGAAAAGGAGGGCATCGGGAACCTCCTCATGAATTTGCAGGTATTGGGTCATCATGGGTGATAATTGCGCCATGGGTCTCCTCCTGTGCTATTTTAATGCCATCGAGACTGAAGGTTTTTGTATCGGTTATTTTAACCAGTACAATCTTACCAATGTCTTCGTGGCTGCCTTTAAAATTTACAAGCTTGCCGGTTTCTGTTCGACCGGTAAGGCGATTAAGTTTGTTTCGGCTCGGTTCTTCTGCCAAAACGGTGACTATTTTGTCCTGATAGGTTTGATTAATGCCGAGGCTAATCTCATGGAGAAGATCAAGACTTCGATTTAAGCGCCTATGCTTAATGTCCTCGGGAATCTGATCAGCCATGGTGGCTGCCGGGGTTCCGGTGCGAATGGAATATAGGAAGGTAAAGGCTGAGTCAAACTCGCACTCCTTTATCACACTAAGGGTTTCTTCAAAATCTTCTTCGGTTTCTCCGGGAAAGCCAACAATGATGTCGGTGGTAATGGCGACTCCGGGAATCTTTTCTTTCATTTTTTTAACGCGTTCAATAATGTCTTCCTTGGTATATTTTCGATTCATGGCTTTTAAAATCCGGGTGCTCCCGGATTGGATGGGCAAATGAATGTATTTGCATACCTTGTCGCATTCGGCAATGGCATCTATGACATCATCGGTTAAATCCTTTGGATGAGATGTCATAAAACGAATCCGACCCAGTTTTTCTATGGTATTTAATTCCCTAAGCAAACTTGAAAAATTAATGTCTTCGCCAAGATCATTGCCATAGGAGTTCACATTTTGACCAAGCAGGGTTATTTCCACACAGCCATCCTCGGCCAGTGCCCTAGCCTCGGCAATGATTTTTTCAGGCTGACGGCTGACTTCCCGGCCTCTGGTGTAAGGGACTATGCAGTAAGTGCAAAAGTTATTACAGCCATTCATAATGGTGACAAAGGATTTAAAGGGATACTTTCGATCCACCGGAAGATCTTCAATAATATTATTTGAATCTTCCCAAACCTCAACCATACGTTTTCCGTTAGCCAGGTAATTATTTAAAATTTCCGGAAAAAGGTGGAGATTGTGGGTTCCGAAAACAAGATCAACCTGTTTGTATGTTTTAGTAATTTTTTCAACAATTTCCGGCTGCTGCATCATGCATCCGCAAACAGCCAGGATTAAATCAGGATTTGTTTTTTTTATAGTTTTAAATTCACCAATATTCCCAAAAACCCGAACGTCCGCATTTTCTCGTATGCTGCAGGTATTGAGTATAACCAGACCTGCCTTATAAACATCTTCTTCATAGGTGTAACCCATGGCCTTTAATAACCCTGAAAGTTTTTCGGAATCATTTTCATTCATCTGACATCCGAAAGTTTTAATGGAATAGCTTTTGTTGTGTTCCAGTTCTCTTTTTTCATTCTTTTGATGACTCATATATTGTTGTTTCTCCTAAATAACTTAACTTAATAAATTCAATCCTTTTATTATAACCTAAATAGATTAAAAACACTGTTAATATTTAAATCAAGTGTTCGCTTAAATAAAATCTTAATCCCAATGTTCATTGCAATCCCATCGTTACACGACACGATCTGGAAACTAATCAATTATATATTTTTCTCAGCTATTTGGGCAATTTTCAGGGTTATATTTTTTACTTTTGATGATTTTTTAGTTTCATATATCTCCAAAGCTTTTTGATAATAACTCAGTGCCTTGTCTTCTTCCCCCTNAGNCAGATAGACNCTNCCNANACTATCATAGGTTGANGCNGTATCAATATTCNTGNTNCCNAGTACTTTTTCTCTTATANCNAAGGCCTTTTGATANTATTCAAGGGANAATTCATTTTCGCTTTTAACNGAATATACAATCCCAATATTATTNTAAGTGTTAGCCGTATGAATGTGATCTGTCCCCAATACTTTTTCTCTGATTTTTAAAGCTTTTTCATAAGATTCCAGNGCCACATCGATTTCGCCATTAATCAAATATACATACCCCATACTATTGTAACTGGCAGCGGTATCCGGGTGGTCTGCNCCCAGTAACTTCTCTCTAATGGTTAAAGCTTTCTGTAAATATTTGAGGGCTTTAGAAATGTCCCCTTTTGTTGCATATGCATTCCCAAGGTTATGGTAAGAAGCGGCGGTATCGGGATGCTTGGAACCAAAAACCCTTTCTCTTATTTCTAGAGATTTTTGGTAAATTTCGAGGGCTTTGTCAATATCGCCTTTTTTTGAATATGCATTCCCCATATTATGGATCGTACTGGCAGTGTCTCCATGCATAGAACCCAATATTTTTTTTCTTATTTCAAAAGCTTTTTGATAATATTCAAGGGCTTCACCATAGTTTTCCTGAGCCAAATAGGCATTTCCCAGGTTATGATAAGTCGAAGCAGTATCGGGGTGATTTTTTCCGAAATGCTTTTCTTGTATTTCTAATGCCTCTTTAAAATAATTAAGGGCCAAATCTGTCTCACCTTTAATTAAATAAACTGTCCCAAGGTCATTATAGGTCATTGCCGTATCAAAATGATTTTTTCCCAAAGTCTTTTCTCTTATTTCTAAAGCCTTCTGATAATACCTCAGGGTTAAATCAATATTGCCTTTAAGTGAATAGACTGTTCCTATCGTATTATATACATCTGCCGTGTCAGGATGATTGGATTCCAATTCATTCCTCCTGATTTCTAAGGCTTTAAACAGATTTTCTAAAGAAACATCAAAATCAAAATGACTCATTAAATATATGCCAGTATTGTAAAAGCTGGCTGCCCGTTCAAGACTTGATCCATTGGCAGCAAAATCATATTCTTTTTGAAAATAGTTCATAAGTGTTATTAGCAGATCTTTATAACTAACATATTCTGCGGATTTCAGATGACGTGTTATAGTTGATGGGTTTAAACTTAATTCTTCGGAAATTAAATTTTGTTGTTCAGACATTTCAGACATTCTAAAAACAACTTCTCTTTGTTTGGCTGTCCATCCTCCCATGATTAAATTCACAGACCGGCATAGTGCATTAATAAGAACTTCGTCATTTCTATTTGTTTTATAACAGACAGCAAAAGAATTTTCATTTATTTTGTTTTCTTTTGTGAGTCCTTCTCGGGCAAGATAAAAAACTGGACCATTTCCGCTAAATGCTTGCTTGGAATTGATATTAATATAACTATCTGTGAGCCCAATACCGAAAATAACTGCGTGTGGATGAAGCTCTTTATTAATTAATTCAATTATTTTGACTGAAATCCATGACGCATTTAATTGACCCTGAAATTCATCACCCGTTGTGATTGTGAATTCGGCAACAATATTTTCCTTATAATCATTATTAATGCGTTCGAGGATATTCTCCAACTTTTCCTGAACATCAATGAGATCTGGAGGGTCTAACTTCTTCGATTTTATTAACAAACCAATGATTGCACATTGCATTTCAAACCTTCTTATTCATATTTTATTGCGTTTATCATATCATATGTCAACTTTTATTTATATAGCTTTGCCCTATTATATGCAATTTCATATTTTTTTCATCCATATTTCTGGAGCATCTAAAATAATTGTTTTAATAAAGTCACCATTAATACCACTCTTGCAATATTTGTCGTGTTACCCTAATTGAGGAAAAAGTGAATATTTATCCTTTGTATTTATTGACATAATTTTGGATGTATGGTACAATGTTTAGGCATATACACATTTTCCCTTGTCCATTTTTTTTGGACGAGGGAATTCTTGTACCATAAATCATATATTTGGATGTGATTTTATTTGACTTTATCTGTTTTGTAAAATTTCTTTTCTAAAAAACACATATCATTTGGGATGATGATCTGTGCCATCCCAAAATAAGATACTTCTTTAACAAAACAGCTATTGAATAAATGAAGAACAAGGAGTAAGTCATGGCGAAACAAATTAGACCTGAAGAAGCTGTAAATATGGTAAAAGACGGGTCGTCCGTTATGATTGGTGGGTTTTTGGGAGGTGCTGTTCCGCTCAAAATGATTGATCAGCTTGCTGACAGCAAAATTAAGGACCTCACCCTTATCACTATCGGTGCCGGCTATCGTGGTGGCGGAGTAGATATTGGAAAACTGATTTTAAATAGACAAATTAAAAAAATTATCTGTTCCCATGTCGGAACTGACCCCAATCTTATTAATCAAATTGTGAACAATGAAATTGAAATGGATTTAACCCCAATGGGAACCTTTGTTGAAAGAGTCCGGGCCGGCGGAGCAGGTCTTGGAGCCGTTGTAACTCCTGTCGGCCTTGGGACAGAGGTTGAGGAATTTGCAGAAAAAATATTCGTCGATGGCCAGCCCTTTTTGTTACACAAACCCATTCGCGCAGAAATTGCGATTGTAAAAGCTTATCGCGCAGATACCCTTGGCAATCTTCAATACAGTGGGATTTATAATTCAAATCCCGTTATGGCAACAGCGGCAGATATTGTGATTGCCGAAGTGGATGAAATCGTTGGTATTGGAGATATCATCCCTGAACAAGTGGGAACACCGGGAATTTATGTTGACTATATTGTTCAGGGTCACTCCAGCAAGAAACGTCAGGAAATTTATGAAGAACTCTGGATATCCACAAATAAATTATAGGAGGTGTATTAAATGTCAAAAGACTATATTGCACAACGAATTGGAAAAGAGTTTAAAAACGGTATGTATGCTAATCTTGGCATTGGCATACCCACGCTTTCAGCAGATTATATTCCAGAAGGAGTTGAAGTGTTTCTTCAATCCGAGAATGGTGCTTTACTTTTTGGTCCCAAACCTCAACGGGGTAAGAGTAATCCTGATTTATCCAATGCAGGAACTGAGCCGATTACCATGCTTCCAGGTGGATCTCTATTTGACATAAATGCATCTTTCGCCATGATCAGAGGAGGACATATTGATATGACCGTACTCGGGGCATTAGAAGTTGATCAACACGGAAATCTCGCCAGCTGGAAAATTCCAGGGAAATGCCTAAGCGGTATGGGTGGCGCCATGGACCTCTTATATGGCTGTAAAAAAGTCATTGCCGCTTTAACACATACTGATAAATATGGGCACTCAAAAATAAAAAAACAATGCACCCTTCCTCTTACCGGAGCTCATGTAGTTGATATGATTATTACTGAAAAAGGGGTTTTTTCGGTTAGCGAAGATGGCTTAATTCTAGAAGAACTTGCCCCAGGGATTACTGCTGATGAGATCATCCGATTCACCGAAGCAGATATAACAAATATCGACGATTGGAAAGTTAAATAAAGAAATATATTTTCAGTATTAAAAGAGCATATTCAAAATCCTTAATTAGAATTTGAACATGCTCTTTTAAATGACCTTCAGTCATGAAACTTCATTACTTAAGGTCACCACTCTTTATTAAATATAGTTGTTCTGACGTAACAGCTCATATAATGTGGGCTTCAAACGAAATTCTTCCATTAAATTTGTAACCTCTTCAAGGCACATTTTTTTTGTTGCCAACGGGATATTTTTTTTCATTGCCCGTATTAAAATATTTTTAGGTGTGTGATCAAAATCAACAAATTCCAATAATTGGGTTTTATAACCGCAGCACTCAAGTAGATTACCTCTGATGGCATCGGTCATTAATGCAGCCGTCCGTTCTTTTATAATGCCATAACGGGTCAACAAGGAAAGTTTATCACTTTCAATTTGTCCATTCAACTCATGTTGACAGCAGGGAACCGAAAAGATCATTTTGGCATTCCACTCAATGGCGTTAAAAAGCGCATAATCTGTAGCAGTGTCGCATGCATGAAGTGTTATGACCATATCCACAGGAAAATTACATTGATAACCATTAATATCGCCTAATTCAAAGTGTAGATGATCATACCCATATTTTTTTGCAGTTTCATTGCATTTCGCAATCACATCAATTTTTAAATCTAAACCAATTATCTTCACATCAATTTTTCGTATCACGGTAAAATAATAGTACAAAACAAAAGTGAAATATGATTTACCACACCCAAAATCGATGATTGTGAAATTTTTAATGGCTAAATCTTTGATTGAATCGTCAATGATTTCTATGAATCGATTAATTTGTTTATATTTATCATACATGGCATTGACGACTGTGCCTGACTGTGTGAATATTCCCATATCCACCAGTGGTTCTATACAGGTACCCTCAGGTAAAATATAATTCTTTTTTCGATTATGATCCAAAGAACTGGCTTGTTTATTTTTATTAATGCTTTTTGCAAAAGAAGATTTGCCCTTTTTCGATATTCGAATCATGAATTCATAGTCTTCATTCCATGCATTTACTTGTTTGTAATTTTTTTCAACAGTTCTCAATAAAAAAGAGTTCAAGTCTTTTTTTAATAGTTT
>JGI24147J20444_1000991_pt1 | contig 15003 bp, 20 predicted proteins | sample BarGraIncub1133A_FD_20444 | JGI IMG/M metagenome (IMG submission 20444) | reverse complement strand
GGCACACAGCTAAAACCTTTTGTCGCGTACGGCAATTACCATAATTAAAAGGAGAATGATATGGCAGTTAGAAAAATTTTGCAATATGGGGACAAACGTCTTAATACGATTTGTGATAAAGTTGAAAAAGTAAATAATAAAATATTAAATTTGGTTGACGATATGATGGATACACTTTACGAAGGTACTGGAATAGGACTTGCTGCTCCACAAATAGGTATTTTAAAAAGAGTTATTTTAATTGATTTAGGAGAAGAAGAAGAAAACCCGATAATAGTTATAAATCCTAGAATAACAGCTCAATCAGGAAAAGAAAAGGATTATGAGGGGTGCTTAAGCTATGTGGGGTATGAAGGTGAAGTTTTTAGACCTACGAATGTTACAGTTGAAGGAATTAATGTTAAAGGAAAGCCTGTAATATATAAAGCAGAAGGATTTCTCGCAAGAGCATTCTGTCATGAAATTGATCATTTAGATGGAGTATTATATATGTCTAGAGCTGAGGAAATACACGAACTAACCGAGGAATAATTTTGTATAAAAAGTATACTACTTGGGAATTAATATTATTGGGTATATCTTTTTATTTTTTAGATATATTGATTTCTCGTTACACAAATGTTACTATAATAAAGAATACTAGTGTATATACAGTAGTATATACATAGACAGAGAGGGGTGTATAAGTAAATGCAGGAGTTAAAAGAAAAAATTCAGCAATTAAAAGTAGAAAAAGATGCTATAATTTTAGCACATTATTACCAAAATGATGAAATTCAAGAAATAGCTGATTATGTTGGAGATTCTTATTATCTTAGTAAAATAGCCAAAGAATGTAGCCAACAGACTATAGTATTTTGTGGGGTGATGTTTATGGCGGAGAGTGCAAAAATACTATCACCGGGAAAAACAGTGCTACTGCCAAATATTGAGGCTGGATGCACTATGGCAGAGATGATTAATGGAGAAGATGTTAGGGAACTTAAAAAAGAGCATCCAAAGGCAAAAGTTGTATGTTATATAAATTCAACAGCAGAAGTTAAAGCTGAAAGTGATGTATGCTGTACTTCTTCAAATGCATTAAAAATAATTAACAACTTAAATAGTGATGAAATAATTTTTATACCAGATAAAAATCTAGGTGAATATATAAATGAAAAAGCTCACGTAAAGAACATGATTTTATGGAATGGATTTTGCCGAGTACATGAATTTGTAAGTGTAGAAGAAATTATGGATGTTAAAATGCTGATGAAAATATAAAAGTTTTAGTTCATCCTGAGTGTAATAAAAAAATTAGAGAATTAGCAGATTTTATAGGAAGCACTGGAGATATAATTAAATTTGCCACTGAGGATACAGGGGAAAAGTATATGATTGTAACTGAAGAAGGTATACTTTACGATTTGAAAAATAAGAATCCAAATAAGCAATTTATAACACCAAAGACACCTATGACATGTTGCAGTATGAAATCAAATACCCTTCAGAATGTTTATGATAGTCTTCTTTATATGCAACATGAAGTAACATTAGATGAAGATATAAGACAAGCAGCACACAAATGTCTAAGTGCTATGCATGAAATGGCGAGGTGATATTATGGATATGTTTGTAGATGTGTTAATAGTTGGAACTGGGGCAGCCGGTTTGTATGCTGCATTAAATTTAGATGAAAACCTAAATATAATGTTAATAACTAAGGATTCTGTAGATGAATGTAATACATCCTTAGCGCAAGGCGGGATATCAGTAGCTAGAGATAAAGAGGATTATGACCTATTCGTGCAGGATACATTAAAAGCAGGAAAGTTTAAAAATTCTAAAGAAGCAGTCAAAACACTAGTATACGAATCAATAGATAATATAAAAAAAGTAAAAGAGTATGGAGTTGATTTTGACTTAGAAAATGGTGAATTCCAATATACAAAGGAAGGTGCGCATAGCATCAATAGAATTGTTCATACTAAGGACGAAACTGGGAAAGAGCTTTTTCAATCTTTATTAAAGGTAGTTAAAACTAGAGAGAATATAAAAATATTTGAAAACACTACTCTGCTTGATATTATTACTGAAAACGATGTCTGTTGTGGAGGAATAGTCACGAGTAATGATGAGAGAATAAATGTATATTCTAAGGAAACTATTTTAGCAACAGGCGGTATAGGTGGTCTATTTAAAAATTCAACTAATAGAAGAGGCCTTACGGGGGATGGAATAGCTATTGCACTAAGGCATAATATTAAAACCTCTAATTTAAATTATGTGCAGTTTCACCCAACTGCATTATACGATGACAATGAGAATTGTGAGAAATTCCTTATATCAGAATCGCTAAGAGGTGAAGGTGCCAAACTGCTGAATGAACAAGGCAAAAGGTTTGTTGATGAGCTTCTGCCAAGAGATGTAGTTGCAAGGGCTGTTTATGACGAAGAGGAAAAATCTAGTAAACCTTATGTGTTTTTAGATATTTCATTTAAAGGGAAGGATTATATTATTAACAGGTTCCCAGGTATATATAAAAAATGTTTAGAGAGGGGTATAGATATTACCAAAGATAAAATACCAGTAACTCCAGTACAACATTATCATATGGGAGGAGTCGCTGTAGACCTATTTTCTAGGACATCCATGGAGCATTTATTTGCTTGTGGTGAGGTAAGTTGTACAGGTGTACATGGAGCAAATAGGTTAGCAAGTAACTCACTACTAGAAGCATTGGTGTTCTCGAGAAAAGCTTCCGAGTTTATAAATAAGTCAATTGGTGAGATTACTAATTTAAACTATGATAAAATGAAGGATATTAAGACTCTTATAAATTATAGCGAAATTAATAAAACTATAATTGTAGATGAATTTAAGAGGATGGGGGAGGAAATAAGGAATGAATTGGTTAATTATTGATGACCTTATCATAAATGCAATAAAAGAAGATATACCTCAAAATGATATTACCACTGAATTTATTGTAGGAGAAGAGTGCAGCAGTAGTGTTGATTTAATTGCTAAAGAAAATGGAGTAATTGCTGGCCTTCCTGTATTTGAAAGGGTTTTTAAAATACTCGGAGGGGTTAATGTAGATTTTTTTAAATGTGATGGGGATGTAGTTACTTATGGCGAGTGTATTGCAAAAATAACAGGGAATACACAACATATATTAACTGGGGAAAGAACTGCATTAAATTATCTGCAAAGAATGAGCGGAATAGCTACATTAACTAAAATGTATGTAGATGAATTAGTAGGTAGTGGAGTAAAAGTTTTAGATACAAGAAAAACAACACCTAACATGAGAATTTTTGAAAAATATGCTGTAAAAATTGGTGGAGGTTGTAACCACAGGTATAACCTTTCTGATGGAGTTCTAATAAAAGAAAACCATATAAGTGCGGCTGGTGGAATAAAGGAAGCAGTTAATATTATACGAAATAATGTTTCCTTTGTTAAAAAAATTGAAGTTGAAGTTGAATCTTTAAATCAAATTAATGAGGCTTTAGAGGTAGGTGCTGATATTATAATGCTAGATAACATGGATAATGAAACCATGAAAAAGGCTGTAGAGATAATTAATAAAAAAGCTCTAATTGAAGCTTCTGGAGACGTAACATTACAAAATATTAAGAGGGTAGCAAGCTGCGGAGTTGACTATATTTCTGTAGGAGCATTGACTCATTCTTTTAAAGTCTTAGATTTGAGTATGAAAAATTTAGTTAACAATTAGGCTGTGTTTAAAAGTATATATTGATAACGTGGCTTAAGGGAAGCTGTTTAGCTTCCCTTAAGCCACGTTTTACTATAATATGAATTAACCTTCTCACTCTTGTGAATTATTAGAAGTGATATATACTTTTTTATAGCATAATGTGAGAATAAACTTAAGATTTAATACATTTATCAATGTAATCTTTTAGTCTATCTTTCCAAGGAGCAATTTCTATACCTAGTGATTCTTTTATATGAGAATTGTTTACGCAAGTATATTTAGGTTCTTTAATCAGAGTAGATAAAGTTTTATCTGAAGCTACAATAAGCGGAACATTAAGATTACTAAATTTTATTATACTATCTATTAGCAGTGACTTTGATAAACAACCTTCATTTGTATAGTTATATACTCCATATTTATCAGTGGTTAAGAGTTTTTGAATGACCTCAGTCAAATCATCAATGGAAGTTATGGAAAGGGTAGGATTTGAAAACAGGTAAATTGCTGTATGTTTGCCATTTATAAGTTTTTTTACAAAACAATCATTACCACCAAATATAGTTGAACTGCGAATGATAAAATATTTTTCGCAAATGGTTTGAATTAACTCCTCACCCCCTAATTTACTCTTGCTATAGGCGTTTACTGGACTACATTCATCAACTTCCCTGCAAGGTGATGAATAAGCATCACCATATACGTCTGCGCTTGATAGGTATATTAGAGGTATGTTCAGTGAATTACAACAATGAGCAATGTTTAAAGTTCCTATAGTGTTTATGTCATAGGCTAAGGCCTCATTATACTCACAAATATATTTATTTGTTATGGCTGCAGTATGAATTACAGCATCAGGTTTTAATAGAATCATAGTTTTCTCAGTAGCTATTTTATCCATTATGTTAAGTTCTGCTTTATCTAAACCATATATAGTATGTGATGATGATAAGATCTTGCAAAGATAAGCCCCAATATTACCTTTCGCACCAGTTATTAAAATATTCATAGATACCTCCTAAAAGTTCATGCTATTAAAGTATATGATGTTACATTTTTATTATTAAAGAATTTTGTAATTTGATATGTTAATTTTGATGATATTTATAGTTGGGATAAACACGGTGTTCAACATACATAAACTTCTACTAAATAATAATAATTATTAGTTGAATGAATTTGGTAAACGTGGTAAAATATATTTATGTAATTTGATTATAATAATATAAGTATATAGGGGGATAATAATTAATATTATTATCTACTAAGAGATTTACAAGGAGGATTTATATTATGAAAACAACTAAACTTAAAGACAATATTTTTTGGATTGGGGTAAATAACCCAGAACTTAGGGTATTTGATATTATAATGGAAACAAAAAAAGGAACTACTTATAATTCATATATAATTGTTGATGAAAAAGTTGCTATAGTGGATTGTGTTAAAAATGGTTATTTCGAAGAGTTTTTAGGTAAAATAAAAGGTGTCATTGGAGAAAGAAAAGTTGATTATATAATCCTTCAACATACAGAACTTGATCATAGTGGTTCACTAGGTAAGTTTTTAGAAGTTTATCCAGAGGCCGTTGTTCTTGCATCGAAACCTGCTATAACCTATTTAAAAGAAATTACTAACAAAGAGTTTAATAGCGAACCAGCGGTAGGAGAGATTTCTCTAGGTAAAAATACATTACAATTTATTTCAGCCCCAAATTTACATTGGCCTGATACAATGTTTACATATGCTAAGGAAGCAAAAATATTGTTTACTTGTGATGTAATGGGTTGTCACTTTTCACCAACTAATTGCATAACGGATGCTTGCTCAGGTGACTATTTTGAGGAAATGAAATATTATTTTGATGTTATAATGGGACCTTTTAAAAAGTTTGTAACTATGGGACTTGATAAAATTAAAGATTTAAAATTAGATATGGTAGCTCCAAGTCATGGTCCTGTACACATAGATGATATTCAAATGTACATAAACCTTTATAGAAAATGGGCTAAAACTTACGAAATAAAAGAAAAAAATATTCAAATATTTTATGTTTCAGCTTACCGTAATACTGAAAATATGGCTAATTATATAGCAAGTAAAATTAATGAAAATGGCATAAGGGCTGAGGCTCATGAAATTACATCTATGAATTTAACTGATATTGTGGCATTAATTGAAAAAGCTTCTGGTATCATGATTGGTTCGCCTACTATTAATCAAGATGCTGTAAAGCCTGCGTGGGACGTTTTATCTCTTGTATGTCCAATAACAAATAGAGGTAAGGTTGCAGCAGCTTTTGGGTCTTTCGGGTGGAGTGGCGAAGGAGTTCCTATGCTTACTCAAAGGTTAAAGTCTTTAAAGTTTAAAGTTGTAGAGGAAGGACTAAGATTCAAATTTGTACCAGACAAAAAAGAATATGAGCAGGCTGATAAATTAGTAGAAGAGTATTTACAACTTTTAAACTAAAAGTATACGAGTAGGATTAGGTATCATTGTTTAAATAATAAAAAAAGGAAATCTCACTTACAGGGTGAAATTTTTCTTTTTTTTTATAGGGAATTAAAATAATTAAAATGTAAAGAATATAGTGATATTTAGATTAAATAATACTGTTGTAACTTTTCATAATAAAGATGTATTTCTGTTATGATTTATATAATATTAATCATAATTAATAAATTACAAATGATGTATGGAGGTGATATATTTGAATAAACAATATATAATTAATTTTTTAAACAAAAATGAATTAAGTGAAATATCTGAAATTCAATATAAAAAAGGAACAATAGCACTGAAATTCAAATATTATTATGACGATGTAGAAATGGAAGCGGCCACATCTTATGCAAATGAAGAAGGCAACTTTAAGCAAAACGAAGAGGAATGGTACGAAGAGTTTTTTTTACCTTATTTAAGTGATATTGCAGCAGATAATGTTGAAGATATTATGGAGGAATGTGCTGAAGAAATGGAGATTGAGTACGAATTCATTGGCTGTGATATTTCACAAGAGGCATATGAATACAATGAATTCGCTGTAGTATTTTATGAAGAGGATTCAAATATTGAAATTGATGATATTTTAATTGAGTTGGATATTTGAATCTATTTTTATACTGAAAAGTGGTTTTGTTAAGCCACTTTTTTTAAAGTAGCAGTAACTTTCTGATATTTAACTATGACCCCATCTAGTTGCTGACTACAAGATACAACTATTTTATCAGTTGGTTTTTTGAAATTTAACAAAAAATGTAATATGGTTCTTAATAATTCTAACTCTTTGTGTATAATTTTCAATTTAATATTCATAATTACATCTCATCTCCTTAATTTAGTTTTTGTTTAATAAATATATAATACCATATTATTCAAAGTATGTTACATTTTTTGTTAGCCATTAAGATGTAAAAAAATACAAAATACACTATAATATATGATAAAAGACATTAATTAAATGGTAAAATATTCCATAATAACCCATGTACATGCTGAAAAAAGCTATTTGGTAAGATATGTAAATGACGAAAAAAGTCTTAATTTTTTTGTGCTATAATTATAAAATCAGCATATGTCTGATTTGTAACATCTATGACTGGAATATTTTGATATAATAAAATGGTTAAAAATAATGTAGGAGTGATATTATGAGTATAGATGAATTAACTAACAGAATAAATTATTTTTATAAGAAGAGTAAAGAAGAGGGACTTACAGAGAAAGAGAAAGTAGAGCAGCAAAAACTAAGACAAAAATACATTGATAATGTTAAAAGAAATTTTAGATCACAACTAGATACAATTAAAAAAGTATAACTAAAGATTATATCTATAAAGAATGTTTAAAACTAGAGAAGAACAAATTTATAAATTAGTGAAATGAGGAATTTTAATGGCTGTTACTGTAGAGGAATTAATAGAGTATTTTAATTTAGAGGTTTTAGTACAGGGAGAAAAGGGTAAACTAATTAATGTTAGTGATATAAATAGACCAGGGCTTCAAATTGCAGGTTTCTATGAGTATTTTGATAGTAAAAGAGTTCAATTAATAGGAATGGCAGAGTGGAGTTTTTTGGATTGTATGGAAGCTGACCTTAGAAAGAAGAGGTTGAGTAAATATTTTAAGCTAGATACACCTTGTATTATATTAACAAGGCATCTGGAACCACATAAGGAAATCCTTAAAGCGGCAGAGGAAAATGGTCGATGGGTTTTACGAACAAAATTAATTTCTACAAGATTTATTAGTAAGCTAACAAATTACTTAGATACTAATTTTGCTCCGGAAACTAGGCTTCATGGTGTTCTTGTAGATGTTTATGGTATAGGAATATTAATAAGCGGAGAAAGTGGTATAGGTAAGAGTGAATGTGCTTTAGAACTAATAAAAAGAGGACATAGATTAATTGCAGATGATGCCGTAGATATAAAATCGATTGATGGCATTTTACATGGGAATTGTCCTTATATAACTTCAGGATGCTTGAGGTTAGAGGCATGGGAATAATAGATATTCCAGCAATTTATGGTATGAGTTCTGTTTTAAACACCAAAACCATTAGCTTATTTATATCACTTACCAGTGGAACGTAAATGAAGAATATGATAGACTTGGAATTGATAATCAATTTATGGATGTTTTAAATGTGCCCGTAAGAAAAATAACATTACCAGTTAGGCCAGGTAGAAATATTGCAGTGATTATTGAAGCGGCTGCAGCCAATTATAGATATAGTTTAAATTCAAAAATAACTCCAGTTGAAACTATTAATAAAAGAATAGAGGAAGTAACTAAAGCACGTAATGCACATTCAAAATAATCAAACCAGAAAGGTAAGAAATGCTTTCGATATAAGAATAAATATTTGTAATTTAAAGGAATATTTAGTAAGATAGTGAAATAAGAAAGTATTTACCGTAGGGAGGAAATAAAATATGCCTGATATTAAAAATTTAGAAAAAAAATATGATGTAGCTTGGGATAAATACACCGACAGTGATCTTGAAAAAGTATTTGCATTATCTGATAGTTATATAGACTTTATTTCAAAATGCAAGACTGAGAGAGAGTGTGTAAAAGAGTTTGTCTCGCTTGCCGAAAAGAACGGTTACAAAAATATTGATACTTATATAAATGAAGGTACAAAATTAAAAGCCGGTGATAAGGTTTATGCAAGCATTATGGGAAAAACTTTAGCATTGTTTTTAATCGGTTCAGAGCCCATTGAAAAAGGATTTAAAATTTTAGGTGCTCATATTGATTCACCAAGACTAGATTTAAAACAAAATCCTTTGTACGAAGATTCGGATTTAGCACTATTTAAAACACATTACTATGGTGGAGTTAAGAAGTATCAATGGGTTGCATTACCTTTAGCTATTCATGGCGTTGTAGTTAAAAAAGATGGAACAGTGGTGGATATAGTAATAGGAGAGGATGAAAAAGAACCAGTAGTTGGAATTTCTGATCTTCTAATTCACTTATCAGCAGACCAAATGAAAAAGACTTTAGATAAAGGCATTGAGGGCGAAGACTTAAATGTATTTATAGGAAGTATACCAATAGATGATAAAGATGCTAAAAATAGAGTTAAATTGAATGTATTAAGACTTTTGAATAAAAAATATGACATGGATGAAGAAGACTTTGTATCATCAGAACTCGAAGTAGTACCAGCAGGGCGCGCTAGAAGCTATGGATTAGATAGTAGTATGGTTATGGCATATGGACAGGATGATAGAGTTTGTGCATACACTTCTTGGGCTGCATTAATGAACATCAAGAAAACAGACAAAACCTGCATTGCGTTACTTGTTGACAAAGAAGAGGTTGGAAGTATTGGTGCAACAGGAATGCAATCAAAATTCTTTGAAAATACGGTGGCTGAAGTTGTTAATTTAATGGGAGAATATAGCGACTTAAAAGTGAGAAGAGCATTAGCAAGTTCTAAAATGTTGTCATCAGATGTAAGTGCTGCATTTGATCCAAATTATCCTTTGGTTATGGAAAAGCGTAATGCTGCATATTTTGGTAAGGGTATAGTTTTAAACAAGTATACTGGAGCTCGAGGGAAAGGAGGATGTAATGATGCAAATCCAGAATTTATTGCCCAGCTTAGAGCGATAATGGAGAAACATAATGTTTCATGGCAGACATCAGAGCTTGGAAAGGTGGACCAAGGCGGCGGTGGTACTATAGCCTATATATTAGCTGAGTATGGTATGCAGGTTATTGATTCTGGAGTTGCTCTTCATAACATGCATGCACCATGGGAAATTGCAAGTAAGGCAGATATTTATGAAACTTGCAAAGCTTATGAAGCATTTTTGTTAGAAATTTAGAAAAACAGGAGATGTGAAAACATCTCCTGTTTATGAGTCTAATGCATTTACAAAGGCATTAAGTTCCTCATTGCTTAAAAAAACTGAACCAACAAGACCATGTTTAGTGTCTGCAGCCGAAATTCCATGAAAATCTGAACCAGCAGTAATTAACTTACCGTATTCTTTTGCTTTTGATTTTAGAAAAGATTTTTGCTTTTTTGTGTTAACTGGATAAACGGCTTCAATACCATCAAAATCAAAGCTTAAAATCTCATCTATAGAAGATTTTTTAATTAGTACAGGGTGTGCAAGCACAACTAATGCATTAACCTTTTTTAATATGCTAATACCATCAGCTGTTGCAATTCTTTTAATGTGCACATATGCAGGACTATCGTTTGAGAGGAAATTATCAAATATATACTTCCAATCATATTTATAACCAGCATCAATTATGGCCTTAGCTATATGGGGCCGAGCGATTACCCCTTGAGCCTCATCTAATATTGTTTGGTAATTTAATTTTATTTTAAAGAACGTATCTAAGTTTTCCACTATTTTTTTACCTCTAAATATTCTAAAATCATCTATATCCTTTAAAAAATTTTGAAAGTCAGAATTTTTATACTTATCATCTTTAAAATACCCTAAAATATGAATGCTTTCATCATTGTGAATAGTAGATAGTTCTATACCAGGGATTACCCTTATATTATTATTAATACCTTCTCTAATTCCTTCCTCAACGTAGTGTCATGATCTGTTATTGCAATAATATCTAAACCATTTAAAGAAGCCTCGTGAATTAGTTCCTTAGGACTTAGTTTTCCATCGGATGCATTTGTATGAAGATGAAAATCACCTCGATTGTACATTGAATCACCTCTAATTTAAGTTTTATACATTACCAGTTTAACCAATATTGGTCAATATTTAAAGGGGTTTGTAATAAATAATTATTATTATTCAATATTTAATAAGTATTATTTGATTTGACTATAATACGTTGTAGATACTTTCAATATATTAATCCTAATGATTTTATTGATACTATTTGATATAATAAGTAATTATAAGAGGATAGGAGAGTTTATGTTTTTGATGATAGATAATTATGATTCATTTGTATACAAGCCAGTTAGATACTTTGAAGAGTTAGGTGAGAATATAATAGTATATAGAAACGATAAAATTTCATTGAAGGATATAGAAAGAATAAAACCAGAAGGCATTAGGGGTGGAAATCATAAATAATAATTTAATTAATGATAAAATAAATCTTATTATAGAAAACTATAGCTTTCAGTATAACTTAAAAAAGATAGAATACTTAGAAAAACATAGAAAATTTTGCTTACATGATATGCAGCATTTTTTAGATGTGGCACGACTTATGTATATAATGAGTTTAGAAAACAATTTGAATATACCAAAATATATAATTTATACAACTGCACTTTTGCATGATATAGGTCGCGGAGAACAATATGAAAATGGAACTGCTCATGATATTGCCAGTGTAGTAATTGGTAAAAATATATTGAAACAGTGCAGATATGATGCTGATGAAATAGAAAAGATTCTAGGTGCTATAGGAAATCATAGAAATAATATTGAAAAACCTAATAGTTTAAGCGATATATTGTATAAATGTGATAAACTTTCAAGAAATTGTGGTAATTGCGAGGCTATTCATGAGTGTAAATGGACCCAGGATAAGAAAAATTTGAAAATAACATACTAGAAACACAAAACGGAAGTCAGAAGGGTTATTAAATGGTTTTTTAGGAGGATGTTTATGAAAATAGGAAATAAAAATTTTGAAATAGGAAAAAGGACATACATAATGGGAATTTTAAATATTACACCTGATTCTTTTTCCGATGGAGGAAAATATAACAATATCCAGGCAGCAATAAATCATGCAAAAATAATGATTTCAAATGGAGCAGACATTATTGATATTGGTGGAGAATCTACAAGACCAGGACACTCATTCGTTAGTATCGATGAAGAAATAAAAAGGGTAATCCCTATTATAGAGGCTTTAAGGAAGGAACTAAGCGTCCCAATTTCTGTGGATACATATAAAGGTAGAGTCGCAGAACTTGCACTTAAAGCGGGTGCAGACATGATTAATGATGTCTGGGGGTTTAAGAAGGATACAGATATTGCGAGAGTTGCAGCAAGTTATAATGTTCCTTGCTGTTTAATGCATAACAGAAATAATAGAAACTACAATAATTTAATTGAAGATATATTAAAGGATTTAGAAGAAAGTATTGCAATTGCGCTAAACGCGGGAGTTAAAAAAGAAAATATAATAATAGACCCAGGTATTGGTTTTGCGAAAAAATATGAGGATAATTTGAAAACTATTAACAATTTAGAAAAGCTAAATAACTTAGGGTACCCAATTCTTCTTGGAACCTCAAGAAAATCTATGTTAGGGTTCGCACAAGGGTTAGATGCTAGCGAAAGGCTTGAGGGAACACTCGCAACTACAACTATTGGGATAATGAAGGGGTGCTCATTTATAAGGGTGCATGATATAAAAGAGAATAAAAGGGTTTGTGTCTTAACAGATGCTATATTTAGAAGTTAAGAAAAGACTCTTATATATAAAGAGGAGATAATACTATGGATAAAATGTACATAAAAGATTTAGAAGTTTACGCCCACCATGGTGTTTTTCAGGAGGAAAAAACCTTAGGACAACGTTTCTTAATTTCATTAGAGCTTTACCTCAGTTTAAGAGAGGCAGGAACAACTGATGATATAACTAAGACGGTTCATTATGGTGAGCTTTGCCAGTTGGTGGAGAAAGAATTTAAAAAGGAAAGCTATGATTTAATAGAGAAAGCTACAGAAAAATTAGCTGAAGTTATACTTTTAAAATATGATTTAGTTCAAAGAGTAAAGGTTACAATTAAAAAACCTTGGGCACCTATTGGAAAACCACTTAAATATGCGGCAGTAGAAATAGATAGATGTTGGCATACTGCATATATTGGTATAGGTGGAAATATGGGGGATAAAGAGAAGAATGTGAAAATGGCCTTAGAACATATAAATAATTCTATTCATATAAAAATAACAAAAACATCAAAATTTTATAATACTAAACCAGTAGGATATCTTGAGCAGGAAGATTTCTTGAATTGTGCTATTGAGGTAAAAACACTTTTGAATCCAATAGAACTTGTAAGATTCTTGTTATCTATAGAAACGGAATTAAAAAGGGAGAGGGTTATAAGATGGGGTCCTAGAACTGTAGATTTGGATGTTCTATTGTATGATAATATTATTAGTTCAATAGACGAAATAATATTACCACATCCAAGAATGCATGAGCGAATGTTTGTTTTAGAGCCACTTTGCGATATAGCACCCTATGTTATTCATCCAATTTTCAATAAATCTATAATTGAAATTATGGAATCTTTAAAAAAAGCATAGATCTTATGGAAAAACAAATATCTTATTTAGGTATAAGATATTTGCATAAACCAAGAAGATTGTATGCTCTGTACATTTTACTTGTGTCAATGTAATCCATTATGTAGTCACCATCCCAAGGATATATGGAAATATATCTTTCATTATAGATATTTATAACATATTTACTTTCGCTAAATGTTATAAATATTTTATACAGTGGTTTATCTGGTAGGCCTTTTGGTTTACCTATGAAGCTAGCATTGTTTAATGAATTAAAAAAATTAGAAAATATAGATGATTCCTCCTTAGAAAAATCTTTTTTCTTATAAAAATTCATATATAAAGCGTAGAGACCTTTCGGAGGTTCCTTAGATAAATCTTGCATTAATAAATTGGTATAATAATAATTACTTGGTTTATTTTTTGTAAATATGCTTTTGTTAAAATTGTATTTACAGCCGAAGAGGCCAAAAGAAAAAAACACACATATTACCATCAAAATACATTTTTTTCTATTAATATTCAAATAATCACGTCCTTTAACTACATTTCAGAAAGAAGTATCCTATTTCTATAAGTGAAAGTTATATTCTATATCAATAGAAAACTTCAGTAGGAGTATAAACATAATTCTGAAGTCATTAAATTTGAATCTTCGAAAATGTCAATAGTTTCATAAGTTATGATTTAACGCCCCTGTAAATAAAATATGTTGACCAATTATTATTTAGTACACAAAATTGCAACATTTGCATATTTTAATTAAAAGTTAAAAATCCGCGTATAATTAAAATTTAAAGTGGAGGGGGAATTTCTTTGAGATATGGAATTGATATTGGACACAACTGTCCACCTGGGGACATTGGATGCATTGGACTAAAAAATGAGGATAAATTAAATAAAGAGGTTGGGGTTAAGGTTATAGAAAAATTAAAAGCCCTTAAGCATGATGTAGTGTACTGTACCCCTAGTCCAGATTCTAGTTTAAGTAGTTCACTTTATAGAAGAGTAAATAAGGCTAATGAAGAAAAGGTAGATTTATATGTATCTATCCATTTTAATGGAGCCGCTGGACGTGGATGTGGAACAGAAGTATTCGCAATATCAGGAGAAAGCAAAGAAATAGCTAAAAGGGTTGTGGATGAGATATCAGGATTAGGTTATGTTAATAGAGGGGTAAAGGATGGTAGTTTTTTATATGTACTTAAAAATACAAAAATGCCTGCAATACTTGTGGAGGGTGGTTTTGTAAATTCCAAGGATGATATGGAAAGATTTAATGCGGAAAACATATCAAATTCCATAGTAGCCGGATTAACAGGAAGTTTTGTTAAGGAAAGAGAGCTCGAAGAGGAATAATGTAGATGTAAAAGCGGATTTAGAGGTTTTATATTTAGAGATAATCGCATATATTATTCTCCGTGTGAGAAAATAAGATGAATCTTAGTGGTGTACTTATCACTGGAAATCAATTAGAGGGTTCAACAACTTACATAGAGGGATATGTAAGAAATTGTGAAATAACTAATAATA
>JGI24147J20444_1000984_pt1 | contig 15065 bp, 27 predicted proteins | sample BarGraIncub1133A_FD_20444 | JGI IMG/M metagenome (IMG submission 20444) | reverse complement strand
TTATGAGATTAACGATGCACCTTACGGTGATCGCGTTATGGCACAATTACTGATCCATGAAAAGTCCCAATTCACCGAAAACTTTGAGCTGGTATCGACAATGATCGACGTCGACTCCGGTGTGTGCGGTATTTCCGACTATGACTTTTTCGTCAGCACAATTGAGAATAATTCTGATATCGTGTATGAAAAACTAAGCTCCCGGGTAAAAAATCCGGATTACATGACTGACCTGGCATATTTGCGAAAAATCGGTAATCCCAACGATAGCGAAGAAATCATTGACGGTCACATGATCGATTATTGGAATAATATTTTATTGTCAAATCCATTAATTCAAAAATACGAACGCGCAGCCATCTCCGAGCAATCTGTCTTTACTTTTTCCGGCTACGGCGATGGCACCTACGATGTTGGGATTACCAAAAACGATAATCAAATCGACTCAATATTACTTAATTTCGGACTCGATGACGAAATGCTTATAAACGACGATTCAAACGAATGTCAAATTATTTTTTAATAAGAAAGTGAGAAATCAATTATGCAAATTATCAATTTATCGTTAAACCCCAAACAGGTCAAAGCCGTAATAGCTGCACTTGAACATGCTTATAAAAAACTTATTGACAATGATCGCAGCCTGGCCGCAGATAGGTGTCAGGATATGATTATCGACATCAATGCACAAAAAGACAAAACATCTACCACCACTGCAATTATTTTAAAATTAACAGGTGGTCGAACCGATAGCCTCGTATATGCCCTCAAAGTCGCTAAATATGAAAACATAATAACCGATCAGTGCGACGAAATTATTGAAGATCTAACAACGCTGTCAATGATCCGTCGCGGCATCATTAGAAAAAAATATGATTGATTTTGAGCAAATAGAACCACATTACCTGTCGGGTCAAAAATAATATTAAATACAAGAAAGTGAGAATATCATGTCAATTATCAATTTATCGCTATATCCCAAACAGATTAAAGCCATAGAGTTGGCCCTCCGACACACAAACGATGTGCTCATAAGTGAAGGTCATTGCAATGAAGCAATCATATATCAAGATATGATTAAAGATGTTGATCATATCAACATACCTGACAACACGATCAGTTTAAAATTATCCGGTGGCCGAACACAAGCACTCAAATGTGCCCTAAAAGTCGCTCAAAACGAAAATATAATGCCCGACATATGCGAAGCGCTCATCGAAGAAATAACATATCAAGCAAACACTGCTATGTTTATATTAAATGATGTAACCGAAAGCGAAACTAAAATTGATGACGTAAAACAACCTGATATTAGAATCAGCAAAACCTATGATGACGCAACACGACCTAGTATCAAAGTCAGCAAAGTCATGATTAGACATAAACAACTGTTTTTAGAAGTCATTACGTCTGAAAACATCCAGGCTGACAACATCGTGAAAACTTCTTTTTCCCCCGACGGAGAAACACATTATTTCAATATCCTTGAAACAGAAACAGCACATAATTCTAAAAACAAGGTGAAGATAAAAGGTCTGGCACAAGAATGCGGCAAGTCACGGAGCCTCCTGAAGCACGATGCGTTTGATATCCGGGATTTGCTAAAATACAACGTTGAGATCATATCCGATCCTGAAATAACTTATCAAATACGCAGCGGCTATTAAAAATAACAGAAAGTGAGTAAATATGTCAAATCAAAATATAATTAAAATAAGAAAGTGAACATAAAAACATGAATGAAGAAAAAACAGCGATCATCTGCATAGATGGTCAAAACCGTGTAACACTGACCGATGAACAGATCGAAGCCATTTATCGCATGCAGCGTAATGCGTACCAATTGATGGACGTCAAAGCTCACTGTGAAGATTATACACTCGACGAGGTGCCAACCGACGACGATTATCAAGGCATGGTCAATATGTTTAACGACAAGCATGACTGCAATATTGCGGAGAATGATCTCTGGGAGGCAGCCATTGAGACATACCTTGAAATGTGATTTAATTGCAAAACATAAAAGAAAGTGAGTAAAAATAATGTCAAAATATTATTATGGATTTGAGTTGTCTGAAAATACAAAACAAACAGAATCTCAAGTGAAAGAAAAACTGCGAATTCTATTAAAACAAAAAGAACTAGACGATCAAGTTTTTGATCAGGCGTCAAACAATGCTGATGTGATTGTTAAAAATGAATTTGATAAAATATGGGTTGAAGATATCTTCACTGATATATCAACGCTGATTCCTGGAGCATTGTTATACCTGGATGTTTACACCGATGAAAATGAAATTTATCGAATGTATGCGCAAAACGGTGAGAGACAATATATTGATGCCACTATCAGTTTTAAAAAACCGTCGAAATCTCCAGCTGACTGGGTGTCATAAAAAACAACCTTCAAGTGCCTGTGTATGGTCATCCAAAGGGGTAGTGTTTGACGAAACCATTATTGCGGCTGAAGATCGGGCACTAATTAATACTGTAATTAAAGATGCCCGTGATTATTCGAACAGCACGCTTGTGGACATCACCCGGAAGCAGACTCCGTGGCTAAATAGTTATTCAAAAAACAAAACGAATGTCATCAGTACACAGTTGATTAGACATTATTTTTTAGAAAAAAATAAATTAAGAAAGGGAAATTAAAACAATGAATCATAACGAATTAGCATCTCTTATGCCTCTGGACAAACCTGAACTGACAAGAGTTCAAGTCGACGCATTTATTGATTATATTAACGACAACGCCGGAGGTTTCACCGTTTTTTGCGAACAATATGACAACGGCGACTATATTCTTGCCGACATAGAAGACAGTGTCAACAGCGTACACGTCTACAGCAAAACAAATTGCATCAAAAATAAAGCCGTTTGTTTGGACTTCAGTTTTCCCGTCGAATTGAATATTTGTGGTGAAATTATTGAAATAAATGACGATTTTATCGAAATTATTGCGAACATGCTGGAGAACGAATTTGGCTTCAATATGATTATATAATATGGTATTGCGACAGCTGTTTTTTCAGATGTCTTTTTAAAAAATAAGAAAGTGAGAAAATCATGACAATTGAAGAAGCTCAAAAAAGAATGGACACCGATGCAAAATTTCAGTCTTTTGTCGAAATATACTGCATGATGCAAATGCATGATACCCGAGAAAATATTGATTTAGATACAATTCTTCCGGAATTGGTCAATGTCTATGATTCACTAAAATAAGAAAGTGAGCAAAAATATGACTCAATTTATCCAAATCGCAATCGATGGTCCGGCCGCTGCCGGAAAAAGCACCCTGGCGAAACAAATTGCCGAAAACTATGGTTTTACCTATTTAGATACAGGCGCCATGTACAGGTGCGTCGCCTATCAGGTGCTGCAAAATTTTAGCGCCTGGCCCAACAACAACGCGATCATTCGTGTTGCCGACGAAACCGAGATTCGATTTGTTAATCAACAAATCATCTGCAATAAGCAAAATATCACTGAGTTCATTCGCACCCAAGCAGTCTCCCAGGGCGCATCCGATGTGGCTGTAATTAAAGGTGTCAGGCAAATACTGGTGGCGCAACAACAAGAGTATGCCAAAGCGACTTCTGTTGTTATGGAAGGCCGTGATATCGGATCGGTTGTACTTCCGAATGCAGATCTTAAGTTTTATTTAACAGCTGATATCAATGAACGTGCACTCAGGCGCAAAAAAGAAAACGGCGAAAAAGATTTGCATGATATAATCATTGATATTCAAAAACGCGACGACAATGACCGCAATCGAGCCGATGATCCGCTGATTATTGTCGATGATGCGATTGTCATCGATAATACTGACAAAACAATTGAAGCCGTTTATGCTGAGATGCAACAGCATATTGATTTAAAAATCAAAGAAAAAGCAGATGCTTTGTGGCACTTTGCAACACATCACTATGCGTCAAAAGACTTTCCTGGTGCGGCATCACGAAGTGGCGTACTTCGTGCTGAAGCGATGAGCAAAACCACCAGAGAGACCTATTTTACAGCAAGCGATCTCATCGATAAGATGTCGTCAGAAAATTAAGAAAGTGCACACCCAAAAAAATATATTATTGTTTAAGAAAGCGAGAAAATAATCATGCCAACTCAAAAATTAAACACAATTGACGAAATCGTAGACTGGATTAAAAACCAATTATCTCGATTAGAAAAGACAGGCGACAATTTGTACAAACGCTGTGAGAGAATTGAGCGAAATAACCAAAACGATGAAAGATTATACCACATGCATATAAAAAGCGATGAAAACAAAACTAAACAAGCCGTTCTATCCGCATTGTTGAAAAAAATCAACACACAGACACCTGAAATTAAACTCGATCCGAAGATTGAAGCGAAGCTTCGTAAAATCAATGATTTAAAAAATGAATACCAAATGTTGCAAAACGACGTTGCCGATTATTTTATAGGAACAATATCGGATGAGACTAACCGTGGTGAAAACATTGGAATTGAAATAATCGATCACACAGTTACTGATATTGATACTTCAAGTAATAGTAATGACATCAACTATAGTCGGCGCCCTATAATCTATTCAAAAGACTTGCCGAACAATGCGAAAACAGAAAAAAACATAATCAATGATGAACCGGTTGTTATTGCCAAAAAAGCAATCATACGTAATGTCAAAGGCCAACAGATTGACGTCATCCGAGATGTTATCAAAAAAACAGAATGCGCTGATGATCGCATACTAATAACAACAAACACCGACGTTATTCAGGTGCCAAAAGGGTGTATAATCACATATGCAGTCAACGACATCGCGGAAAATCAAATATCATAAAAAACTATACAAACTGGGTAACTGCTAATAAAGTATTCAAACATATATCAGGCGATGACAGAGATGAAATCAAAAATATCATTTTGATCAAAGAAAGCGATCATTGAAAAACACGGTGGACTGGCGTGAGTCAGTGAAAATAAAATAAGAAAGTGGTAGCAACATGTGTGAAATTATTATTCTGGTGATATCGCATCCGATGGGAAGCCGGACATATTACGAATTCAGATCTTACGCCGATTTTATGGCATCATTTGAGTTTATCAAAGAAAACACCTATTTGCAAAGTGCAATCCTCAAGGGTAAATTCTGGGAGGAAAGTAAGAATTTTGACAAACTCAAAGCTAAAATCAAAAGGATGCATTGGTAATCCAATAGCAATATGAGGAGAAAACTATGATGCAAGCAAAAGGTGTCAGCGACACGTCTAACAATACAATGAAGCGCATTGTATCGAATAATCTGATACATTACATGCACCTCAACAATAAAATCCAAAAAGATATTATCAATGATTTGAAATTCGACAAGTCGGCTGTTTCATCGTGGATCAATGCAACTAAACTACCTCCCTGATTTAAATAATTATTAATTAAAAATAGAAAGTGAAGATAAAGTATGAATGAAAAAAACAACCATGTAATTACAGAAAAAACATTGAGTCTTGATAACCTTGACACTGAAAATATTAAAGTATCGGTTCCTGACGTTGATTTTGACGAAACAGAAAATATGAGTGATGATGAATTATTTGACGCAATAATGACAATACGCAATCGATTACCAGAAAAACCATAAAAATAATCTTAAGAAAGTTGAGAATATAAAATGTCTATTGAAAATTTAGCCGAACTAAAAGAGATGATCGCTGACAAAAAAGAATTTCGAATCATTGATCACCACCGGATCGAACGTATTGGTCATATTGAAAAGCCAAATGTCGTCCAAGACGATGGTTTTTATGCTATCCGACCGTTGGCACTAGACTCTAGGGAATCACAAGTCAACAACGGACAAGGTGTCTGGCTCGATTACGGCGATGCAACAGATTGGGAATTCAACGACGATGTTTGCACACTATATACACACCCGTTGAAAACAAAAAACTCCAAATTCAAACAAGTGATCATGTCTTTTGTCTTTCTTGAGGACAAAAATATTTGCTGTGGCTCCTGCAAACACATGGTTTTACAACACGAAATCGAACCTACTTGCGCAAAATTAAACAAGCTCGTAACCTACGATCACGTTTGTGAACAATATCGGGCACCATCCGAAAAAACTAAATTTACAATGCTGATAGGTATTCCTTTTAGTGGCAAAACGGCCTGGGCTAAAACACAAGAAGGCAACGATTATTCACAAAACATTATTCAAAAAGAACATGACACCCGCATATTGAGTCAAATCGAAAAACCAGAAATATTTGAACAACTATATCGAACGATGCGTTCAGATTTACAATCAGGTCGCGATGTCATCTTTAACGCCATGAATCTTACGATCAAAGAACGCAAGCTGTTTCTTGATCAAATCCAAAACCTTGATGTACAAAAAACAGCCGTCGTTATGTCTGTTAAATTAAGTGAATCCGTTCAACGCTGTGATGAATCGGGCAATATAATCGACAAAAAAATGCTACATGAACTATATCATCAATTTGAACAACCGAAAAAGACCGAAGGCTTCGATCAAGTATATTATTTCCATGAAGGTCGGTTAAAACTATAATCTTAAGAAAGACATCAGAGATAAATAATATTAGAGCATTTGCTTCGGCAGGTGCTCTTTTTTTATAATTAAATCGACATGTGTCTACCGTACCACAGTTAGCACGCGGGTGCGTGCCGGTAGCATATTTGATAAGAAAAATGTTATAATTAAATTTATAAGCAACAATAAGAAAGTTGAGAAAATAAATTATGAATGATTATATTGTAACAAAAATTGATGGAGATAAACGATACGACCAATTAATTTCACTGACGGACTATGAAATTCCTATTACGACCAGCATCAAAACAATCAAACTGCCTAACTGCGCTAACAAAATGGTACTGATTGATACATCCTTGTGCTCTGGAATAACACCCTATCGGTTCATTGAAACAACAGTAGATGAATGTGGTACAATGAATTTGAGCCAACACCACTACGTAAGATCGGGTCTTGACCCCAACGTGGTTACGCTTGCCAACAAAGTGTTGGCAGAAAATAAAATTCATATCGACAGTTCAATACTAACGACATCACAAATCAAAAAAGTAATAAACAATACGGCGTCACAAAATACTTGATGTTAGCCAAAAATAAATTAATAGAAAGTTGAGACACCACTATGTCAAATTTAGAAAATGTCATATTCATAGATAATAACACTGACGTACCAGTAAAAGTGTTTGATCCAAAAGATTTTATCAAGGCTGCACAAAAAAGTAACATTGATCCGGAAGATATAAATGCAGCTATTGCTATGATTGAAAAACTAAGACGTGCAAATTAGAGAATATAAAAAACAGGGCGAGCAGGCATCTGCCTGCCGGGTAAAAGTTTGATAAATCATTGTTCTAGTAGCTCAATTGGAAAGAGCATTCGTCAAAGAGAAGTCGTCGGTTCGAGACCGACCCTTAGTAATTTTTGGTAGCTTAGTAGGTTAAAGCTCTCGGGATGCGAAAAAGATATTGGTTCGAATCCAGTGCGGAAAAATATTTATCACAAAAAAGTGTTCAGCCTTAATTGGCGGAGCACTTTTTTTTTTAAAAAAAAACATAACATGGAATGTGATCAAGATCATTTGCAATCACAGATTGCCGGGATCGCAATTGATAAGAAAAATCTAAAATAATTAATAGAAAGTGAGAGCTAAAATTATGATTACAATTGGAACAATCAGAAACTGCGATAATAATAAATACGACGAAAATTGGGCAATTGTGAGGAGTTTGAAGAATAGCGACGATCATATCAAGCAGGTAGCAGCACTATCACCCTCAAAAGAATTATTTTATTTATATCGAGACCTATGTAGCAAAAACCAGTGGAATGCTGAGGCGTTCGCTAAAATATATGTACCACAGTTTTTAAAAGAGTTGCGACATGGCCCGGAAAAAGGTATCGACTTTTTAAATCAACTCTACAAAGCTGATAAGGCTAATAAAAATATTTATCTGGCATGTTTTTGCAACGATGAGACTCTTTGCCATCGCAGCATTATCGCTGGTTTGCTGCAAGCTGTCAAATGCAATGTAAAGTTTGATGCAGATACGGCTTACAAAAAAATCCATGATATGAAAATAGACTTAAATCCAGATTACACAAAATATTACGATTTATACAAAGTCGCCTGATATTTTGTCAAAAATATAATAACAGAAAATGAGAACTAGAGATATGTGCCAAACAATTGAAAAAACGTGCGAAACATGCAATCATCATGACTTGAAATTAAGTGATGAACCTTGTAAGAAGTGTTGCAGAAATGAGCGCACCGTCGGTGGTAATTACGGAAAATGGAAAACTAAAGAAAAAACCAAAAATCATGAGTGTGAATTAATAATCAACAGAAAGTGAGAACTAAAATTATGCAAAATTTTGAAATTCGCTTCATCAATCTGTGCCATTTTGAAACCGACGCAGAGATTCAGGCCAACGTGGCTGACATGATGCTCAATCATACCGACATAAAGGCCATTTCTGCCCAAATAATCGGTGTTTTGTTTATTATCGATTATGAAGACGCCATCACCGAAAAAATGGTGCATAATTGCCTTCTCAACGGCAGAACCATGCCAGAGAACATAAATCACTCGCTTAATCATTATCAAGACCAATTATTAAATCGATTTGGCGCCGATGTCGCCGTCACTGATATTCAATCAACCATCGGACAAAAATTAATCTTGGTGCATCACCAAGGCCGATCGAATATAATACAGTTGCAACGCGGTTTTGACGGTCCGCAAATTACGGTTACGCCAGATGTTGTCTGCCCCGCCATTTAATTACAAAATAGAAAGTGAGATAAAAATTATGCCAACAAAAATCGTTATGCTAACCCCAACTAATGTTGATCAAGTCGGAATCCTTGAAGCAACATTTCTAGCAGCCACTATACGATATGGCGATAAAAATCTGATTGAAAAAGCTATGCTCCATACTGAAATGCTTGCTGAACTTGATGCGATGACAGCCTCATCAGCCCCGTTCATTGAAATACGACTCTTTGGTGATCGTATTGAAACAACCAAACATGCGCTTGAAATAATGCGTAACATGTACGAAGCAAATCATCAATTGGACTTGGCACTCGAATGCTGTGATATGATCCAGGATATTCTGATGCAGGAATGCGCCTTTTATGAATATCATACGATAACAGAAATTCAAACAAAAGTGCTTGATCTGATACAAACGCAGGCACTTAGTGTAACACCAACCGAAGCAATCGCATTAGTGCATAACACAACACTTGCACTAAAAAATGCCATCAAACAATTTGATGATAATGATCACACAACCATGGCAGAGCTCTATCGAGATCTTTTTGCTGACTATGAAAGACAAGTGATACAATCAATGTCTTGCCTTATTGTCGAATAATTAAAACTCAAGAAAGTGAATTTGCCGAATCAGCATTGCCACAAAATTAAAAGAAAGCGAGTTAAAAAATATGAATTTTGTAATATTCGCCATTGTAGCATTGAGTTTTATCGGTGTTGTTTTAAATGTTGCGCCAGCACTACTTGAAGACTGTATTCACCGCCGTGACATGGCATCGTATCGCAAAATCAAGTGGTTTTTGGTTGTCCTGGCAGGCGTTCTACTTTGCATCATCATCTGGGCGACCTTTTATTTTAAAATTTAACAGAAAGTGAGAAATCATAATGAGCAATAAACCAATCTTCAGAGGACCATCTGAATTTAGTGAAAATACGATGGCCAAAGAATTTGAAAAATTCGAGTTCCATAATTATGAATTGAAAGACAAAATCATCGAAGTATTATTTATCGGCAGTCGAACAGCCTATATCAATGCCGGAAATTCCTACAAATATCAATGCGATCGGGATCACATCTGGCGTTACAGGCACGGCATAACGGCAGCAGGCTTTGCCTATATGAAAAACCAGAACAACCTGCGCAAAAACTCACCGCCACTTGACTGGGATCTTGGACCCACAAATACTGAACTAATTGATCAACTGACGTCCCTGATTGCTGATAATCAACCTGACAATAAAGACAGCGAGTTGTTACAACTGATAGTTGAACGCTTTGATCGAATGAATGAACTGCTACATGATTTTGTACAACTGACAAAAAATAACGAAACAACCAACAACCAATTAAAATTATTAGTCAAATATGGCTTCAATCGGCATGAACTCGTCCGTGAATACGGCTATGCCAAAGGCCGGTCTGCCATTGCTGAACAAAAATATAGCAATTGACTTTTTATTAAATGTACGCTATGATGTACACAAATGGAGGTGACAAAAAATGACAAACATAAATGCCACTAATTTACGAAAAAATTTATTTGAATATCTAAATTCAGCCGTTGAATATAATGATGTGATTAATGTAAACACCAAAAAAGGCAATGCGGTTATCATCAGTGAAGAAGATTATAACAGCATGTTAGAAACGATTTATCTGATCAGCATACCTGGAATGAAAGAACGCTTGGATGAAGGCGTTGTGCTCCGTGGCGAGGATTGTGAGGATTTTAAATGGTAAAAGGATATCGAATAGTTATCTCAAAAGCCGCCCAGAAAGATAAGGGTAAGATTAAAGAAATCCCCGTCCTCAAACGGAATGCCGAGAAGCTAATTCGAGTCCTAGAGGAGAACCCCTATCAAAACCCACCGTCATATGAAAAGTTGAGCGGTAAATATAAAGATCTCTATTCTCGACGTATTAATCAGCAACATCGGCTAGTTTACAAGGTCGACGAAGATAAAAAAGTGGTTATAATCATCAGCATGTGGTCCCATTATGAGTTTTGAAAAAGAGTGTTTAGTCATAAATGGCTGAGCGCTCTTTTTTTTTATAATAAAATCACATATGTGACAACCCCAATTTGCAATCATAGATTGCCGGGATTACAATTGATAAGAAAATTCTAAAATACGAAAGTGAGAACATAAAATGAATAATCTACCAAAAATATGGGAACAAATGCCGTCAAAATTTCAAATTGTAACCCAAGTCGGCCAGCCGTTAAAACTATATGGATCTAATAATGGTGTGTTCTATCACAACGATGGCCGACTTTGCACCAGACACCATTTTATCGATGCAACAATATCGCAATCGTTATTTGATAACGTCAAAAAAGGTGTACTAACAATCAAAGAATTAAATTAAGAAAGAGAGAACCTAATATGGGAATAATTATTCAAACAATTTTATTATTTTGCTGGTCGGTGATAGCAATCGGTATGGGTCTTAATTCGGTAGAAACAAAACACGCCTACCTGAGTGGCTTCTTCTTTTCAACGGCAACGATATCGATCCTGATTGTTACTTATAATATAATAATGATATTAAGCACAAAATAAATTAAGAAAGTGAGAACATAAAATGCAAGAATTCAATATTAAAATAGATACAACAACAGAAGCCTTTGGTGACACTGATAAAACAGCGAAACAGGAATTGGCCCGTATTCTGATGCAATTGGCACTTGACTTGATGACAGACGGTGAACCAACCCATTTGTCTGACAAAGATACCAATACTGTTGGTTTGGTCAGCTACACATTTGCTGAAGATATCGATGAAACAGACGAATACACAGCCGAACGCAATTATATATTAAGCGTTCTCGATCCAGAGAAACATGAACCAGTCGCTTATGTCACTAATTTACCACGCGAAGACAGACAAAAAATTATTCAAGATGTTATCGAAGAATTAATGCACAGTGATGATTATCTAACGCCATCTGAAAATGACGATAAAGAACTCACGCCTGAAGCCTTCGGTCAATTACTCACCACCTAACACCTGATGGTGTTTGAGGTGGGAGCTTGTAACTGCCCGGAAGTGTAAGCGTCTGTGGACTCCTTCCTTTGGAAGCATATGAGGAAACCTCACATCGTGGCGTTACATCACAGGGTGATTGACAACACCCTTTAGCAATACGTTTACGCGTTGCTAACTGTACTGAGGTACTGGATTCCCTTGGCATACAGATTCATGGCACCGATCCGATCATCGTTAGATGTGTAATGACAATTTTTGCAGACAAAAACGTGTTTCTTTTTGTTACGATTGGCAGCTTCGGTGTGACCACACGACGGACATGTTTGGCTGGTGTAAGCAGGATCTACGAACAGAGTGTTATCACCGGCAAGCAACGCTTTATAAGCCAGTTTCTGACGAAAATCAAAGAACGCCCAGCTAACTGAAACATAACGATTCTTGCGTTTAACTTTTTCAGTCACCGTGCGAATACCGGTTAAATCTTCTAAAATAAACAACGTGCCTGTCGGATGAGAATCAACGAGTGCCTTTGATATCTGATGATTAACATCACACATCCAACGGTTTTCTCGCTGCCCAATGGCTTTCAGGCGGTGTCGGGCTGACGGTGTCTGTTTACGCTGAAGCTGACTGCGCAGAGATTTATAGCCGGCCCGTTTTTGTTTGATTGCACGACCGTTAAAAAAGGTCGTCTGCTTCTTACTATCGTAGGTGGTCGCCAGAAAATTAATCCCCAAATCAACGCCAACAACATTGCAAACGTCATTGTCACTCAATGTTTCTGAGTCTCGGGTGACCGGAATATGTAGAAACCACTTTTTGTGTTTATGAACAAGCTTGGCCGTACCGAAGTGCCATACATCATCAAAATACTGTTGCATTCCTTCTTTGTGACACTTAAGTTTTAATCGGCCAGTTAATGTATTGACTGAAAAGCTGTCAGCTAACAACGAGTAATCCCGGTTCCAGACCAGGTCGTATTCCGGATGCCTGAAATTGGGTTTACGCCATTCTTTTTGGGTCTTTAAAATAGTCTTATAGCGAGCAATCACGGTTTTCAACGTGGACTGCGCCATTTGTGATTTCAGACCAAACTGACAGCGAAGGGTTTGATATAAGATCGTGTTCAAACTACTCTGATTTAAATCATGAGTTTCAAAAATATGGTCCGAAACAAAGTTGCACGCCGCTGAATAAGCCTGCATGGTAGCGCTCAGCAATAGTTGCTCGGCAGATGTTGGCAAAATTTGAAATTTAGCAGTAATAGTTATCATACAAATCACAACCTTTCACTAACTATATTATATCATATTATTAGTGAAAAAACAAATATTAATTAAAAAAAACAAGAATAAACGGCAACTCCTCCACCGCTTTAAAAGACGGGGGTATCCTCACCAACGCTTGGATGAAAAAAAAAAAGAACCCTTATTTTGACACAAGGGTTCGTTGTGATCTTACACACCCAATCCACAGATTTGGTCGCATTAAGCTGTACCAATCATGGGTGAGGCCTGTTAAACAATGGTCTTTGACGTGAGTTTAATACGCATACAGTTATTACTAAACTCGTTGCATGCGATGCCCGTTGTGTTTCTCATAAAATAGAACAGATAAAGAATATTTTGAAGAATCCACCAGGAATTGCACCTGGATGCAGGAGGTTTCTGATGCCTTGCCTGTGCTACTATTTACACCATGGATTCAGGTTGCATGAGAACCCTTTTAGCCGCAAAACTCATGCTGTGAGATGACGTGTGTTGCTGTTGACCACTCAGTGCAGTGGTATGATTTTTTAGATCACTTACATTAAACATTTTCATCACTTTGCCCCTTTGCTCCGGAAACTTTTCAACACTGTCAAGGGGGTGTTTTTTGGTGAATAAGAACCCGTGGAAAACTTACTCAATGTGAAATACTCGCCAGATCCGTTCCATGCTAAATTTCATGGTATGTCTGAGTGCAGCGTCTGATTTAAAGCTTTCTTTCACTTCCCCCTTCAAATTGCTTGGTATTAGACCCGCAGGGGAGTTTTTATTTGAATCAAGTGGTCACCAATGGTAGGTTTGAGCCTGCTATTGGTGTTGGCATGGATATGAGGATTCGAACCTCAGACACGCGGTGTTGGAGACCGCTGCTCTGGCCATCTGAGCTATATCCATGAATTTTGTCAGTGATCTTGTTAAAATAGAACCCTTATTTTACACAAGGGTTCGTTATCATCTTACACACCTATCCAATGCAGTACAAGGATGGGTGATGCCTGCCAGTGCTATCAACACGATTTTAGAATATGCGCACTTAGGTTACTCACTTATGAGAAGTGTTTCATACCAACAGGATCAAATTAATTTGGTGAGCATTTACAGAATCGAACTGTGAATGCGCTGAGCTACAGCACATCAACCATTATACTCAGGACAGAAAACGCCGATGCTTGACAACGGCGTAATCAGGAACGCTGTCTACACTAGCAGATGCGCTGTTTTTGGTCAATAACTCAGGCGCGACCCAAGTTGTGCAATTCAAAAGTAATTAATTTTCAAATCACGACCAACTATTTAATACAATGTTGAAAATCGTTCAGTGAAACGATTTTGCGTTTATTGGCAGCGGTACAAGGAGTTAAACCTTGGATAACAGGATCAAAACCTGTTGTGTTATCGTTACACCATACCGCTATGATTAAAATGGACGCTTATCCAATCTACTGCTTTCGGTGCAAATCAGGAGATCAACCCTGGTTCACCTAAACTATAAATCAGGTTCAGCGTCCCAAAACATGTTTTTTTGGTCATTGCAGGTCTTGAACCTGCGCACAACCCCTCTCGGAGTCAGCTCTACCACCTGAGCTTAAATGACCATGTTTAAATAAAAAATTGGGGTGGGATTGATTACCCACATTTCCCTGACAGCGACAATATAAATAATTGACTATACCAGAGTGTATTGTGTCTCATGTGACCATAATGTGCAATCGCGCAATGCGATCCCGGGTACCACACAAAGTTTTTTCACACAAGATCTTGATACGACTCTCAAATTTGACAAATGGATGCGCAGGCGGGATTCGAACCCGCGACCTAAAGCTTATGAGGCTTTCGAGCTAACCACTGCTACTACTGCACAAAGTGTTTAGAGAAAATAGAACCCTATCATAACAATAAGGTTCCTACAAAATTTGAATTGGCTAAGAGTGGTGTTTATAAGCTACCGATCCGACAATGCAAATTTTTCTAAGGGGTTA
>JGI24147J20444_1000983_pt1 | contig 15073 bp, 10 predicted proteins | sample BarGraIncub1133A_FD_20444 | JGI IMG/M metagenome (IMG submission 20444) | reverse complement strand
AGAGCCGCCGGATGATTCCGGTAAGCTCAGCACGTTAATTTTACCACACGAAAAAGATATCGAGGATGGATTACCTCTGTTTTTCGGAAAATCAAGGCAAAAACAAGACTGCCGGAATAATCCGGCAGCCCTTTTACTTTCAGTTTATCTGTTTGAAGTCGGTATGATCAAAACAATAATATTGTCCGACTATTTCTGTGTCTTTTTGCGTAAAACGATTCGAATTGAAAACACTCCCAAAGCTGATGCAGCCAGCGTGAACGCAAGGGTTTCAAATCCGCCCTGTTCCCCTGTCTTGACAACAGCAGATGTATTTCTGACTGCGCCGGCTACTGCAGATGTGGGGGCAGCATTGTACTGTGCAGTTACAGTAAGATTGGACAGTATATTAGTAAAGGGTGCATTCCAACCGCTGAACGTATAACCGCTGCGTGTCGGTGAAGCGGGCGCTGCAGCGGATTCACCATTGTTCACAGTCTGTGTCTTGAGCACGGTACCGTTCCAATCGACAAAAGTTACCGAATAATTCGTTACTTTCCAAAGTGCAAAAAGTGTTGTATCTTTCGTGATCACAAATGTACTGCTTGGGGAATAGTTCGTTCCGCTCCCGTCAGATGACGTATTCCAAGCTGTGAACGTATGTCCGGTTAACGAGAAGCTATTGGGTAATACTGTAACTTTTTCTGTACGGAGATATGAGTTATTGTTGTCAACCAGCGTTCCGGAACCGCTGTTTGCACGATAGATCACATTATATGAAGGCTCAATAATAACGTTTTTAGCAGCCTGATCCCATGATGTTAATGCTGACAGTCCCGCAATACTTGTGATTGTCTGACAATTTGGTTCCTGACCGCCTGTCGGGAAATCGGTGTTAACAATGTATCCGTTAACTCCGGATAAAATTCCGCATCCATTCAGAATCATCCTGGCATGTACACCGGAGTTTGACTCACTGACGTTATCACCGGCAAAAATAGCGGCTGATGCTAATGACTGACAATTCGCATCAACGTGGCTGTTACTGATTGTGATGTCTCCACCCTCACCCGAAGTCTCGAACATGTAATTCGGACCGGTAAGAATCCCGTAAGAATGACCGTAAGAATATACGTTACTATCATTTATTGATATAGATGATGACGAAACTATTCCAACGTACTTACCATATACAAGTACGTTTGAGCAATTCGTTATTGTTAAGTCTCCACTGCTTACAATTCCATATGCCCCGTTTGCTGAAAACATGCCCGAGACATTTATTCCCAGATTTCTTTCGCATATTATACCAGATCCTCCGGAACTAATTGTCAGATTTCCACTTCCGGCAATATTCAGATTGCCATTACAGACAATCGAATTACCGTTGCTGCTCTGTATATAGTTATCACTGCCGGCAGCAAGTACCAGCGAGGCACCATCAGGTAGAATCAGCGAATCACTTGAGGCAGATGACAGCATGATCCCGCTGAGAGTAAGAGTTTGGGAGACTGCATCCCATGACCATCCTTCTCCGATTGGTGCAGTCAACGAATTAGTGAAATCCAGTTGTTCGTCAGAATACACAGCGGGATCGAATACGGTCAGTGAAAGTGTTCCATTATCAAAAGTATCATATCCCCCAACAAATATATAATAAGTCTGAGAACTGTCTGCTGTGTAACGAATACCAATGCTGTCAGATGTAACAGATTCATTAGTGCCCTTTGTCAGTGCATCAGCCAGATAAATGTAGGATCGAAAATCAGTACTCGTTTGAATAACAAGAGTCTGACCTGCGGTCAGCTCCACACTGTAGCCCTTCACAAACATCAGACAGGTGTCAGGTGCATATGCCAGCTGAGAACTATCCCCGACAAGTCCTACAGTGGCCGTATCACTGGCTGACAGTGTTATCGGGTTGTATTTCATGTCTGCATAAGATATCGGGGCATTTGTTTGTCTGACCATGGCCGGATCAAGCCCGGAAATAGTACACTCAGCATCTGTCCCAATTTTATGAACCACACAGAAAATTGTACCGGAATTAGAAAGAGAACCGGAATAGAGCAAAATTACAGAACTATCTGCAATTGAAGCTCCGGAAGCATTAATAAGACTGCCTGTACCATTAATACTAATTATGAGGCCATCCATTTTTGCATTGTTCTGAAGGATTCCATCAACAACAATATTACTCGCATCGGTACACCTGATTCCGCCGTTATTAATGAGAGTGCCGCCTGATTGAACGGCAAGGTTATGGTAACTTATTGTCATACCGTATGCCCTATCCGGAACGGGCTGTACAATCTAGGATATCAGTATTATTTCAAAATTCTAAAATACTATTTATGGAAATGCAATATAAAAAACAAAAAACCACAATTCGCAGTACTAAAACGCAGTTCAAATTTAAATACGGCCATTGTGTATATTCTAACGCAATGGCCGTTCAATGGTACTGATCTAAAATGCATGTAATCTAGTCCGAAATTAATTTCTGTGCAAGTTCCGCTGATGCAAGTGCGTCTTTGGCGTAGTAATCTGCGCCGATCTCCCTGGCGGCATCAACCGTCATCACGGCTCCGCCAACCAAAATCGGGCATATGCCTTTCTGTTCTTTCAGACGCCTTATAGTCCTTTCCATATTAAATACTGTGGTAGTCATCAGTGCGGACAGGCCGATCATTTTCGGCTTATGCTCAAGAAAAGCTTCGACCACTTTTTCGACGGGAACATCTTTCCCCAAATCAATAACCTGGAAACCATAACTCTCCAATACGACCCGGACAATATTTTTACCGATGTCATGGATATCACCCTCGACGGTTGCCATGAGAATCGGTCCTTTGCCCTGCTTCTCCCCTTTTACAAATGTCTCCTTGAGTACTCCGAAGGCAAGCTTGGCAGTCTCCGCAGATAAAATCAGCTGAGGAAGGAACAGGCGGCCGGATTCGTACTTTTTACCGACTTCATCAAGGCCGGGAATCAGTTGTTCATTTATAATTTGAAGGGAAGATAAGGATTCGAGTTCTACCCGGGTCTTTTCTTCTATTTGGGCCTTCATGCCTGAAATAACCATGTCTTTCAGCGACATTTCGGCTACGGATTGTCCTGCTTCTGCCGGTACTGCGAAGCTTTGGAAATTGGAATCGGCAGGTGCGCCCAAAGATCCGTTACCGGGTCGATCGGCCGCATGCCGCTTAATGTACCTTGCACTGTCAATGTCCTTGCTGGAAAGCACTTCATATGCGTCGACCGTTGCCATAAGATCCCTGTCGAGCGGGTTCATAATCGGAAGGTCAAGGCCTGCAGACAATGCCATGGCCATAAAAGTCTTGTTGATAAGCGGGCGGTTCGGAAGGCCGAAGGAGACATTGCTGCACCCTAAGACAGTGTGGACACCAAGCTCTTTTTTAACAAGGGCAACGGCCTTCAAGGTCTCCCCCACTTCTTTTTGCTGGGCGGATGCCGTGAGGACAAGGCAGTCGATAATCACATCGGACCGGTCAATCCCATAACTTTCCGCCGTCTCAATAATCCGTCCTGCAATCGCAAGCCGGTCCTTTGCTAAAAGCGGAATCCCGTCTTCATCAAGTGTCAGTCCGATAACCACACCGCCGTATTTTTTAACAATCGGGAAAACGGCTTCCATCACTTCTTTTTTTCCGTTCACTGAGTTTATGAGGGGTTTGCCGTTATAGATCCTGCACGCTTTCTCTAAAACAGTCGGACTTGAGCTGTCTATCTGAAGCGGCAGCCGGATAATTTCCTGAATGCTTTGGATCACCTTGATCATGACCGCTGCTTCATCAATACCGGGGAGTCCGACATTGACGTCAAGCACATCCGCACCGGCCTGCTCCTGATGAATTGCCTCCAAAAGGACTTCCTCATAACGCTGGTGCAAAAGAGCATCCTTAAGTTTTTTCTTGCCGGTGGGATTCAGGCGTTCACCGCAGATAACCACCCTGTCTCCAAAGGTAACACATGCGCTTCCGCTGGTAACCCGGGTACGGGCAGAATTGAATCTGCGGTGGACCGTCTCCTTTTCAATCAATTTTGATGCACCGCGGATATAGTCGGGTGTCGTTCCGCAGCATCCTCCGACGGCACTTACACCTTCATGGACAAAGTCCCGGATAAAGCCGGAAAATTCTTCAATGGTCACATTATATGTTGTCTTGTTGCCCGAATAGGTCGGCAGCCCTGCATTGGGCTGGACAAGTACCGGGATTCTGGCAATTGACAGTATTTCCCGGACAATCGGGGCCATCTCCTTAGGTCCAAGGGAACAGTTGACACCAAGCGCATCTACACCGATTCCCTCAAGGAATGCTACCATTGCATCCGGGCCTGCTCCCATCAGCGTCCTGCCGTTTGCCTCAAATGTCATTGTCGCAAAAACAGGAAGGTCGGAATTTTCCTTGACTGCAAGGACAGCTGCTTTCATCTCATACAAATCACTGATTGTTTCAATCAGAACCGCATCAACCTGATCGCGTGCAAAAACCACCTGCTCCTTGAAAGTCTCGTAAGCATCTTCAAACGAAAGTGTTCCCAGCGGTTCAATAAGCTGGCCGACAGGTCCCATGTCCAAAAACAAAAAACAGTCCTTTTTTATGCCTTCCTTGAGGCACCTGTCTTTTTCCATGGAAATAGCAGATCGTCCGTTTCTGACGGCTGCATCAATAATTTCTTCCAATGAATAAGGACACTCATCAATGCGGTATCGATTCGAACCAAAAGTATTCGTTAATATACAGGAAGCACCGCTGGCAAGATATTCCCTGTGAATATCCATAACAATATCCGGATGAGTCAGATTGTAGATCTCCGGAAGTTCGCCTGGCACAAGCCCCCTTGCCTGCAGCTGGGAACCCATGCCCCCGTCAAAAATCAGCGGTGTCTGTCCAAGCTTTGTAAGAAGAAGCTCCTTGGCATTCATCGGGAGTGATTCATCGGCTTTATTGGTAAGAAGGTCATTATTGTCGATATGCGGGGTTATTTTATCTGATAGCATACAGTATTGTTCCTCCTATATTCACAGTTATCAAACTTGCGGCATCCGATGCATGTTTTTTTCTGATCATCTTTACCAATTCCGACAATTCCTGAAATTGACTTCTGTGGTAACATCAGCATCGCGGGCGTAAGTGTCAGACCGATTCTTCTCCCTGCATCAAGTACATGTAAAAGCTGCTTTTGCATAGTGAGCGGGACATCTCCGTATCCGGGGCTGAATCGAAAAGTCAGCGGCGAAAACGGCAGTGATTCCTGCAGCAGGTCACAGGTCTCTTCAATAAGCGCGCTGGCGGCCGCATCCATAACAACGTACCTTGCCATGTCAAAGCCGGCATAGTACCGCATTCGCTGGTCCAACGGAACACCAAGCGTCCCCGCGATCAGAAGACAGCTCCTGCATCCCATTAGCAGTTTCTGGAGATCTGAATAATGAAGGTCGATTTCCGCATCAATTGCCAGCAGTCCATTCTTTTCTTCAAGGTCAAAAACACGATGAACCGTGCGGGGATTTGCATAGTCTATTACCTCGGCGACAGCCGAATTAATCAGGTCGTCCTGCTCCTTAGTAATAACCTGATCTGAATAATGAAGATAGCGGAGAGTCTCTTCACGGATCACAGAACGCACCTCCCTTGCAGAAGTCATATTATATCGTCAATTATTAGTGAAACATCTTATGAATATCTTGTCAAATGAAGAAGTCGGATTTTGGTTTGCAGGGCATCCTGGAGTATGTCATATGACAATGGTTTCGACTGTAACTTTGTCACAGCAGCAAGAGTTGTCTTCTTGTATACTGCTGTTATCCGGCGGAATACTTATTACCTTCAAATATTCCCGCCGGATGAAAGCGAAGGATATAAAATGAATGCATTTATTGATCCGCCAAAAAGGATCCTATTTTTTCTTAGATTTGGCATATGGATTTTCCGCAAGGTCACAAAAAAAGAAATGCTTGCAGTCAAATATGCCCGTATGATTTCTGCAGCTCCCCTGGATTTCCCTGCAGAATTTATCAAGGAGATGAAAGAAGAATTCACAAACCGGGATATTGTTATACTCGCCAGCACATCCGCACAGGTAAACTACTGGGCACGGCTGTGTTCGGCTCTCGGTGTGCCTCCTGCCGGATTCACAGAAGAATGCACTATCGGACATATGGAACCCTGAGAGACAGGATCAGCATCCTGAAGTGCGCCGTTTTTACGCAAAAAGCCGGATACGAGATATCGTTTCCGGCTTTTTGCAATAACAGGCAATCTAAATTAGTTTGCTTATTTGATCAATACTGCCTTGGCAGCCTGAGAATGCCAAAGAGCGGGGGATATGAATTGTATTACTGATCCTTGAACAGCGGAGTGGACAGATAGCGCTCGCCGGTATCCGGCAGCAGTACTACAATCTTCTTGCCGGCGTTTTCCGGAAGCCGTGCGATCTGTGTTGCCGCATACAAAGCTGCACCGGATGAGATACCGACAAGGAGTCCCTCTGATTTGGCAACCGCGCGGGCTGTTGCAAAGGCATCATCATTTTCCACCGGGAAAATTTCATCATAAATCTTCGTGTTCAGTACAGCAGGTACAAAACCGGCACCAATTCCCTGAATCTTGTGCGGGCCCTTTCTTCCTTCAGACAGAACGGGGGATCCTGCAGGTTCGACGGCAATCACTTTGACGCCCGGCTTTTTAGCCTTCAGTACTTCTCCGACACCTGTGATCGTTCCGCCTGTACCGATTCCGGCTACAAATATATCCACTTCACCATCTGTATCTCTCCAGATTTCTTCTGCAGTTGTTTTTCTGTGAATCTCAGGATTTGCCGGATTGGTAAACTGCTGAGGCACATAGGAGTTCTCAATTTCTTTGGACAGCGCCTCTGCTTTGGCAATTGCTCCGGGCATTCCTTCCGCTCCGGGAGTAAGTACAAGCTCAGCCCCAAGGGCTGCAAGAAGGCTTCTTCTCTCAATACTCATGGTCTCAGGCATAGTCAGTATAAGACGGTATCCCCGGGAGGCCGCAACAAAGGCAAGGGCAATGCCCGTGTTACCGCTGGTCGGCTCAATAATAACTGTGTCCTTGTTAATCTTACCCTTTTCTTCACCATCTTTGATCATCGCAAAACCAATACGGTCTTTAACGGAAGAAAGAGGATTGAAGTACTCCAGCTTCGCAAGAATGGTAGCATAAGTCTGGTTTTCTTTGTTATACCGTGTCAGTTCCAGAAGGGGTGTGTTGCCGATCAGATCAGTCAGTGTTTTTGCAATTTTTGCCATGGTGTTTTCCTCCTCAGGGTGTTTGCGGTTTTTCCGCGTTGGAAATGGTGTTTCAAATTGTTTGATAGTTATTTGATTCGCGGTTGTTTTCTATTTTACAGTCCGTCAGTATCAGGTTCAGGGAGCAGATGCTGCAGATACGCCGGATATGGCAGGTTTACGAATATTCTTCAGAAACAATCTCATCTATGAACGCTTTATCTATTGTTGCTTCTGATCATTGTCATGTACAGTTACAATGTTAGCATAGGTTTGGGCTGCTGTGGAGTCGGAAGACTTACTTGTACTGGCATTTGATGCCACGCAACATCGAATGGGGTTTCCACTTTGCAGGAACTTGTTCTTCAATGCCATTTTGCATCCCCCCTTTTCATTCCGTACTATTCATACCGAATTAGTACGATTTGATGTCACTATCATACTTCGCAAGCGTTTTCATGTCAAGCCCCTTTTTTAAAAAATCCCGGCAAATTGGGATTTTCATTTATCGCAGGCAAAAAAGTGATAAAATTGTGAAATCATTACAGATTTCTACATAATTTCTTCACATTCCCATTGCAATATTGTAAATAACATTCTTCAAATTGACATTCTGGAAAGTTGACATGAAAGCAGGCCCAATGAATAAGAAAATACAGTTGATTCAAAATGTTTGTCTCGAAAATGAGTTGTTCATAATTCCCGAATCATCAAAACACAGGCACACAAAACGTCTGACCCTGACAAAAATAACCTCCGTACTAATTGTTGCGTCGCTTATGGCTGTCACGCTGCCAAATAGTGTTGCAGCAGCAACAACCATACAGCAAAACAATCTTATACCCGTTACTTTAAAAGACGGTGTGTCTTTCACCTCACAGATCCATTCAATTCCATATATACCGGGTGAAGGTGAAGATACGGACACTGCAGAACCGGAAGCCCTGAGCCCTGAAGTCACTGCCTTGTTGGAGTTTGCCGCCGCTCAGCTCGGCAAACCATATGTTTTCGGCAAAACCGGACCCAAATCATTTGATTGTTCCGGACTTGTATATTACTGCTTAAATATGGCGGGGGTATCCGTCGATCGGAATACGGCATACGGGTATTCGAGGATAAAGGTTTGGGAGAAGATAACTTCAATGGATGATTTGCAGCCGGGAGATCTTTTGTTTTTCAGTGTCGGAGGCAAAAAAATCGGACATACAGGAATCTATATCGGCGATGGGAATATGATAGATGCATCTTCTTCAAGCGGCAAAGTTGTTCAACGATCCTGCGTCACTTCATACTGGATAAAACATTTTGTTGTAGCTCGCAGGGCATTGTAAAAACACGGGTTATTCCTCAGATGATCCATTGATTTCAGCAGATAAAAAGGGGCGGTCATATGACTGCCCCTTTTTGATGTTTCAAGATGAATGAACGATTATTTGACTTTTATACCGAATATTTTTTTAGCATAGGATCCGACTACCAACATATCATTGTAGACCGCAGGCGAGCTTTCGACATTGGCACCGAGTGAAATGACATCCAGGTCCTTACCGGTCCTTGGATCAAACAGATGCATATTACCGGCAGAATCGCAGAACACAGCGTACGTTTTGCCGTCATCACTCTTTATCGGCACCGGTGAACTCCAGCTATAGGCAGCCAGGTCGCGTTCCCAGATCAGCTTGCCGGTTTCTTTATCAAGTGCGATCAGTTTGCCGTCTGATTCAGAAGAAGTCAGGCATACATTAAAAATAATCAGATCTGAGATATCATCCTGCCCGACAAGCGGGGTAGCTAAAGCGCCACCATTAAGGTAGAAGTGATAGACACATGGGATATCGTACTGCCAGATCAGTTCCCCTGTCAGTGCATTAAGTTTACGGATATTGCAGTCAGCACCTACTTTGGAAACAGCAGAGCGTTTATCAATCTCATTTGCAGTATAGAGTGAAACACCGGATGATGACTCCTCAAGAGTAATCGTACAATCACTGTCATCTTCAGCATTATAAATCCAGACCGGCTTGAGCGTATCGATATCCAGACACTGCACAACACCGCCGTTGTCGCTGAAATACAGGAAATTCTTATATGCTGCCGGTGAACTTTCTATGCCAAGCTCATCCGAGTAGCTCGTGTGATAGCGATAACGCGTGATCTGCGGGGTAATCGACAGTTTTCCGGCTGCTTCGTCATATTGGGTATTCAGCTTAGTCATGTAAACCATGCCGTTTTCTGCACACTCAATGAAGGTATCGGTTTTGGCATCTATCAGACCCGAAGAATCCCAGGCACCCCATTTGCGGAATGCCAAATCATCACGCCCATATAAAGCATACATTTCCGTCTGGTCGAGCAAGTTGAAGATATGGTAGTTGAATTCCCCATAAGTGCCGCCGTTTTCATTTAATCCCTGTCCGCAGTAGAGAATCGGGTAACCGCGCGGATCAATGACTCCTGTACCCTTAAATGTGAATCCCACGTCGATGGGCTTGCGTGTTTCCTTCCCTGTAACAAGATCCAGAAAATAAATGTTTCCGTCAAAAACAGGGTAAATGACTTCGACAAGATCTTTCTGCTTCATTTCAGAAGAAATATTCATGGCCATCCGTGTTGATTCCGGCCAATGGACAAGCAGTGGCTGCCCTGTCCAGCCTGAGCCCGGCCAGTAACTATCCGTACTGCTGACGGCGCCGATGTCTTTCGTCCAGACGATCTCAAGCTTCTTCTGGCTGACATGGGCAGAGCCCCAAGCCGGTGCACTCCGGTAATTGTTTCCTCGAAAAGCGAGGACCCCTTCAATACCCGTGTAGTCTGAAGGCTTGCCAAATGAAATCGGTTCGTTCGCCTGATATTCAGAAACAGCCTGTCCGCTCTTGAATATCCAATAATCAATCGTTGCTCCGTCTGTGCCTGTGACCGTCATTTTCTTTTCCGGCAAGGCATTTGCCCCGTCAAAAACTGCAGGGGTCAGCCATGACATTTTCAAATCGTCCGGGTTCGACGGCGGAAGCGGTGTGGGATCAGCCGAGGGGATCGAGGTTGGAGCAGGTACAGGTGTGGTTTCCGTAGAAATACCGTTAAGGACTGATGTATTGGCAGTCTGTGGGTTTGCAGTCCCTCCGGCCTGATCTGTATTATCCTTCGCTGACTGAATGATGTTGCCGGCTAAACAGACAATAACTGCTCCCACTAGAAGAACGGCTGCAGTGAAGGCCAGTGCCCTTATTTTTTTCATTCTTTTCACTTTATTTCTGGATGTCATTGAAGCACTTCCTTTTCATATAACCTGTTTATTTTTTGTTATCAGGCGGACCCATTTAACAGCTTCATACCAAAGCACTGACGCGGCCGCTATTCCAAACGCCAGCAGGAACTGCGTGACGGAAAGAGCGGACAGCTTCAGAAACCCACTCAATGGAGTGTACAGCATCAGAAGAAGTCCTGCAAATGTTCCGATATTTACGGCCCACATAACTTTGTCCCTGATTAAAAGAGCCAGCGTCCGGAAGGCGAATTTACTATTGGAACTGTTGACCTGGACCAGGAACAGGTTGGCAAGCATAATGACGGAAAGTCCCATCGTACGGGCAAGCGGTGCATTGTCCGGATTCTGCTGAAGGAAAAAATAATACGAACCGAAAGATGCTCCGAAAATGGCCATTCCCTGTAAAACGCTTTTCACCAGCGTGGATGTTAACAGAAGCTTTTCGTTCGGATCACGGGGTTTTCTGTCCATGATATCCTGTTCAGCCGGCTGGCGCTCCAATACAATGGAGCATGTCGGATCGATAACCAGCTCCAGGAGTACAACATGTAACGGAAGCAGCATCAGGCTTGCCGGTGCAATACCTATGAGAGGTGCCAGCAGGGAGGCAAATGCAATGGGTATGTGAATTGAAAACACATAGCCGACAGCTTTTCGGATATTGTCATAGATTCTTCGACCATCGCGGATGGTGTCCACAATCGTTGAAAAATTATCATCCATAAGTATCAGATCAGCTGCTTCACGGGATACTTCCGAGCCGCGCTTGCCCATTGCAATACCGATGTCCGCATTTTTAAGAGCCGGGGCATCGTTGACGCCGTCGCCGGTCATAGCGACCACTTCCCCGTTCTCTTTGAACGCTTTTACAATCCTCATTTTATGCTCCGGTACAACGCGGGAGAAAATGCTGACATCCCTGACGCGTTCCCTGAGTTCATCATCGCTCATGCTATTCAGCTGATCACCGGTAATAATATGATCACTGTTCGGCATGCCGATCTGTTTTGCAATGCTGCTTGCAGTAATCCCGTTGTCACCCGTGATCATGACAACACGCACACCTGCTCTGGTGCATTTCTTTATATCTTCTTTTACAGATTCCCGGGGCGGGTCGGCAAGGCCGATTAATCCGCACAGAGTAAGGGAGCACTCTGAAATAGTCGTCGGAATCCGGTCTTCCGAGGCAGGCTTCATCATCCCCACAGCGATGACACGAAGACCTTTCCGGGACATCTCCAGGATTTTGTCATTTGTCAGTCTGCTCTCGTCTTCCGTCAATTTGCAGATCGTAAGAATTTTTTCAGGGGATCCTTTGGCGGCTACAATGATTTCTCCGTCGTGATGCCAGACGTGTCCCATCATTTTGAGTTCATTCGTGAAGGCATATTCCGTAATCAGTTCACCTCCGAAAAGGTGGTCTTTGGTTATTTTATTTTCTTCACAGTAACGGAGCATTGCTTTTTCCATCGGGTCGTAGGCATCCGTCTCGCAGCCAAGACCCATGACTTCGATCAATTCCTCCATACTGTCGTTACTGTTGATGTCTTCCCTCAGCGTCCACACATCCTGAACCGTCATCCGGTTCATGGTAATCGTACCTGTTTTGTCCACGCACAGCACGGATACGGCCCCAAGCGTCTCAACTGCCGGAAGCTTTCTTACGAGCGACTGCTTTTTAGCAAGACGCCATGCCCCCATCGACAGAAAAACGGTAAGGATAACAGGAAATTCTTCCGGGATCATTGCCATCGCAAGAGTAATTCCGGACAGAATGCTCTCGATGATACGCGCGCCGAATGCATGGTCAGGAATATTGAAGTATGTAATTGTGCCGACCAGGGCAAAAAGAACGGCAGCGATTCCTGCACAAAGCTTGACCAGATGACCGGTCTGCTTCTGAAGGGGTGTCGGATTTTCCTGCGCAGCAGCGACATCCGTGCCAATCTTACCGTATTCGGTAGCCGCACCGATTTTGTCGACCAAAATATAGGCAGAACCCATGGTTACCAGAGTACCTGCATAGCAATAGTCTCTCCGCCAGTAATCTGTCGACTTTTCCGTACTTCCGACGGTAACCTTCCAGACACCTTCCGCTTCTCCTGTAAGGGAAGACTCATCGACGCACAGGTCACTTGCTTTGACAACTTCGCCATCGGCAGGTATTTTAACACCCTCTGCAATCATCATTAAGTCACCCGGCACCAGATCCGCACTGGCAATGATTGTTTCTTTGCCGTCCCGGAGAACAGTGACATGAGGCGCCGACAAATCCTTAAGTGCACTTAAGGTCTTGTCGGTCTTCCATTCCTGGATGACATCAATGCTGATTATACCAACCACAAAAACCAGCATAATCGCTCCGTCCCGCGGCTCGCCCAGGATAAAATAGATTACGGCTGCAATGAAGAGCAGCATAAACATAGGCTCGCTGACCGTGTGGAGCACTTTGCGGAAAAAATTCTGTTTCTTCTCTGGAGTCAGTTCATTTCGGCCGTATTGATCCTGTCTCTTTTGTGCCTCGGCTGTTGTCAGCCCCTGTGCCTGAGATTGAGATTGAGATTGGTCTGTCATAAAAGTTACCTCCGGTTTGCTTCTGCATGCGTAAGATAGCTCTATAACACTTCAATTGATCTTAAAATACGTGATTCAAGGTATAAAAAAAACACCTGTGAAACATTCCTGTCCCACAGATGCGTAAAATCGCCCTGCTGCCGCTTCAGCGGCCCAGCCCCACAAACCGGAAAACGGTCCATCGCCTGCTCAGATTGTACTGTAGATTAATATGCAGTGCAAAGAGAATGTGGGAAGCATACCATAAGCAAGTCAATGGTGTCAAGTTACCGGCGCTTAGAGCTTGGAATAACCGTAATTATTGACAAGTGCATCGATCCTTTTGCCTTCCTTGCACTGCGGACAATCGTCTGGTTCGTATGTTTCGTAACCCGGAATGTCATCCGTAGTAAATAAAGCATTAACCGGAATTCCTTCCACCTGTTTAATGGCGCTGAACATGGCACATATCCCGCTGACCCGGCCGCCGTAATATTGAATATATTCAATTGCCTGATCGAGGGTTTTACCGGTAGTAGCCTTTGCCACCATCAGCATAACGCTCTTTTCTTTGATCATGCTCTGGGTATTATCACGCAGAATCAACTGGCCCGCTGAATTTGTCTCGGGTGTAACGATTGATATATCAGAACCGGCACTAATGGAACGGCTGTCTTTTCGTGATAAAGAAGCGGCCATAAAAGCGGCTACCACTTCCCCTCCGTCCAGACACACAATTGTATCAACGGGTGTAACCGATGCATACTGGACTGCCAATGCCTGACCGGCTTCCATTGCCATCTTCTGATGACAGGTTACTTTTATCAGGTCCACATAATAATTGATATGGGAGTGGCGGGTGGCAAAATGTCCCGGGATAATCTCAATTGCAATTTCAGGGTATCTCATGGCTTTGATTACGCGTATTCGTCTTTCCATTGATTTTCCTCCTTGATTCCATCTGCTGATGTTTTTTATTCAAAGGTGAATAAATAATGGTCGTCGTTTCTTCAAACGCATATTTTATATTATTATAATAATCAATTTCAGATTCTAAATCTATTAAAATTTTGACTTTTTAATAAATTATCTTATGATCCCTGACTGTTTCCGGGAGCATCCGTGCCAAATAACTGCCGGAAAATCCGCTGGCCTGTTGGGGTTGCTGCAAGCCCGCCCTCACCCGTTTCCTTACATGCCGTCTGCATACTGTCCCCCACATTCTTCATGGCAGCAATTGTCTCATCTGCGGGAATGGCACTTTTAATACCGGAAAGTGCAAGTTCAGCTGCCACAAATGCATTCGAAACACCTGACGCATTGCGTTTGATGCAGGGAATTTCAACAAGGCCGGCAACTGGATCACATATAAGTCCAAGAGTGTTTTTGATTGCAATGGCTACTGCATGTCCGATCATTTCCGGGGTCCCCCCCGCCAGCTCCACAATTGCTGCTGCAGCCATCGCACTGGCAGAACCGCATTCAGCCTGGCATCCGCCCTGGGCGCCGGACAGGCATGCATTTTTTGCAATCACCATACCAACGGCAGAAGCTGTGAACAACGACATGATACATTCATTTTTAGAGATATTTTTCTCCTGCTGCATGGTAATCACAGCAGCTGGTAGTATTCCGCAGGAGCCGGCTGTAGGAGCTGCTACAATCAAACCCATGGAAGCATTTATTTCCGCAACAGCCATGGCACGTGCAAGTGCTCCGGCAAACAAATTACCGCAAAGATGTTTTTGGCTTTTGATTTGATTTGCCAGCCTGTTCGCGTCACCGCCCGTCAGTCCGCTGTTGGAGCGCACTCCCGGCTGCATTCCTTTTTGAACGGACTGTGTCATCACATCATATTGATGTTCCATTCGATCAAAAACACTTTGGGGGGTACACTCCATTTCCTTTGCCTGCTGCGCAAGTACCAGGCTTGAGAGTCTGCAGCCCTGCAGGCGCGCTGCTGTGAGCAGCTGCTCTAAGTTATCATAATAATCCAT
>JGI24147J20444_1000976_pt1 | contig 15121 bp, 17 predicted proteins | sample BarGraIncub1133A_FD_20444 | JGI IMG/M metagenome (IMG submission 20444) | reverse complement strand
TCTTTATTTGTTTAACAATATTAAACGCCGCACCCTTTAATAAACTTAATCTCTTATCTTTCCTCTGCCATAAAATATAATCCTAATATTTCTGGTCCTGTATGTGTCCCTATTGCAGTACCAACATAATTTAAAATCACGTCTAATACATTCCCATTCTCCCTAACTATTTTCTCTAAGGCTAATGCATCATTAAGACAATCCCCATGACTTATGGCAATAACTTGTTTTTTATTTGGATCTGTTCTTTCCTTGAATTTTTGAGCTATAGTACTTATTGCTTTTTTTCTTCCTCTACATTTAGAAAAAGAAGTAAGTCTCCCTTCATTGTCCACAAACAAAACAGGTTTTATATTTAACAACAAACCGACAGCTGCAGCAGAGCTGGATATTCTTCCGCCTCTTTTTAAATGATTTAAATCATTAACTGTGAACCAATGATTAATCTTAAGTTTATTTTCCTCAAGCCAGGTAACTATATCTTCTTTAGAATCTCCTCGCTTTAGCATTTCATACGCATAATGAACTAAAAGTCCTTGTCCGAGGCTTGCGCATTTACTATCGACTATACTTATGTCAGCTCCAGAAAACTCCTCAAGTATAACCTCCTTTGCTATATTTGCACTATTTATGGTTCCAGTTAATGCAGAAGACATTGCAATATATATAATAGATTTTCCTTCTTCAACGTATTTTCTAAAAACCTCTTCATATCTTTGACTATTTATCTGTGAAGTAGTAGGCATTTCACCCTGCCTTAAAGCATCATAGAAATCCTTACGAATAATCTTTTTACCGAAGTCATCCTCTACAGCTTGACCTTTAAAGTTACATATTAAACCTAAAGGTACTATATTCTTTTGCTTAATATACTCTAAGGGTAAATCGCATCCTGAATCTATTACTAAAATTATCTCACTATGTGTTTTATTCATAACTTTATTCCCCTTTGCCACTCTAATAGATATTATTTCTACCATCTATTATGTATGATTTATACATACACTTCAATACCAAAAAAAAAGAAAAGTATACACACTTTTCTTAAAATCCTTAAAAATGAAATTTTTTTGTCATCCTATTAACCTATTATTTATTCTATTACCTTGCCAATCTTTCTAAATTTATAATATCTCTTTGTAAGTAATGATTCTATAGGTTCCTTTATTAATCTATCTAGGGCCTCCACTAGATTACGTTTAATACTCGATGCCATCTCATCTACATTAGTGTGTGCTCCACCTAAAGGCTCATTTATAATTCTATCTATTATTCCAAATTCAAATAAATCTTGAGCTGTTATTTTCATTGCATTAGCCGCTTCTTTAGCACGACTAGCATCTTTATATAGTATACTAGCAAAACCCTCTGGTGATAAAATAGAATAAATCGCATGCTCTAGCATCCACACTTCATCTGCTACCGCCATGGCTAAAGCTCCACCACTTCCGCCTTCTCCTATAACTATAGAAATTACTGGTGTTTTTAAAGTTGATAACTCCATAAGATTCCTAGCAATTGCCTCCCCTTGGCCTCTTTCTTCTGCACCTATTCCGCAATATGCTCCTGGAGTATCTACAAGACATATAACAGGTCTTTTAAATTTTTCTGCCTGTTTCATAAGTCTTAAAGCTTTTCTATAACCTTCTGGATTAGGCATACCAAAGTTTCTCTTTATGTTTTCCTTTGTGTTATTTCCCTTTTGCTGTGCTATAACAGTTACAGAAGTACCATTAAATTTAGCAATTCCACCTACAATAGCAGCATCATCTCCATAATATCTATCGCCATGTAGCTCCATAAATGAATCAAATATTAGATTTATATAATCAAGAGCAGTAGGACGCTCCACAAGCCTTGCAATGCTTACTTTATCCCAGGCATTTAAATTTTTATATGCCTCGTTTTGCATATTATAGAGTTTAATTTCCATCTGTTCTATTTCTTTTTCTAAATCCATATTTTGCTCTATTGCTAATTTTTTTAGCTCATCTATTTTACTTTTTAACTCACACATGTGCTTTTCAAAAGGTAAAGTTACCATAAAATCTCACTCCCTATGTGTTACTTTAATCTTTCTCTAGTAGCTATGAATGAATTTTTAATATTTCAGTTAAAGTATCCTTCATAACTTTTCTATCCACTATTTTATCTATGAATCCCTTTTGGAGCAAAAATTCAGCCCTTTGAAATCCCTCTGGCAATTGCTGCTTTAATGTCTGCTCTATAACTCTTTTACCTGCAAAACCTATTAGTGCATTAGGTTCTGCGAGAATTATATCTCCAAGCATCGCAAAACTAGCTGTAATTCCACCTGTAGTAGGGTCTGTAAGAACAGTTATATATAGGCAACCTTTTTCATTATGCCTTGCAATAGCAGCACTAGTTTTAGCCATTTGCATAAGCGAAAATATACCTTCTTGCATCCTAGCCCCCCCTGAGGCTGTAAAAATAATGATTGGTTTTTTAGTTCAGTTGCTCTTTCGATAGCCCTGGTTATTTTCTCTCCAACAACGCAACCCATGCTTCCCATCATAAAATTACTATCCATCACTGCAATAATCGTATCCTGGCCATTTATCTGCCCTTCTCCGGTTATCACTGCTTCATTCAATAAAGTTTTATCCCGCATACTTTGGAGTTTATCTGTATATCCTTCAAAATCGATAGGATTTTCTGAAATCATAAACTCATCGTATTCTATAAAAGTCCCTGTGTCTAATGTGTAATTTATTCTTTCCCTAGAACCAATTCTGAAATGAGTTCTACAATTATCACATGTCATTGCACTGCTCTCTAAATCTTTATTATAAAGGATTTTACCACAGGTTTCACATTTAACCCACATTCCTGAAGGGATAGTAGGCTTTTTCTCACCATTTTCATTTTCTGAATTTTTAACTTCCATATATCTACTTTTTTTAAATATACTTCTAAACTCAAACATATAGCTACCCCTTTCTAAAAACACATATATACTATAATTTATAACGCATAAAATAGATATTCATATTTATAGTATAACGCTTTTATGTAATAAATCCCAGTATGTGTTTAGCTAGTATTTTAAAGATCTTTAAATTCTTTACTAATAAAACTAGTATCAAAGTTACCTTTTATGAAATTCTCGTTATTTACTATTTTAAATTGGAAGTCTATATTTGTGTCAATACCTTCTATTATAAACTCACCTAAGGCACTTCTCATTTTACATATTGCTTCTTCTCTATCTTTTCCGTGTACAATAAGTTTTCCTATCATAGAATCATATGTTGGGGGAATTTTATATCCTTGATATGCAGCACTATCAATTCTTACTCCATACCCTCCTGGTGCATGAATTGATTTTATCTCACCTGGACATGGCATAAAATTCCTATTAGGATTTTCTGCATTTATTCTACATTCAATAGCATGGCCCTGAATTTTTATATCCTCTTGTTTATAAGGAAGCACTTCTCCTGAAGCAATTCTTATTTGAGCTTTAATTAAATCCACTCCAGTAATCATCTCCGTTACTGGATGCTCAACCTGTATTCGCGTATTCATCTCCATAAAATAGTATTCCCCGTACTTATCCAATAAAAATTCTATAGTTCCAGCACTTTTATAATTAATAGACTTAGCCGCTTTAATTGCAACCTCACCCATCTGTTTTCTAAGTTCTTCTGTCATTGCAGCTCCTGGTGCCTCTTCTATTACCTTCTGGTTACGACGCTGAACTGAACAATCTCGCTCACCAAGATGAATTACGTTCCCATGCTCATCCGCAAGTATTTGAAATTCTATATGTCTTGGCTCTTCAATAAATTTTTCCATGTACATTGTGTCATCACCAAAAGCAGTTTTTGACTCTGCTTTAGCGGTATTGTATGCAGGTATAAGCTCCTCTGCTTTTCTAACAATTCTTATACCACGTCCACCACCACCTGCGGATGCTTTTATCATTACGGGATATCCTATTCTTTGCGCGGAACTTATTGCATTTTCTTCATCAACAATTGCTCCATCTGAACCAGGAACTACTGGAACTCCAGCATCTATCATCATTTCTCTTGCCTTTAATTTATTGCCCATATTATCAATATTTTGTGAATTTGGACCTATATACTTTATATTACATTCCTCACACATCTGTGTAAACTTACTATTTTCAGATAAAAACCCATAGCCAGGATGAATTGCCTCTGCACCTGTTAGCACTGTAGCACTTAGTATATTTTGCATATTTAAATAACTATCCTTAGATTTAGCAGGTCCAATACATATAGCCTCACCCGCCATTTGAGTATGAAGGGCATCCTTATCTATCTCTGAATATACTGCCACAGTTTGAATACCCATTTCATTACAAGCCCTTATTATTCTTACCGCTATCTCGCCTCTATTAGCAATTAATATCTTCTTAAACATATTATTTACCTTCCCTACACTTAAAATTATTAATTAAAGGGTTTTTTAGTAATTAAAGACCTACTGCAAAGGTAATTTCGGCTTCTGCCGCTTTTTCTCCATTTACTGTAGCTACTGCCTTTCCAATTCCAACAGGACCCTTCATTTTGGTTATTTCTACCTCAAGCTTTAATACATCTCCTGGAACAACTTTCTTTTTAAATCTAGCTTTATTAATACCACCAAAGTAAGCAATTTTACCTTTAAAACCTTCCATACTTAAAAGTGCTACTGCTCCAACCTGTGCAAGAGCCTCAATAATTATTACTCCTGGAAGTACAGGCTCTGCTGGAAAATGTCCTTGAAAAAAATATTCATTCATAGTAATATTCTTATATCCCACAGCTCTTTTTCCTGGTTCTAATTCCTCTACCTTATCTACAAATAGAAATGGATATCTATGAGGAATAATCTCTTGAATTTGTTTTATATCTAAAGTAGTCCCTTTTATATTTTCCATATTAATGTTTCCACCCCTCACGCTATTAAATAAGTGGACATATTACAGTTTTAAACTGTCCTTTTACCATTAATTTTCAATTATTTTGAATAATGGCTGTCCGTACTCTACCATATCTTCATTTGAAACTAATACTTCTATAATTTCTCCATTTACTTCACTTTCAATTTCATTCATAAGTTTCATAGCCTCTAAAATACAAAGCGTATCTCCAACTTTAACCTTAGAACCAACTTTAACGAAATTCTTTGATTCAGCACTTGGAGAAGTGTACATAGTTCCAACAATAGGCGATTTAACCACAAATACATTTTCATCTTGTATTGTTTTAGATGCATTTTTTATGGTTTTAGCTATATCGCTTTCTAGTTTATCAACATACACTTCATTTGTAGCTATATTTTCATTAGTTAATGGTTCTCTAATTTGCTCTACAATAGTAGCATTTACAGGCGTTTTTTCTACTATCACCTGTTGCTCTTTTTTCTCCATCTTTATTCTAATACCTTCTGTCTCAATTTCGAAACAAGTAATTTGTGAATCACTGACTGTTTTTATTAATTCCTGAATATTTTTATAATCCATAATTACCTACCATCCCATTTTTTTAATATAATAGTAGCATTATGACCACCAAATCCCAGAGAATTTGACATCGCATATTTAAGTTGCTGTTTTCTACCTATGTTTGGAACTATATCTAAATCGCAATCTTCGTCTGGCACTTTATATCCTATTGTCGCTGGTACAAATCCTTCCTCTAATGCTTTTGCACATATTATAGCTTCTATAGCCCCTGCTGCTCCGAGTAGATGTCCTGTCATGGATTTTGTTGAACTTACAGGTATCTTATATGCGTATTCTCCAAAGGCAGATTTTATAGCTACAGTTTCAAATTTATCATTATATGGGGTACTTGTTCCATGTGCGTTGATATAAGATACTTCCTCTGCCCTAATATCTCCATCTTTAAGCGCCATTACCATTGATCTTGCAGCCCCTTCTCCATCTGGTGATGGTGAAGTTATATGATAGGCATCACAGGTTGATCCATAACCCTTCATCTCTGCATATATTTTTGCATTCCTTTTTTCTGCATGCTCTAAAGATTCAAGTATAACTATACCTGCACCATCTCCCATAATAAACCCATCCCTCTCTTTATCAAAAGGAATTGATGCTCTTAAAGGATCTTCACTTTTGCTTAGAGCTGTTAGTGACACAAATCCTGCTAAAGCCAAGGGACTTATTGATGCCTCTGCACCTCCAGCTATTATTATGTCTGCTCTTCCATCTTGAATCATGTGAAAAGCGTCTCCTATCGCATTAGTTCCTGTAGCACAAGCCGTGACTACACTAGAACACATACCTTTAGCGCCATACTTTATTGCAATGTTTCCAGCTGCCATATTACCTATTATCATAGGTATTAAATAAGGTGTCACTCTATTCGGTCCCTTTTCCAAAAGCTTTTTATGTTCTTGCTCAATAGTACCAATTCCACCTATTCCTGAACCAACTATTACTGCCAATCTTTCACTATCTATAGCTTGCACGTCAAGTCCTGAATTCTTAACCGCTTCCTGCGCTGCAACCATTGCATACTGACAATATTTATCCATTTTTCTAGCTTCTCTTTTGTCGAGTGCTACCGTTACATCAAAATCTTTAACCTCTGCAGCCAGCTTACATTTGAAATTTGTAATGTCAAAAGACTTAATTACATCTATACCACAAGTACCTTCTTTTATATTATTCCAAAAACTATTTACATCATTTCCTATAGGAGTAACTGCTCCCATGCCTGTTACAACAACTCTATTTTTCATAAAGTGAACCCTCCTTCAAATCATCACCCAAGGCACATTTAAATAAATATAAATCCAATATTCTAGTTTATTTTCATGTTCCTAAAGGTGCTATATTAACTGCTTTTTCAACTACATTACCATTCCACCATCTACGTTTATAACTTGACCTGTTATATATGAAGCTTCCTCTGAGGCTAAAAATGCTACTGCATTAGCTACATCTTCTGGCATGCCAAGTCTCTTTAGTGGAATACTGTTTATTATAGCATCTTTTGCCTTAGTGGGCAAAGCTTCAGTCATATCTGTTTGAATAAATCCTGGTGCTATGGCATTACAAGTAACTCCACGACCCGCAAACTCTCTAGCAACAGCCTTAGTCATTCCTATTATGCCTGCCTTTGAAGCTGAATAATTCACCTGACCTGCATTTCCTGTAATCCCTGACACTGATGATATATTAATTATTCTTCCATGTCGCTGCTTAAGCATTATGGCTGATACATGCCTTGTGCAATTAAATGCACCTTTTAAGTTAATATCTATAACACTATCAAAGTCCTCTTCTTTCATTCTCATTAGAAGGCCATCTTTTGTTATGCCAGCATTATTAACTAGAATATCCAGGTTTCCGAATTCTTCAATACATTTTTTCATCATATACTCTACATCACTATAACTACTAATGTCAGCTTTAACTGCTAATACCTTAACTCCCAAAGCTTCTATTTCTTTTACAACTTCAAGCACTGCATCTTCACTTTTCCTATAATTAACAACTATGTTTGCTCCAAGCTTTGCTAGCTTTACAGCTATTGCTTTTCCAATACCACGACTAGCTCCTGTAACTACTGCTGTTTTTCCTTTTAACATAAATTTGTGATCTCCTTTACGTCTTACTATGGCCTTAATTCTTAATAAGTTATGATTATCAATTTTTCCTACTACTTAATTAATTTCATTTTTTAAGTAATTCAACTGCTTTATTTAAAGATGCCATATCTTCTACATTAACCATAATAAGTTTTCTATCAATTTTCTTAACAAATCCACTTAATATCTTACCTGGACCTATTTCGACGAAGGTATCAACACCATCTTTTATCATATTTCTTATAATTGTTTCCCATAAAACAGAGCTCATAACTTGAAGTTTCAAGTTAGCTTTTATATCATCTTTGCTCTTTATATAATCCCCATTTACATTTGTCATTACTGGAATAGTAATATCTTGAAGGTCTATATTTTTAAGTTCTATTTCTAATTTCTCTGCTGCTGGTTTTAACATTGACGTGTGGAATGGTGCACTTACAGCTAAACGTATTGCTCTCTTTGCACCCTTTTGCTTAGCTATTTCGCAAGCACGATCAACAGCAGCTATTTCCCCGGCAATTACTATTTGTCCTGGGCAGTTTAAATTCGCAACCTCAACTATTCCACAAACGCTGGCCTCATTGCAAGCTTCCTGTGCTAAGTTAGGCTCAAGTCCTAGAATAGCCGCCATAGTCCCTATTCCTACAGGTACTGCTTCCTGCATATATTTCCCTCGCTTTTTAACAAGCTTTATAGCATCTTTGAAGTCCATAGCTCCACTACAAACAAGTGCTGAATACTCTCCAAGACTAAGTCCCGCAGTTACATCACACTTTATGCCATGTTCTTCTAATGCCACAAGTGCTGCTATGCTAGTAGCTAAAATAGCTGGTTGAGTGTTCTCAGTAATATTTAACTCTTCGATTCTACCCTCAAAACAAAGTCTACTCAATTCAAAATTAAGTTCTTTATCTGCTATATTAAATATAGCTTTGCAAGCCTCTATATTCTCAAATAGTTCCTTTCCCATACCAATATATTGGGCTCCCTGTCCTGGAAAAATAAAAGCAACTTTACTCATAATTTCACTCCTTAAATCCTTTGATCTATATCAAATTATTGCATGTTTTATTTGAATTTTATAATAGCGTCTTCTGCTTCTGTAAACATTTCTTCTATAATTGCCTTGCAACTTTGTTCTTTCTTTACAAGACCTGCTATTTGACCTGCAAGAAGAGATCCCATCTCTATATCGCCTTCTTTTGCTGCTCTTTGTAGACATCCTCGTCCGAGCTCCTCTAAAGCCTCTATTGAAGCATTTTCCTTTTCGAGTTTTTGAAATTTTCTTGATAACTTATTTTTCAGAACCCTGACAGGGTGACCAGTAGGTCTTCCTGTAACCACCGAATCTATATCCTTTGCAGCTAATATCTTCTTTTTATAATTTTCATGTATTGTACATTCATTTGCTACTAAAAATCTTGTTCCTACTTGAACTCCCTGAACACCAAGCATGAAAACTGCTGCAATACCTCGTCCGTCACCTATTCCACCTGCTGCAATTACTGGTATATTAACTCCATCAACAACTTGCGGTACTAATGCCATAGTTGTAAGTTCGCCAATATGTCCTCCTGATTCACAACCTTCTGCAATAACTGCATCTGCTCCCGCTCTCTCCATACGCTTAGCTAAAGCAACTGACGCCACTACAGGTATAACCTTAATTCCATGTTCTTTCCAAAGTTCCATATATTTACCAGGGTTACCCGCACCTGTAGTGACCACTTTAATACCTTCTTCGCATACAAGATGCGCAATCTCTTCTGCATTATCACTCAAAAGCATTATATTCACTCCAAAGGGTTTATCTGTTAATTTCTTTGCTTTTCTAATTTCATCTCTTATATAATCAACTGGTGCATTAGCTGCGGCTATAATACCTAAGCCCCCTGCATTAGATACTGCTGACGCTAAGCTACTATCTGCAACCCAAGCCATTCCACCTTGTATTATTGGATATTTTACCCCTAGCTCTTCGAAAAATATGGAATTAAACATTTTACCCCTCCTTTATTTCTTAAAAGCATATAGTTAAGGTCAGATAATTAAAGAAAAAAAGCATATATTACCACAACTGTATTTTATGTAATATATACTTTTTAACATACCAAAAGAAACTAAATGTGTATATACCTAGTAGTTTCGATTTCTAATTACCTGATCCCTCAATTTCTATTATTTCAGTTTTGCTTCTATATAATTAACAATTCCCTTTACATCCTTAATATTTTCTATATCCTCATTCGGTATTTCTATCTCGAAGGCCTCTTCGAGTGACATTACAATTTCAAATATCTCAAGAGAATCTATTCCTAAATCATCAGTAAATTTTGCCTCCATTGTAACCTCTACTTCGTCTATCCCCAATTGTTCAACTATTACCGCTTTAACTTTTTCAAATACCATTATTAATTCCTCCTAATTTTTATTTATTAATTGTCCATTCTATTAATGAAGCTCCGTAGGTTAATCCACCGCCAAAGCCTACAAGTATAATTTTATCTCCAGCCTTTAATAAATTAGTTTTATTCATTTCGTCTAATGCTATGGCTATACTTGCTGCTGAAGTATTTCCATATCTATCTAAATTAACGAAAAACTTATCTTTATCAGCCTTTAATCTTTTAACAACAAAATCTATTATTCTGAAATTTGCTTGATGGCAAACTACATACTTAATATCGCCAAGCGTATAATCATTTTCACTTAAGATTTTATGTATACTACTTACAATAGTATTTACTGCAAATTTAAAAATCTCTTTGCCATCCATACTTACAGTTGCTTTAAAGTCTTTGTTTCCATTTGTAAAAGTATTTTTCACATCAACGTTTGGGCANGTTAAAACTCCACCCTTGCTACCNTCTGAAGATGAATTCACAGAAATAATTCCTCGTGAACTACCTGCCTCAAGTACTGCTGCTCCTGCACCATCTCCAAAGAGTATACAAGTGTTTCTATCTGTCCAATCAACAATTTTTGATAAAACCTCCGCTCCTATTATTAAGGCTTTTTTGCGATCACCAGTTCTAAGAAACTGCATCGCTATATTAAGGGCGAATATAAACCCTGTACATGCTGCTGATATATCAAATGCCATTGCATTAATTGCTCCAATATTTCCTTGAACTATACATGCAGTGGCTGGAACAAATTGATCTGGCGATGTGCTTGCAACAATTATTAAGTCTATATCTTCTACGTCAACCTCCGCATCCTGTAATGCCGAAAGAGCGGCTTTTGTAGCTAAGTCTGAAGTATTTTCTCCTTGTGATATATGCCTCTCCTTGATGCCCGTTCTAGAAAATATCCATTCATCAGAAGTATCTACAATTTCTGATAATTGATGATTAGTCATTATGTTTAAAGGAGCATAACTTCCTGTACCAATTATTTGAACCTCATTCATTGCTTAATTCCCCCTTTTAATAACCTTCTAATTTGTATTTTTCTTTGAAGAAATCGTTTAATTTTTCAAGAGATTTTATTAGCACTTGCTCTTCTTGTTCATTAAGACCATCTATAGTTGCATGGACCATATGGGAATGAAATTTATCATGTATTCTATAGGCAAGCTTTCCTTTTCTATTAAGCGCAATTTTCACTGATCTTCTATCTTCTTCCCCTCTTTTTCTAACTACATACCCTTTTATTAGAAGTTTATTTATAGCTGTAGTAAGAGTGCCTAAAGTTATTTTAAGATCTTGAGCTACTTCTGTCATAGTTCTATATTCGTACATTCCTATTGCGTTAATAGTATGAATTTCTCTTATTGATAGGTCATTAAGTACCCCCTCTTTAAGTGCCTTCTGTTCTATTTGCAATATATCATTAAAGCTCTCTACTAGAAGTTCATTTACAACTACGCCAACATAATTACTCATATTCATCACCATTTTCTATACTTTGATTGTCAAATACTTTGATAGTCAAAGTATTTGACAATCAAAGTATATCTATGAAATCATTCTTTGTCAATATTTTTATAACACAAGAATATATGATATCTAGGCTCCAATTGTAATTTTATTTTTACAAGGAAAGCTCCCCACTTGTTGAAGTTGAGAGCTTTCCTTTAATACCGTTAAATCATCACCTTCGCAGATGGTCATCTTCTTCGGAGTTGCAATATTAACGACTTCAAGAGGAGATTTAGACTCTCATTAAAGAGAATTTTCTGCCTCTGTTACTAGTTCTCTCATAAGTTCTTTAACGGTCACAATTTTATTTACTTTGTATGCATTACTTCCAACGAAAATAAGTCCCTTATCTAAGTTGCCTTTTACCGCTTGAATTAATGCTTCTGTAATACAATATGGAGTCAGTTTCGGATTACAGTCCTTTATGCATAAATAGCATTTCTCCACTTTACAGCCATTTTCAACCACACTCTTCATAAAAGCATTGTTAATAGCTCTACCTGGCATACCTACAGGGCTTTTTACTATCTTTATGTCTTCTTTTTTCGAATTAATGTATGCCATTTTAAAAGCTAAACTGGCATCACATTCCTCAGTAGCCACAAATCTAGTAGCCATTTGCACTCCTGCTGCACCAAGTTTTATAAAGTCAGCAATATCTGCCCCTGAATAAATTCCACCAGCAGCTACTACAGGAATTTTTTTATTATACTTTTCTTCGAAAGGCTTAATTGCCTCAATAACTTCTTTAACTATGTCTTTTAGGTCTTGGGTCTTCTTCTCTATTAATGATTCCAAAGAGAAGCCAAGATGCCCACCTGCTTCAGGGCCTTCAACAACAACTAGATCTGCGGCACAGTTATTTTTCCTATCCCACATCTTTGATATAACGGTTGCTGCCTTTGCTGACGATACTATAGGTGCAAGCTTTGCTTTAAACCCTTTAGCTATTTTAGGTAAATCAAGTGCAAGACCTGCACCAGATATTATTAAATCTATACCCTCTTCTAGAGCGGTTCTTGTTAATTCATCATAATTGTTCATAGCTACCATAATATTTATTCCAATAATGCCCTTAGGACTTAATTCTCTAGCGCGCCTAATTTCATTTCGTAATGCCCTTTTGTTTGCTTCCTTTGCATTAGTTCCAAAGTCTTCTTCTTTATATCCAATTTGTGCAGTAGAAATTATCCCTATCCCACCTTCATTAGCAACAGCTGATGCAAGATTCGAAAGAGATACACCTACTCCCATTCCACCTTGGATTATAGGAATACTTGCTATTAATTCTCCAATTTTTAAAGGAGGTAACTTCATAATTATCGGCTCCCTTTATTTTAATTTTCAACTAGTTAGATAGAGATAGTATATATATTTTTATAATGTATGTCAAGTCAAAAGAATCTTAAATCTATTTAAAATTGTTAATTATAGCAAAATATTCCATAATAATTTTATTAGCATTTANCACATAGGTATAAATTAGANCATAAATAAATATATTATATAGTATATATTTATTTACACGAAACTATATTAAAATAATTATAGAAAGGACGTTAAGGTATGTTAAATATTTTTAAGGTAGACGGTAAAAAAAGCATTGTTACTCTTATTTTTAGTGTACTTCTTGCAGAGGGCACAGGTTTTTTAAGTGCTCTTTTAAGCATGAGTGCTTCTACCGCCTATGAAAATTTTAATAAACCCTTTTTTTCACCTCCTGGATGGGTTTTTCCTATAGTATGGACTATTTTATTTTTTCTAATGGCTGTAGCTGCTTATAGAATTTGGATGACCGGAAAATCCGGAGGCGATGTAACAAAAGCATTAGTTTTATATATTATTCAACTATTNTTGAACTTTCTTTGGTCNATTATATTTTTTAGATTTAGACTATATGCAATAGCTTTCCTAGAGTTACTTCTATTATTAGTATATATTTTATTAGCTACTTTTGAGTTTTATAGGATAGACAAAATTGCAGCCTATCTTATGATTCCATATATCGCTTGGGTATCTTTTGCTGGAGTTTTAAATTATACTATATGGATGCTGAATTAAGCATTTTAGGAGGAAATATGAACTCAAGTTATAAAGTAAAACAAATAACAAGTCTACACCCTAGTTGTAATAAATGTGGCTTGCCTACTATAAATTGCATTTGTGATAAATCGACTAAAATAAAAAGCGATGCAAAACTCTGGATTTTGTCTACAGAAAAAGAATTTCACAGGCCTACTAATACTGCACGACTACTCGCGCTTGTCAATCCAACCTCAACTGAGATTTTTCTTTGGGAAAGAACGAGGGTCCCTGAAGAATTAGTAGCAAATTTAAATAATGAAATATACGATGCATTCTTACTTTTTCCCATAGAAAATTATGAAATAGCAATGCGAAAAGTTGAATATAATCGCACTGGAAAAATTCCCGCATTTATTATTATAGATGGAACCTGGAAGGAAGCCCGAAAAATATTGAGGAAGAGTTCCTATTTAAAAAAACTTCCGACTATTTCATTAAACCCAAACTTTGATTCTAGGTATGATTTGAGAAGAGGTGTCGCCTCTGGTAATTTGTGCACAATAGAAGCCGCCATCGAAACATTAAAATTAAATGGAGAAATTGAAAATGCACAAGTTGTAAATAATTTTTACACTCTATTTTTAAAAAGTTATAAGGCAGGTTCAAGTGGCCACAAACTTTCTGACAAAAATTGAATGCTACGAATTGAATGCTACAATATGTATGTATGTATATTATCATTACTTTATCAGTTACCTAAATTTTAGTTTTGATTGGAGTATAACAAATGAAAAAATTCAAAAAATTTTACATAGAAATTACAAATGTCTGTAATTTATCTTGCAGCTTTTGCCCCCAAACATGTAGGCCCTCTGAATTTATGAGTATAGAAACTTTTAGCGAAATATTAGATCAAATAAAACCACATACAGATTATATATTTTTTCATGTCAAAGGAGAGCCACTCCTACATCCCAAATTAGATGAATTCTTAGATTTAAGCTATAGAAAAGGTTTCAGGGTTAATATAACTACCAACGGAACCCTCATAGCCAGCGTTCAAGATAAAATACTCCTTGCACCTTCACTAAGGCAGATTAATTTTTCATTGCACAGCTTCGATGGAAATGAGATCTCTTCTAATAAGGATAAATATATTAATAATATTATTTATTTTATTAAGAAATCTATAGATAAAACTAATACCTTATTTTCTCTAAGGTTATGGAATCTAGATAAGGATAATATTACAAATTTAAAAACTAAGAAAAATTATGACTTACTTTTAGAAATTGAGAATGCCTTCAATTTATCTTATAAAATTGAAGAAGAAATCATTCCAGGTAAAGGTATTAAAATTTGTGATAAAGTGTATTTAAATCAAGATTATGAATTTACGTGGCCAGATTTATCGGCCATTGAGGACAATAGCCCTGGTTTTTGTTATGGACTTAGAAATCAAGTTGCCATATTAGTAGATGGGACAGTCGTACCGTGCTGCCTTGATGGAGAAGGTATTATTAATCTAGGAAATATTCATGAAACCAATTTTTCTAAAATAATTGAAAGTAAAAGAGCAA
>JGI24147J20444_1000974_pt1 | contig 15136 bp, 10 predicted proteins | sample BarGraIncub1133A_FD_20444 | JGI IMG/M metagenome (IMG submission 20444) | reverse complement strand
GTATCACGCGACATTACTATGGAATCTTTTTGAGCCTCTGTCGTCTTAACGCGTTTATTGGGTATCGGATTATTGCCCCAAACGGTATATGCTTTCAAAGTATCTGCATGTATATAAAGGGTATCATTCGTGGAATAGTCTATACAAACCGCAGAATCAGTTACCATTGAATACTCTTTAAGCTCATTGTAGTAACCATAATCTCCCTTAAGAATTGTCTTCTGAATAGTGTCGTTGACATACATATTGCCATAAACTTCAGAGAAACCTTTTACGCGATCATAAAAGACGGAATCACCTGTCATAATAGTTCCTTTATTGTGGATAGAGGTACTATCAAGTAGCATGGACGTTTCCAGCTGGGTATTATACCATCCTCTTTGCGAGATTATAGTCGTGCTATCTGAGATGATACGGGAAGGGCCCAGGATGGTTGCAATCTTAGAGAGCGTATTATATACGAGCGTATCAGAAAAGAGGTTCATCTGTGGATTCTTCAGCTTAACATTGTACTGAAAAGTCGCATTCTTGCTTGCTGGATTATACTGCCCGAAAGAAGAAGAAAGCTCGTTTTCCTTGTCAATAACAACACCTCCCTCAAAGAAATAGGCTAAATTCAGGGATCTGTCATAATTAAAGCTATCGGTAAGTAGTGTGACATCACTCTCTTTATCCTTTAGACTAAGGCTTTCCATTCTAACATTCCGGCGCAGTCTGGCCAACTTTGTATTTCCATCATAATAGAGGAAGTCGCCATAAACAAAGAGTGTGTCTCCTTGTTCCATGCGCACATTGCCAAAAGCTTCAATGGAGTTCTTTTCTTTATAAAAGTAAGCTGTATCACAGTAGAGATAGGTGCTATCATGCCTGAATACTACACCACCGGTAATAACCTGAGCTCCGGGGACTTTCGTCTCATTGTAGTTCCAATCGTTTGCTTGCAGGAAGTCAACCTTGGTTCTAGCCGGCTGAGATATTCCTTTTTGAGCGAACGTTGCTGCAAAGAAAAAGAACATAAAATGGAATAAAAGAAGCCTTCTCATGTGCGGTTATTCTTTGATCCATCCTTTATATTTGAAATCACAGTTACGCCATTTTTCATTGATTCGTACGTAAGTACTTTTTTGCTTTTCAGATACCCAATTCTTCAGTATTAAGTCTTTCTTTGCCATCTCAACAATACCCTTCAATTCCTGAAAGTCTTCTCCGGTATTAGCAATGTGACCTTCCGTCCGATTCTTAAGCTTAACTACAGCACAGACTTTCTTATTTGACAATTTGTCAATCATAAGGAAAGGTTTAGAGATTTCCCCCACTTTCAGGGAAATAATACTCTTGCCAACTTCGGCAGGAAGTTCATCCAATTTAAAACGGGAAGTAGAATATTTTCCTTGATTGCTGTTCGCCATATTACCACTATTATTGCTGGTTGCTTTATCTGTTGAGAAATACATCACCGCACGCTCAAACGTGAGTTCATTCTTTTTAATGGCTGTAGAGATGGAGTCCAAACGATTTAATGCAGCACCAACCTCGGAATCTGTAGGTACTGGTTTTAGCAAGATATGACGACAATTAACCTTTTCACCTCGTTTTTCTATCAACTGAATAATATGAAAACCGAACTCTGTTTGCACAATCTTTGAGACACGCTTCGGATCAGTCAAGTTAAAAGCAACATCTGCGAACTCCGGAACAAACTCTCCTTTGCCTTTAAAGCCAAGTTCACCGCCTCTGCGAGATGATCCATCTTCAGAATAGAGTGTCGCTAAAGTCGAAAACTCCGTTTCGCCTTTGTTCACACGATCTGCAAACTCACGTAATTTACTCTTGATATTTTCTATTTCAGCTACAGAGACCTTGGGTTCGATGATAAGAATCTGAGTTTCAACCTGCGTTGGAATAAATGGGATGCTATCTGCTGGTAGTTTACTAAAAAAGNGTCTTACTTCTGAAGGAGTAACTTTCACATTTTTCACCAGTTCTTCTTGCACATTTNNAATAATCAACGAATTACGAGATGATGGACGCAAATCTTCTTTGATCTGTTCCANAGACTTCCCAAAATACTCTTCCATTTTCTCCACNGANCCTATCTGACTCAAGACATAATTGATACGATATTCAACATGTTCGATCACCTGCTGATCTGTTACTACTATGCTATCCAGTTTGGCTTGGTCCAGATACAGCTTTTCAATAGCTAACTGTTCGGGGATAAAGCAATAAGGATCGCCTTCAATCTTAACATCTTCGGCAAGATAATCTTTGAGTCTGCTCTCAACCTCAGATTTTAGGATAGGCTCATCTCCAACCACCCAAACCACTTCATCAATAACATTATTATTCTGTGCTGCAAGTGGAGCCGTAAAGATGAAAGATTGCGTCAAACCGATGAATGCAATCATATATGTAGCTATTCGTATTTTCATAAAAGAACTCGTTGTTATTTCGTTATTATTACCATATCCGCTTCCTTTTCGTAAAGTTTTTTCAAAAACTCTTTCATAAAATCCATTTTACGTTGATTCATAAGAGTTTCACGAATGGATCCTTGAGCATACTCAAAAGGACTTTTTTGNCCTTTCAGTAAATAATCGTCAATGTATAGAAAATAGAGAAAAGAGCTGTCTTTTACTTCTAGTTTCTTATTATTCTGGATAAAAGAATCGTCATCTTTTATCTCATAAGGAATTCGATCTTTTATATTTTCAAATGCGACCCATTTATCAAGGAAATAGTCGTAATCAACTGCATTTTGAATACTATATTGTTCGAGCATTTTAAGATTCCCCGGGGTTGGTTTGCAATACCATTCCCTTACTTGGTTGATTTTAGGTGCATCTACAGGCAGTTTCAGAAATAAACCTTTTACAAGGCTTTCTTCCAATATCAACTGGGCAAAATGCTCTTCGTAGTAAGCCATCACTTCTTCATCACTAATTGTCGTCTTTACCTTTTCATTCAACAATTGTTGCTGATACTGATAGACTATTAATGAACGGCGATATTGTTCGACGAGATTGTTGATTTCGTCGGTTTTAGCAATATTTTTCCTTGCTTTCTCATAGAGTAAAGCATCTTCAACCCAATTCTTTATATAAGAATTGATATAGTCCAGACTATCAGAAGTACTTATCCCTTCCGGCACAACTAACTTAAGATCCTCTTTGTATAGTGTTTGCCCTTTATATTCAGCCACTGGAGTCTTGCCTGTATCATCTCCCTTTTCTTTACAAGAAAACATAGAAAGAAGCAATAGAAGAAGACAAAACACTTTATGCATAGTCTGTATTAATTTTGAACGCTACGCAAAACCTCCTCGTTGATTTCGACTTTAAAACGTTGTTTCAATGACTTAACCCATTCTTCTTCCAGATAATTCTGAAAATCGGACGTAATATCACCACGGACATCAGTATAAGATTCCGGCGTGTATTTTAGATTCTTGCCTGACAGAAATACTTCAGGAAACAGGGAATCAACTTTCATTGTTCCCGTTTTGTAAGCTAGTTTGTCAACAATAGGATTAACCCCTTTCTCAAACAATCCTTTTGTAATCATTATTTGAGACTTACCGTCTTTGTTGAATTCACGAGTCAAAACGGTCCGGATAGAATCTTCAGGAAGCTTCTTAAACAGTTTCTTCGCCGCTTTTGCAACTTTCGAATCTTTACACTGGACGATATATCCTTTATAATGAGGTAACTCCCATTTATAGTTACTCTTATTCTTCTCAAAGAAACTTTGAATTAGCTCTTTTTCTTTTGTTGCTTTCTCCCATACTTCGCGATTACTGATTGAAAACAAAAGAATGCCATCTCTGTATTCCTGCATCAGGTGCCCGAAATCAGGATATTTTGACTCAAGATGTTTATTTTCGTAATCCAGAATTGAAAAACCTTCAAATTCCTGCAGTTTTTCTTTCATAGCATCCAATGCCAATGTAGTATGGGTCTGTGGGTTATAAGATACGAATTCTGCAAAGTCTTTGATTGAATAGTTTTTCCCTGCAAGTTGGAATAAATCGCCTTTCTTTGTTTTCAATTCATTGATAAATAAGGAGTCAAAAGGAAAGCCATTATCGGCCATCTGATACAGTGATTGGTAAGATGTCTGATTAGAAGTAAAGCTATATTCTTTCTTTAATTTTTCTATCAGAGCATTAGTTCCTGCATTTTGACGAGGATTATTACTCATCTTTTCTATCAATTCCTTTTTCTTCTCCTCATAGGGAGGTAAAGAACGTTTGTCTTTCAGAAGCACAATATGCCATCCATATTCCGAACGGAATGGTTTGGAAAGCTCTCCTTTTTGCATCGCGAAAACAGCATCTTCAAACTGTTTCGTCATTCTTCCTGTTCCGAACCAAGGGAGATCACCGCCTTTTACTGCAGTGCCTTTATCATCAGACTCTTGTTTGGCAATTGCTGCAAAGTCACTTCCTTCTTTTAGTTTCTGATAGATATCGTTGATTTTCTGCTCTACTGCTATCTGAGTTTGCGAATCTGCATCTTTGGATACCAGTTTTAATATGTGTGATACAAGAAACTCGCCTTGATCTGCCCTTCTATTTGTTACTTTAATGATGAAATACCCCTTTTGAAACTTTGTGGGCATTGATATTTCTCCCGGTTGCATATTATAAACGAGATTTTCAAATTCATAGGGAGCATTGAAGACGGGGATATAACCTAAATATCCACGATTATTTTTCGCTGTGGGATCTTCCGAATACTCGACTGCTAATTGATTAAAATCAGTATTTCTTTTGAGTGATTTTTCCCGTATGGAAAGAGCCTTTTTATAGGCAGTCAATGTATCAGAAGAAGTTCCCGGTTCTGGAATATTGATAAATATATAACTCACTTCAACATTCTCTTTCATCCGATTGTAAGCTTCCTGAAAGATATTCTCTTCAGCTTTTTTGTCTGTTAAATAAGGCTCAATAAGTTGCCTGCGATATCCGTCAAGTTCGGTGCGGAAAGAAGATAGAGTATCCAATCCTTCTGCCTCAGCTGCTGCAACCTTTAATCTGAATTTCACAAACATAGCAACGTACTCATCCAAACTCTTCCGGTCAGACGATGTCGCAGGATTATTCTTGTTGTAAATGTATTCAAACTCTGATTTTAATATGTTTTTTCCGTTGACAGTCATAATAACAGGATCTGTCTCTTGCGCCACAAGGGAGAAACATGAAAAAACCGAAGCTATTAACGCTATTTTTCTTCCAATCTTATGCATTCTCTTTGATTAATTAATAATACGTTTATCAATAACGTAGAACGATTATAAAAAGTATTTATTGTCCAAATTATATCACTCGAATCGCTCCATATAATTAACTAAAACGATTTGAAACCCATAATCTCGCGTACTTCTCTAATAGTTTTTGATGCACTTTCACGAGCTTTTTCAGCTCCTAATCTGGATACTTTCCTCAAATAATCATCATCCTTTTGTATTTCAATGATACGCTCACGAATTGGAGAGGTCACGGCAATGATATCAGAAGCGAGCTGTTTTTTCAAATCGCCATAACGTATTTCGCATTTATTCCATTTCTCTTCATAGAACTGAACGACTTCTGGAGTACTGACTACCTTCAGAATAGTAAATAAATTCTCAATATAATCAGGCTTTATTGAATCCATGACTGAAGGTCCCTGATCTGTCAATGCTTTTTTGACTTTCTTCTCAATTTCCTTTGAGTCATCTACCAGATAAATACAGTTTCCTTCAGACTTTCCCATTTTTCCGGATCCATCTAATCCCGGAATCTTAACCAATTCAGAACCAAAATTGTAAGCGGTAGGTTCCGGAAAATAGTCAACACCATAAAAATTATTGAAACGACGTGCAAAACGACGAGTCATTTCTAAATGTTGTTCTTGATCTTTTCCAACAGGTACTTTATTTGCTTTGTGAATAATAATGTCCGTAGCCATCAAAACAGGATAGGTTAAAAGCCCTGCATTAATATTTTCGGGTTGCTTACGAGCCTTTTCTTTAAAGGAAGAAGTCTTTGCGAGTTCACCCATATATGCGTGCATATTCATAAGAAGGTAAAGTTCTGAAACTTCAGGAACATCACTTTGTATAAATATTGCAGACTCTTCCGGATCTATGCCTGCTGCCAGATAGTCTGTCAATACGTTTTTGACATTCTCATGCAATAGCTTTGGATCAGGATGCGTGGTTAAAGAATGAAGGTCGGCTATAAAGAAAAAGCAATTATTTTCTTTTTGCATCTTGATAAAATTACGTAATGCGCCAAAATAATTACCTAAATGAAGATTTCCTGTAGATCGGATTCCACTAACAACAGTTTCCATAAATATACGTATATATAACTAATACTGATTTTAAGACGCAAAGGTAATAGATTTCATGTAAAGAACTGGCTAAACACTTTAAAAATAAACCTATTTGGATTTCAATTACAAAACTCAAAAAAGATTCTTAGTGAGCTTCGAGCCAGTTATTGCCCCATCCGCAATCTGCTTTTAGAGGTACACGCAAGGAAATTGCATGCTCCATCTCTTCAATAACAATTCTTTCTACCACTTCTCTCTCGGACACCATAACGTTAAAGTTAAGTTCGTCATGTACTTGAAGAATCATCTGCGAGCGTACCCCTTCTTTCTTAAACCGACGAAATACATTAACCATTGCGACCTTTATAATATCTGCCGCACTTCCTTGGATTGGCGCGTTTATAGCATTTCTTTCCGCATACCCCCTTACTATCGAATTACTCGAATTAATATCAGGCAAAAAACGTTTCCTATGATATAAGGTCTCCACATAGCCATTTTCCTTAGCCGACAGAATACTCTTTTCCATATATTCTTTTACTAGTGGATAGGTCTCAAAGTAGCCATCAATCAATTCCTTTGCTTCTTTACGACTAATTGCGAGACGTTCTGAGAGGCCAAAGACAGAGATTCCGTAAATAATACCAAAGTTCGCTGTTTTTGCTTTACGCCTCATATCCTTATCAACATCCTCCAAAGACACTTTAAATATTTTAGCTGCGGTAGCGGCATGGATATCTACACCTGAATGAAACGCTTCTATCATATTTGTATCTTGACTAAGATGTGCCATAATCCGAAGTTCTATCTGAGAATAATCAGCTGAGAAAAACAGACAACCCTCCTCAGGTATAAAAGCCTTACGGATCTCTTTGCCATCTTCATCTCTTATGGGAATATTTTGAAGATTAGGGTTGCTGGAACTGAGTCGTCCGGTCGAAGTTACAGCTTGATTAAAAGAGGTATGAATCTTTCCGCTACCAGGATCAATCAATAGAGGTAATGAATCAATATAAGTAGACAAAAGTTTCTTAAATCCCCTAAACTCGAGAATCTTTTCTACCACCGGGTGTTTGTAACGCAGACTTTCAAGAACCTCTTCTGAAGTAGAATACTGACCACTCTTTGTCTTCTTCGCTTTATCAATGACATTCAGTTTTTCAAATAAAATCTCTCCGACTTGTTTTGGTGAACTGATGTTAAATTTTATTCCGGCAAGTTGATAGATCTCTTGCTCAATATTATTCATTCTGAGAGTCATTTCTTGAGAAGATAAAGAAAGGGCTGAAGAATCAATTCTGATTCCGTTTCTTTCCATAGAAGCCAGTACTCTGACCAAGGGCATTTCTATTTCGTAAAACAGATTCTCTAAATTATTCTTTCTTAATTCTGGTTCAAAAACCTCCTTTAACTTCATGGTGATGTCTGCATCTTCTGCTGCATAAACTACTATCTGATCAATCGGTACATCTCTCATGTTTTGCTGGTTCTTCCCTTTCGGTCCTATCAGCTCTTCAATTTCTATAGTTTTATATTTCAAATAGACATCGGCGAGATAATCCATCCCATGTCTCAATTCGGGCTGAAGAAGATAGTGTGCTATCATGGTATCAAAAAGAGCACCTTGAACTTCAACCCCATAATTTTGTAGAACGAGCAAATCAAATTTGATATTCTGTCCGATCTTTGTTGCCTTGTTTTCAAAAAGTGGGCGGAATTGCTCGATTCTTTTTTGTGCTTCGTAAGCATCTGGAGAGATTGGGACATAAAATGCCTGATTGGGAGTCATACAGAAACTCATTCCGACCAATTGCGCAACAATTGGGTTAATGCCGGTCGTTTCTGTGTCAAAACACCACGAACTACAGGAAGAAAGCAAGGTTAATAATCGAGATATTTCCTCTTCAGTATCAACAAGTTGATATGTCTGTACTTGCGGATTATAGCCTCTGAGAATTGAATATTTCTGATCTTCCTCACCTTGGTCCTGAATTTCTGCAAAGAGATCGCCTTGAATTGCGTCTTGTTTTGCAGGCTTCGGAGCTGGATGAGTAATGATCCGATCAGCAAGATTTCTAAATTCCAGTTCATCAAAAATTTCACGTAGACGAACTTCATCCATAGGCTCTCGAATAAGTTCTTCCATTTTTAGTTCAATAGGAACATCCAGTCGAATAGTCGCTAGAAACTTTGAAAAAGAAATCTTTTCTCTATTCTCCTCTACTTTTGTTTTTATCGCACCTTTAAGTTTGTCGGTATTCTCCAGTAGATCTTCAATACTACCAAAGTCCGAAATCAATTTTTGAGCCGTCTTCTCTCCGACACCAGGGCATCCCGGTATATTATCAGAAGCATCACCCATGAGCCCGAGTAAATCAATGACTTGAATGGGGGTCTGTATGGAGTACTTTTCACACACCTCTTTTACTCCAAGCACTTCATACTCCTTATCTCCATGCTTCGGACGATAGATATATACATTCTCAGAAACCAATTGTCCATAATCTTTATCCGGTGTCATCATATAAACGGTGTAACCGAGACTTCCGGCTTTACATGACAATGTCCCAATAACATCATCAGCCTCAAAACCCGGAACCTCAAGAATAGGAATTTTGAAGGCTTTAATTATCTCTTTTATGATTGGAACAGAGAGTCTAATATCTTCAGGCGTTGATTCACGTTGAGCTTTGTACTGTTCATACGCTTCATGTCGGAATGTAGGTCCGGCAGGGTCAAAAGCAACCCCTATATGCGAGGGATTTACCTTTGTCAGGACATCATTCAGTATATTAACAAAACCAAATATAGCTGACGTGTTTAACCCTTTGGAATTAACTCTTGGATTCTTGATAAATGCATAGTAAGCCCGGTAAACCAGTGCATAAGCATCTATAAGGAATAACTTCTCCATTTTCTTTATAATTATGCTGTAAAAGTACAAAAATAACTCCAAACCGCATTTTATTATTACTTTTGTAGTCAAATTGTTTTTATGAATACCCTTTTATCAGAGATAAGGCTACCAATAGAACAAGAGCTGCAACAGTTTCAGTCCTTGTTTGAAACCGAACTGCAAACTGACAGTCCGATTTTGGAAGAGGTGCTAAGATATATCAGACAGAAGCAAGGCAAGATGATGCGTCCTGTTTTGTTTTTCTTGATATCGAAGGCGTTTGGTAAAACGACTTCGGCTACTTATCACGCTGCACTTTCAATCGAGCTGTTACATACAGCCAGCCTTATTCATGATGATGTTGTGGATGAAAGTGATAAACGCAGAGGACAAGCGTCAGTCAATGCTATCTATAACAACAAGGTTTCTGTTCTTTCAGGAGATTATTTATTAGCATTAGCATTAGAACAATCAGTGCTAACTAAGAATCTGACCATCGTGCAGAAAGTTTCGAGACTTGGACAACTTTTAGCGCAAGGAGAGCTTCTCCAATTATCTTCTGTGGCCGGGAAACTGATTAGTGAAGAGACGTATCTGGAAATCATCTACAAAAAGACCGCTGCATTATTTTCTGCATGCTCAGAAACAGCAGCTATTTCTGCTGGCAGCGAGGTTGAAAACATTGAAAAAGCCCGACTGTTTGGTGAATATCTTGGATTGTGTTTTCAAATCAAAGATGACATATTCGACTTATCTAACCGTCAGGAAATAGGAAAACCCACAGGCAACGACATGAAAGAGGGCAAACTAACATTACCTGTTATCTATATTATAAACAATAAAGAACTTAAAGAAGCGGAATCGCTCGCCTACAAAGTGAAAGATGGTGCTGCTACAGAAGAAGAAATAAGCTCCCTGATCGAACTTACCAAGCAGAATGGAGGCATTGAATACGCAACTTCTGTGATGCTTAGTTACAAAAAGAAGGCTGCCGAACTTCTTTGTTCTTTACCCGAAAACGAAATCAAGCAAGCTCTTCTTTTATATCTGGATCTGATCGTTGAGCGGGAAAATTAACTAATTATATCTCCTTTTACTCTTCAAACTTCTTAATAAGAGTATCGACTAATCGACTTGTTCCGATTCGGAATAAATCCTTATTCAACCACTCCTCACCAAGCACTTCCTTGACTATAGTATAGTACATGACAGCTTGCTCAGAGGTAGACACACCCCCGGAAACTTTCAATCCGATTTTGGTATTGAACTGCTGATTATACTTCTTTATAACTTTACACATTACATATACGGCTTCAGGTGTAGCTCCTCTATCTGCCTTTCCTGTTGATGTTTTTATAAAATCAGCACCGGCAAAGATAGCAAGAAGAGATGCTTTTGCAATTTCTGATGCATCCTGGAGCATACTTGTTTCCAGGATTACTTTTAGTAGTTTTCCCCTGCAAGTATGTTTAATTTCTGAGATTTCTTCTATCAAAGAGTCGTAATCATCTGCCCGAAAAAGACCTTGTTGCATAACAATGTCGACTTCTTCAGCACCATCTGCTATCGCTAATGCAACCTCAGCAACCTTGACAGCGGTAAACGTTTGAGAAGTAGGGAAACCTCCTGCAACAACTACATTTCGCACATTATCTTCTTCGAGCGAGTCTCTGACTATCTCGGCGAAACAAGGATAAACACAAATGCCCGCGACGTTTGGAAATCCGGGATGCTCTTCACCAAAAATGTTAACTTGTTGAACCAGTTTTTGGATGGATTCATCGTTATCACCACTATTCAGACTAGTCAAATCTATACAACTAAACAAAGTCTTATAAACCTCCATGGTCTCATTCTCTTTCAACTTTGTATTCAAGATCTTCTCCACATTAGCTTTTACCAGACTATCACTTTCCTCACATGGAAATTTGCTCAGAATCGTTTCAAATGAACTCATTTTATATTAGTTTTTCGTTTTGTATATGCCTCACCTTGTCACGCTCAGTCTTCTTTCGAATATTCTCCGCTAAAGCCTCTGTAAGGTTAATCCCAGTCTGATTAGCCAAACAGATCAACACCCACAGCACATCAGCCATTTCATCGCTCAGGCTTTCTTCCTTTTCGTCCAACTTGAACGATTGTTCCCCGTAGGTTCTTGCCATAATCCGGGCAAGTTCTCCTACTTCTTCCATCAAAATTGCTGTATTTGTCAGTTCGTTGAAATAGCGGACACCGTAAGTTCGGATCCACTCATCAACTTGTATTTGCGCTTCATCCAATGTCATTATTCTCTGTTTTTAGTGTCGATTAAAATGGTAACCGGGCCATCGTTCAATAGATCAACCTTCATATCTGCTCCAAAAATTCCTTTTTTAACCTCTTTCCCGGTTTCCAGAGTCAGACGATTACAGAATGCCTCATAAATGGGTTGTGAAAAGTCGGCTTTCGCCGCTCGAATATACGAAGGCCGGTTCCCTTTCTTTGTAGAAGCAAGCAATGTAAACTGACTCACCGCCAATATCTCGCCGCCTACCTCCTCAATGGATAGATTCATCACTCCATTTATATCATCAAAAATCCGAATCTTAGCAATCTTCTGAACCAACCATTCAATATCATCATTTGTGTCAGCATCTTCAATACCTATCAACAAAAGAAATCCATGATCAATTCTGGATACCAACTCAGCATTTACAACAACAGAAGCATTTCTCACTCTTTGAATAACAGCTCTCATATTCTCTTTTCTTTGTTTCGGACAAAGTTACAAATAAATTCAGATAGTTACTTTTCATTTTTCATTCCCTCTAACAATAAATTAGCCTTTTTGGCCCCTATCAACTCTTCCAATTCTTCTTTAGGTGTATTCTTAATCCGTTTAACGCTTTTAAAACGTTCAAGAAGCAACTCCTTCGTCTTTACTCCAATTCCTTTCACAGCATCAAGTTCAGACACCACCTGACCTTTACTTCTCTTTTGACGGTGAAATGTGATTCCAAAGCGGTGTGCTTCATCTCTCAGTTGTTGAATTAACCTTAACGATTCAGAGTTCTTATCCAGATAGATTGGCGTTGGATCTCCCGGTAAATAAATCTCCTCCAATCGCTTTGCAATACCGATAATATTTACTCTTCCAAGCACTCCGATGCGTTCCAGAGCAGAACAAGCAGAGCTCAATTGCCCTTTACCACCATCTACAATTATCAGTTGAGGAAGAGGTGTTTCTTCATTTATTAAACGAGTATACCTGCGAGTAAGAATTTCCTCCATGGAAGCAAAGTCATTAGGCCCCTCAACCGTTTTTATATTGAAATGACGATAGTCTTTCTTTGAAGGCTTTGCGTTTTTAAACACAACACAGGAAGCAACAGGGAAACTTCCTTGAATATTGGAGTTGTCAAAACATTCGATATGCAAGGGCAGCTCGTGCAAACCCAAATCCTTTTGCAAACGCAGTAAAATACGAGTCATACGTTGCTCCGGGTTCAGCTTTTCTTCTCTTTTAAGAATATCCAACTTATATTGCCTCACATTGCGAACTGAAAGATCTAAAAGCTGCTTCCGTTCTCCTCGCAGAGGAACATTAAACCGAACTCCTTTTAATTCCAGCTCCACAGGGAATGGGATAATTATTTCATTAGCCAAACTCCCGAAACGCTGCCTCATTTCAACAATCCCAAGTGCCAGAAGCTCTTCTTTTGTCTCATCCAAGCGTCTCTTGTATTCAAAAGTATAGGCTTGAACTATTGCTCCGTGGACAACATGCAAGAAATTTATGTAACCAGAAGCACCCTCTTCTTCAACAGAGAATACATCCACATTGTTTATTATGTTACTCACAATAGTCGACTTACATCTGAAGTTTTCAAGAATCTGATACTTTTGCTTTACTATCTGCGCATCCTCATACCGATAATCCTTTGCCAGATCAGACATCTCCAGAATAAGACGATCCGTTATAACTTCCACATTCCCTTTTATAATCTCTATTATTTCAGAAATGTTCTTGACATAAGCCTCCTCCTTTTGTAGTCCCACGCAAGGGCCATTACATTTCTTTATGTGATACTGCAAACATACTTTGTATTTGTCCTTCGCGATTTCATCTGGATCGAGTTTGAGATGACAATTGCGTAGAGGATATAGCTGACCTATCAATTCCAAAATTGTCTTAGCCATGAACACCGAGCTGTAAGGTCCGAAGTAAACAGAGCCATCGCGAATAAACTGCCTCGTCAAAAAGATGCGGGGAAACCGTTCATTCTTAATGCAAATCCAAGGATACGTCTTGTCGTCTTTGAGAAGCACATTATAGTGTGGCTTATATTCTTTAATGAGGTTATTTTCCAGCAGAAGAGCATCCTCTTCTGTTTCAACGACTATATATTTGAGATCAACTATATGACGCACCATAACGCGCGTCTTTGGAGAAACAATATCTTTATTAAAATAAGAAGAGACTCTTCTTCTTAGGTTCTTTGCCTTCCCTACATAAATAATCACGCCATCCTCATTCAGGTACTGATAAATCCCGGGCAAATCAGGCAGATTACTTACAATCCCATGTAAATATTCATCAAATCCTTTAGATTCTGTCGCATTATTCTTCATTACATTCTTCTAGTTCAGCACCTTTTGTATTCTTTTCTTAAGTGAGTGTTTCACGTGAAACATAGTAAATCGACTTATCTACCCATAAGCACTAATAAAATATTAATATCGCTTGGAGAAATACCGGGTATTCTGCTGGCCTGGGCAAGAGTCTCGGGATCAATCCGGCCTAGCTTCTGACGCGCTTCAGTTGATATTGCCTGAATTTCACTGTAATTTATCTTTCCGCGGATACGGATGTGTTCAAGTCTGTTAACCCGATTAGCAATTAAACGCTCGCGTTCAATGTAACCTTCGTATTTAAGTTCTATCTCAGACGCCTCAATGATTTCATCTTTGCGATTCGGTATTTGATCTAATAAAGACTTGAGAGCAGGGATAACCTCTGATATGGCTACAATTGAAAGTTGAGGTCGGAGGACCAGAGAATGTAATTTTACTCCTTGCCTAAGTGGGGTATCTCCTATACTATCCAAAAAGGAATTAACAAGTTCTGGTTTTACAGAATAGGTTCTTATAAAATCAACTATTCTCTCTATCCAGGTTCTCTTCTCTTGCAAGAACTTTTTTCTTTCTAAAGAGGCAAGACCAATATCGAAAGATCGATTAGTAAGCCTACGATCCGCATCATCTTGTCTAAGCAGTATCCGATATTCGGCGCGGGAAGTAAACATCCGATAAGGTTCATCGACACCTTTGGTCACCAAATCATCAATTAAAACACCAATATAAGCCTCATCCCTATTTAATACAAACGAATCACCGCCATGTGTATGAAGATGCGCATTAATACCTGCCATCAGACCTTGACCTCCTGCTTCTTCGTAACCGGTAGTACCATTGATCTGACCAGCGAAAAACAGCCCTTTGATAGTTTTTGTTTCAAGATTGATATTCAACTGAGTCGGATCAAAGAAATCATACTCAATAGCATAACCTGGCCTATATAGCCTTACATTACGAAATGCAGGAATTTTTGATAAAGCGCTCCATTGAATATCAAGCGGCAAGGAAGAGGAAAATCCGTTCAGATAATATTCATTACTGTCTTCTCCTTCCGGTTCCAAGAAGAGAGGATGACTTTGTTTATCTGGAAAAGTAAGAATTTTTGTTTCTACAGAAGGGCAATAACGAGGACCAATACTCTTGATCTGGCCATTATAGAGTGGGGACTCGGGAAGCCCGGAACGCAATATTTCATGGACATTACTATTTGTCGATGTCGTAAAACAAGGCAACTGTTTCAATTGAGGAGAAACATTATTCAAAAAAGAGAACTTATGATAGTCATCTTCACCATCCTGGCGTT